>Ga0180215_1002520_pt1 | contig 18332 bp, 19 predicted proteins | sample eDN3rd37CBELigBY_FD_128871 | JGI IMG/M metagenome (GOLD analysis project Ga0180215, IMG submission 128871) | Enriched backyard soil microbial communities from Emeryville, California, USA - eDNA 3rd pass 37_C BE-Lig BY (version 2) (version 2) | ecosystem: Environmental > Terrestrial > Soil >... | reverse complement strand
TCTCGTGACTCGTTCGCGCTGCACGGGTTCAACGAGGACGAGATCCCTCCGTTCGTCGGGATGACAGGGGAACAGAACGACACAACCCGACGCAATCACTGTGGTGGACTACTCAGGATGACAGGGCAAAATGGAACGTCCTGTCCGGCAAATCCAGTGTGGTCGACTACTGAGCCGCAGCGAAGGATCGCTCAGCGCTGGGCAGATGCACGCGTTACTCGGCTGAACGCCGTTTCGCTACCCGAACCTCTCATTCTTTCAAGGCCAGGCGATCCTTCGCTGCGGCTCAGGATGACGGGGCTAGGGGGTGCGGTCCCTTCCTAACCGGCTGACCGACTGACCAACTAAAGGCTAACCAAATGGCTCCAATCGACATCGACTGGTTGCTGGATTTTCTGACTGGCGAGTGGGAGAACATCCCGCATGTGCTGGCGCGTTGGGATACGCTGGAAGAGGAGGAGCGGCGCGAGTACCTGCTGGATTGGCCGATGAAAGAGGAGTACGAAGCGCTGCTGTACGACGTGGTTGCCACGACGCAACTCACAGAGGGGCAGCACTATCGCTATCAACGGCTGCTTCGCGTGATGGAATCCTCACGGCCGGCGATCGTCGAGATACTGATGCGGGGTCCGTCTCACTGACGCTGGTCGATCAGAAACCCATGTGCAGAGAGTGACATGTATCCGGTGTCCACTGACCCTCTCCAGATCACTGATGAGTTTCGCCAGCGGATGGTTGGCGTCTTTGGCGATGTTGGCATTGCCTGGCTGGAGCGCTTGCCACAGATCGTTGCGGAGTGCGCCGAGCAGTGGAGCCTGACCGTCGAACCGCCGTTCCCACTGTCATACGCCTTTGTCGCGCCGGTCACTCGCGCCGATGGCGAGCCGGCTGTTCTGAAGGTCCGTTGCCCACACGAGGAGACGGCGACCGAGATCGATGCCCTGCTGGCGTTTGCAGGTGAGGGCGTCTGCGCCGTCTACGAGCACGATACCGAACGCTTCGCAACGCTCATGGAACGCGTGCTCCCCGGCGAGCCGTTGGCGTCGCTGGTGCCAGACAACGACGAGCGTGCAACCGCCATCGCGATCGACCTGATGCAGCGGCTCTGGCGACCGGCGCCAGTCGAGCATGCGTTCCCGAGCGTGGCCGACTGGGCGCGCGGACTCCCTCGTCATCGGGAGCGCTTCGGCGGCACGACGGGTCCGCTCCCCTCCAGGTTGTTCGAAGAGGCCGAGGACGCATTCCGCTGGATGCTGGCAACGACCGATGCGCCGATGCTGCTGCATGGTGACCTGCACCACGACAACATCCTCTCCGCCACCCGGCAACCGTGGCTTGTCATCGACCCGAAAGGGATCATCGGCGACCCTGGCTTTGACCTCGGAGCGTTCCTCTACAACCCGATGCCCGGCCTGCTCGACTTGCCCGACCCCGCCCGGATCATTGCTCGTCGGGTTGACCAACTCGCTGAAGGGCTCGGAATGGAGCGCGCACGTGTCCGTGGCTGGGGCATCGCACAGGCCGTCCTTTCCGCCTGCTGGTCGGTCGAAGGCAACGAGGACTGGCAGCACGCGATCGCGGTCGGCGAGTACCTCTCAGCGCTGCCTGAGTAGCAGGTTTCTATGAGATGCCTGACGACAGCAGGCGCTAGTAAGGTGACCGCCAACACATCAGATACTTGACATGATATGTGTTAGAGAGTATGATGTTGTCGCAATCTCCTGAGAGCCCGCCCGGGCTCCGGAGACGTCAAGGATTGCGGTCAGACGCGGCTCTTGAAGTTTTCGGAAGGAGGATTCACCGATGCCAAGCCGCATGATGTCGACGTTTAACCCCTGGGCAGATTTCGCCTACCTCCAGCACCAGCTTGACAAGCTAACCCAGGAAGCATTCGGCATCCGGTCCCAGACGAACGTCGCGACGTTGCCGGTCGATGTCTTCGATAAGGGCGACCAGCTCATCGTCCAGGCGTTTGTACCGGGACTGCGTGCCGAGCACCTGGATATTCAGGTCGAGGAGAACACGATCACGATCAACGGCGAGTATCCGCACCTGTATGACGCCGAGGAATCGCGTGGCTACACCTGGTACGCCAGGGAACTGCGCGGTGGCCGGTTTGGACGCAGCATCAACCTGCCCTACAAGGTTGATTGGGACGCAGTCAGCGCGACCGTCGCCGATGGTCTGCTGACGATGACGTTGCCGAAGGCGCCGGAGGCGCGGCCGCGACGGATCGACATTCGTGAGGCGTCGAGCATGTCGAGTCCGGCCGAGTTGACGGCGACCTCGACCCAGGACGCGTAATCTCCGTTCCTTCCCCTCAACCACAACGGGGCCGCGACACTCGCGGCCCCGTTGTGTCTCCCCGGCGTATCCCGTGCCGTCTGGTACGCTAGATGTGCCATGAACGCACACAGACCTGTCACACAATCCAGCACTGACGCATACCTGAGCGAAGACGAGGGACGACGCTTCCCGTTCGCTCCGGGACTTGTTGTCCTGCTGTTGGGGATACTTCTGGCTGGGCTGGTCGTCGTTGGTGTGCTGGCGAACCGGGACAGTGAGCCGGGCATCTCGGCAGTCACGATTGCCGACCTGCTAGCCGACCCGGACGGCTGGGACAACCGTCGGGTGACACTGATTGGCACCGCCGAGAGCGTGCGCGAACTGCCGTTACTCAACCAGTATGCCCTCTATACCTTCCGCGATGAGACCGGCACGATCTATGCGTTGACCCGCAACGGCGCGCCGCCGTCTGATGCCGAGCGAGTTGAAGTAGAAGCCGTCTTCCATTCCAAAGTCCGGCTCGATGACGAGTTGAATGACATCGTCGCCGACCAACTTGGGCCGCTGGCGGGAGCCGCTGTCGGCGCGCTGCTACCGGGGATCCCGCTCGATGTCGTCTACCTCGGACACGATAGCTACAAGGTAATCGACTCGCCGTAAGACACGACTGCTGGACGAAGCGAGGGTGGATGACGAAGCGAACCGGTTCGCCTATCTGCGCTCAATGGCTATCGTTCGTCCGCCTCAAGCCACAGGTCGTTATCGCTCTCGCAACGCTGCTGCTGGCGCTCACTCCTGCGACGGCGTCCGCCCACGTCCGCTGGTTCATCGACGAGCAGCAGTACCCGCCGCGCTGGGAGCGGCTCTTCTCACTCAGTTCGCTGCTGGTGATCGTCGTCTCGGCCGGGCTGCTTGGCGCGTTGCTATTGCTGCGTCGGGTGTTGCGCAACCAGCACTTCCCCAACCCTCCGCAACTTGCCTACATGGAGCCGAGCGCGACTGCGCTGCTAGCTGTCCATACCGGCATCAGCCTCGTTTTCTTCGCGTCTCAGGTGGATCTGTTCGTCCATAGTCTGCAACTCGACAAAGGGGTGCTCGGCTGGTTGCTGGTGGCACTCCAGGTCGTCGTCGCGTTCACGCTGATCACGGGGCTATTCGACAGAGCCGGCGCGATTCTCCTGGCCGTCGTCTGGTTGCTTGGGATGCTGACCTTCGCACCGTGGCGTATGGTTGACCAGTTCCTCTACGTCGGCATCGGTGTCATTCTGTTCGTCCTTGGCCGGACGATTCCGCCGCCGGCGATCGCACAACGCCTGCTGCCGCTGGCAGACTACGAGCGGCAGGCCGTATCGGCGCTGCGGATCCTGGCCGGAATCTCGATTGTGTCGGTCGCGTTCACTGAGAAACTGCTTGTTCCGGAAGCGGGCGTGGCCTTCCTCGCGGACCACCCGAACTTCAACGTTATGCAGTCCCTGTTCGGCTGGGGCTGGTGGACTGATGAGCGCTTCACGATCGCGGCAGGCGTTGTCGAGGCTGCCGCCGGGGTACTCCTGATTTCAGGAGTCATGACCCGCGTCGTCATTCTGACGTTGCTGGTGCCGTTTAACCTGACGGTCGCGTTTCTGCCGCCGATCGAACTGCTCGGTCACCTGCCGATCTTCGGGATCATGTATGTCCTGCTCCTGTATGGGTCGGGCACCGATCCAAATGCCCGTGAACACCTGCTGGACCCGGCGCTCGATGGCGAGATGCACGAGCGGGCGGATCGTCTCCAGCATGGGGACAGGAAAACGCCGGACGATAGACGCCCGGCGCGTTCCTGGTAATGTGTGAGTGAAGCGGGAACGCTAGACGACCTCTTCGCCGACATCGGCCAGCATCTTGAACTCCGGCTGATCGATGTTGAGGTGGACCTCGTCGCCCTGGACGTTGCTGATTACGTCGGCCGGCAGTCGCTTCGAGTTGCGGCCCAGCAGACCGTACTTGACAGCGAAGTGGCTGATATAGCCCTCGGCGCTCAGTTCGACCTGTTCGACCGAGCCGAGGTTCTTGCCGCTCACGCCGACGACCTTCATCCCCTCTTCGAGGTGGATCTGCGGCTGTGAATGCCGCGAGGGGTCGGCTTCCGGCCCGGCCACGACCGCTTCGGTGGCTGCGTTGGTGGCTGTCTCACTCTTGGTGATCATGCCGCGCGGCACTTCACCGAGCAGGATTCCGCTCTCATCGACCACTGGCAGGTGATCGAGGTCGACATCAACGCCACTCAGGTACGAGCGCACCTCATCGACTGACATTCCTGCCCGGAGGACCGGGAAATCCGTCTGCATGACATCGCGGATCAGGTCGTTGCCCTCGAACCGATTGAGCCCGCGCCACTGGACAACGCCAACCGGCCGGTCGCCATCAACGACGATCAGCGATCGCGATGTCTGCGATTCCATCCGGCGCTTGGCGACAGTGACGGTCTCGTCCGGTGTGATGGTCTCAAGACTCGGTGTCAGCATGTCTCCGATTGATGCAGAGTGAATGTTCTCCATGCGTTCTACCCTTTCCGCCAGCCCTGCCAGTTCCCGATGGTGGCAGCGGACTCCGGCTAATGACTCGCCCGGGCTCCACAGCCCTGCGGCCATTGAAGGGAACGCAATCGATATGCCATACGGAGGGATCAGGGATCAGGGATTGGGGATTGGGGACGACCGGCATGATGCCGCAAACTCGCTGGAAGAGATCACAATGGCGGTTCGATCAGGATGACAGAAGGACGGAACAAGCGGTCGGCTACTAATCGCCGATCTCTTAATCCCTAATCCCTAGTCCCTAATCCCTCCGTCCCTACGACACGCTGTCTTTCGTCAACGCGGCTGGGTCGTTGACTTTTTCGCGGAAGTAGGCGCGGAGTTCGGCTTCTTTCATGAGGCGGGCTTCTTCGCCGGCGATCTTGGCTCGCTCCCAGCGCTCTTTCAGCGTTTCCTTCGGCTGGGTATCGGCGAAGCCGACCGGCTCGACCACCTCACGTTCCATGACCTTAGAGATGACGTAGCCGATGCCAGCGCCAAGGAGCGAGCCGACAACAACCTTCGTCCCGTTGTTCATGGAGCCTCCTCAGTCGTAACGCGGTTTAATCCCGCGAGAGGGAGCGCGAAATCGCGATCAGTGCAAGCAGCGACGCGAGCAACGCGCCAACCACGATTGCCGCCGTTCGGCCGGTGATCAATGGCTGGACATCGCCAGTGGCTGTGCCGGAGAAGATGGCAATCCGGGAGTCCTCAATCGTTGCCTCGCCGCTGGAGACGAACAGTGCCTGGCTCTTCGACAAGCGCGCCTTTTCGGCGACCACCTGGACGGCGCTGGACTGCAGCAGCACGGCCTGCTCGGTCGAGAGTGCGACGACGCCCGACTGATCCATCTGGACCGACTTCGCGTCGATCGATCGCGCGCCCGATTGTTCCATCGTCACGCGATCGGCGGTGATCCCCTCAGAGCCGGACTGTTTCATCAGAACAGTCTCAGCCTGGACCGAGTCGAGGTTTGCCTTATTCGCCTCTGTCGCCGGGATCTGCTCGCGCGAGCCGGGCCGCTTCAGGATCGTCTGACGGATCGTCCCGGTTAATGATGGGCGACTGGATGATTCCGGAGTGGTCGTGTGCGATGGTTCGTCGGCGTGGACGCGCTCCGCGACGAACTCGTCATCGCCGGACGTGCCGGTGTCGACGGTCTCGTTCGGTTGCAGGTCCTTCTCGTCGCTCATCACCATTCCCCAGCGCCAGTGTCATGACGCGCATCTTCCGGACAGCATAATGCGGTGGTCCACGTCTGTAGACCACCGCATCTTACGAACCGCGTCAACTTCCGTCAACGCCGCCGGTTGCTACGAACTCGAATACTCGCGGCTCAGGAACGTCGTTGGCGAGTTGATGTCGATATCGGCGTCGATATCTGCCTCACCATCGTCACCAAGGAAGAGGAAGTAGACGGCAAGCACGGCCAGGATCACGAGGATCACGATTGCGACGACGGCTACCGCATTGACACCACTGCCACCACCATCGCCATTGGGATTAACGTTTACCTGCGACACTGAAAACACCTCCTGATAGGGAGCCGGGTTAGATGGATGATTGCTCCCGGCCACGTCATTTGGAGGCAAAGAGGCAAGTGCTGTGCCACACATGACATGTCTTCGATTTCGTTGGCGAGGCATTCACTCTGCGACATTGGTGCGACGACTGTCGAACGATGGCGATGTCCGGCGCGGTATCCTTGCCGCAACATGACGATGGCACCAGTAACAGCTTCGGCCTTTGACGTGCCGTGAAGGAGGAACTCGACATTATGGCCCGACCGCGAATGAGGGCTATTCCACTGGGTGGTATTGGCGAAGTCGGTAAGAACATGATGGTCGTCGAATATCGCGGCGATATGGTCATGATCGACTCTGGCACCAAGTTCCCAGAAGAAGAGATGCGCGGGATCGATCTGATCATTCCCGACATCACCTACGTTATCGAGAATATCCAACGATTCCGCGCGATCCTGATTACTCACGGCCACGAGGACCATATCGGCTCGTTGCCGTATGTGCTCCCGCAACTGGAGCGGATCGCACCGATCCCGATCTATGGCTCGCCGCTCGCGCTTGCGTTTGCACGCTCGCGACTCGATGAAGCCCGCAACGCGCACCTGGCAGACTTCATGCCGATTGAGCCAGGCATCACCTACAACATCGGCCAGCACATGGAGGTCGAGTTTATCCCGGTCACCCACTCGATCCCTGGCTCGATGGCGGTTGCCGTCAAGACGCCGGTAGGCCGGATGATCCACACCGGCGACTTCAAGTTCGACCCGACTCCGCCGCTTGGCCCACGGACCGATGAAGAGCGTCTGAAGGAACTCGGCGATGAGGGTGTTCTGGCGCTCTTCTCCGACACCGTCCGAATCGAGCGCAAGGAAGCTACGCCCAGCGAATCGACCGTCTCTGCCACGCTCGATCGCATCATCGGTGGCGCTCAGGGGCGCGTGATCCTGACGTCGTTCGCGTCGAACATCCTCCGCCTGGAGCAGGCGATCCAGGTTGGCGCGCGACATGGCCGGAAGGTCGGTGTCGTCGGCCGCAGTATGGAGCAGTCGGTCAAGGTCGCCATCGATCTCGGCTACATTCAGCCCCCACCGGGCGTGATGCTGCCGACTGATGAGGTCATCAAGCTTCCCAAGGACCAGATTCTGATCCTGACGACCGGCTCCCAGGGTGAGGCGTCGGCGGCTCTGGCGCGGATGGCCAGCGGCGATCACCCCCTGCTGCGCATTCAGGAGGGGGATACGGTTATCCTCTCGGCAACGCCCGTGCCCGGTAATGAGGAGACGGTCGCACAGACGATCGACAACCTATTCAAACGTGGTGCGAACGTCTGCTACTCAGCCATCGAGCCGAGTATCCACGTCTCCGGCCACGGCGGCGCCGACGAACTCAAGCAGATGATCGAGTTGGTTCGCCCGACGTTCTGCATCCCGATCCATGGCGAGCACCGACACCTGCACCTCTATCGTCAGATGGCGATCGACGCTGGTATCCCGCCCGAGAACACGTTGATTCCCGAGTCGGGTGTCCCTGTTTCGTTCTCTCGCAGTGACATGCGCAAGGAACCGGCGGTCGCCTACGGCGCGGTCCTCGTGGACGGTCTTGGGACCGACCGCTATCGCAACGTCGTCCTACGGCACCGCGACCAGCTCGCGAACACGCAGGTGGTCATCGCGACCGTCATCGTGGACCTCGAACGGGGCGTGCTGATCGCGGGTCCTGAGCTAACCGGCAAGGGTTTCGATGATGAGGACAGCCGCGATCTGATCGAGGCCGCCGAGCGGGAACTCAAGAACTACCTGGAACGGCAACTCCGCAAGGGTGGCATGTCCTACGGCTACCTCGTCTCCCGCGTCAAGGACGTCGTCGCGCGCTACATCTTCCAGAAAGCCAAGTTGCGTCCGATGATCCTGCCGGTCGTCACGGAACTTTAAGAACCAGCGACAATCCAACATCAGGAAGGGGCGACCTCGCGAGGTCGCCCCTTCCTGTGTCCTGCTGGTGGTCTATGGAGTCGGTGGCAGATGGGTCGTCGGCGCGTCGTGTGGGTCGGTCGGGGCCGCTGGCGGCGCAGTCGGTGGGGCAGGCGGTGGTGGTTCATAGGGTGGCGGTGCCTGCTGGGTCGCTTTGTTGCGGCCCGTCATGTCCTTGAAGCGCGAGACAGCAAGGTCGACGCCTTTGCGGAACTCTTCTGACGCTTCGTTGATCGTGTTCTGCGCGGCTGTCCGAGGGTCGTCTTCTAGCGAGGCTTCGGACGGCATGATCAACGCAAGCACCGCGTAGACGGCGATTGACGTGCCGGCCAGCAGGGTCGACAGCGCGAAGACGACTCTGATGATGGTCGGGTCCATGTCGAAGTACTCAGCCAGCCCGCCGCAGACGCCGAGAAAGATCTTCTGGTCGCTGCTGCGATAGAGTCGTTTCGGCCCGGTCCTCGGTGGTGGTGTGAACTGCTGGCTATCGGCAGGCTGCTCGATCGGCTGCCACTCGGGCTGGACATCCTGCGGGTGACGCTGGTCCATCGTGCGCTCCTTCCGTCGTCCGCCCTCCCCACTCGATGATACACCCGAAGCGGGTGTTGAGACTCGGCACTCGGCACCTGGCCTGTGTTGCCCGAATCCGCGCCAGCATGTATACGTTCTGGCTGGATGAGGATGGGAGGCAGGGCAGCGCGGTGGCGGTGACGCAGGCAGTCGATGGAAAGCAGATCGTTCGCCCGCCAGTTGAGCGGGAGACGATCCGGGTCGGCGTGATTGGGGCCGGATTCGGCGCCAACGTCCACGTTCCGGCGTTGCAGCGGGTGCCGGGGATTCAGGTCGCCGCGATCTGCGGGACCGATCGCAACCGGCTGCATGAGGTCGCCGCTGATCTCGACGTCCCCGCGACATTCGGCGACTATCGTGAGATGCTCGCGTCGGGCCGGGTCGATGCTGTCACGATCGCGACGCCGCCGCATCTGCACCACCCAATGACGCTGGCGGCGATCGAGGCCGGTCTGCATGTCCTCTGTGAGAAGCCGATGGCGCGTAACGTCGCCGAAGCGCGAGACATGTTGCGGATGGCGCGTGAGGCCGGTGTCTGCCACGCGATTGGCCACCAGATGCGCCACGATCCGGCCAGGGCGCAGATGAAGAAACTCATCGACGAGGATTACCTCGGCCGCCTTCACTCCGTCAGCGTCATGGTTTACCGTTCGTCGCTGTCCGACCCAACCCGGCGCACCAATGACTGGCTGATCGACGCCTCCCGGGCCGGTGGCATCCTGGCCGCCGTCGGCTCTCACTATATCGACACACTCCGCTGGTGGTTCGGCGAGATTTACTGGGCGGCCGGGGCTGTCTCGACGGCGGTCGAGGAACGGCTAGTGACGGGTCGCGAGGGTATGCGCCGCGTCGATGCCGATGACAACACTGCGTTCGTCCTGCGCTTTGCCTCCGGCGCGATTGGTACGGTCCACATCTCCTACACCTCATCGGCCGAGATCGGTGAAGAGATCATCGCGACCGGTAGTGAGGGAACGCTGGCTATCCACGACGATGGCCGCCTCTACGGCTCCCGCCACGGTGAACCGATCCGCTCGCTCTATAAGCCAACCGGTACCGACATTGCCGAGCGCAGCAAGGGCGGCACGGCCCGCCACATCCGCGCCTTTTCGATCCTCGCCGGCGAATGGGTCTGGGCGATGCGCAGCGGCACAGACGCCTCACCCTCCTTCGACGACGGCGCCAAGGTCCAGGAAGTCGTCGACGCCGTCACTCGCTCCCAGCAACTCTCCCGCTGGATCGACCTCAGCGGCAACAAGTGGCCGGTATAGCTGCCCAGCCTCCCTCGTAGGGACAGGTCTCAGACCTGTCCGCGGCCCGCAGGCCGACGCGTGAATGCAAGGCAGCTGGATCGGGTCGCCAACGTCTGCGCCCGTGCCTCAAGCGCTCCAGTGTCGTACCAACGGCCTGCGGGCCGCGGACAGGTCTGAGACCTGTCCCTACGGGGGCGGGGCAATCGTTCGCTGTCATGCTACATTGCACGCAGAACGGCGTACTGATCTTGGGGAGGGATAGATGAACTATCGGGACGAGTTGGACACACCATCGTTGGTGGTTCATGAGGAGATTCTTGAGAAGAACCTGAACGATATGGCGGAGTACGCCCGGTCGTGTGGGATTACCCTGCGGCCGCACTTCAAGACGCATAAGACCGGGGCGGTTGCTCAGCGGCAGAAGGCGTTGGGGGCGACTGGCATCACTGTCGCCAAGATCGGCGAGGCCGAGGCACTGGTTGACGCTGGCGTCTACGATGACTTCTTCATTGCCAACGAGATCGTTGGTCCGATCAAGCACCGGCGGTTGCTGGCGCTGATGGAGCGAGCCACGGTCCGGGTCGCCGTCGATACCGTCGATGTGGCTCGTGGGCTGAACGAGGCGATGGGCGGGGCTGGTAAGACGCTCGATGTCGTCATCGAACTCAACACCGGGCAGAACCGCGCCGGTGTGCGTCCTGATGAGGCACTCGGTCTCGCCGAGATGATTCGCAACGAGATGCCGAACCTGCGCGTCGTTGGCCTGATGACCCACGAGGGCCACGCTGGTGCAACCGTCGAGCCGGACGGCATCAAGTCGACGGCTGTGGCTGCCGGAACTTCAATCGTCGAGACAGCCGAGCAGCTTCGCGAGCACGGCTTCGACATCACGGTTGTCTCAGTCGGCTCGACGCCATCTGCACGACACACGACGACGATCGAGGGCATCACCGAGATGCGCCCCGGCACCTACGTCTTCTACGACAACAGTGGCTTCCGCTTTGGCATCAAGCCCGAGGACTGTGCCCTCCGGATTCTCGCGACCGTCACCAGCCGCCCCGCGCCCGACCGCGCCATCCTCGACTGCGGCTCGAAGACGCTCACCAGCGATCCGTCGATTGGCCGCAAGGGCTTCGGCTACATCGTCGAGTTCCCGGACGCCGAGATCATCTCGCTCTCCGAGGAGCATGGCTGGGTCCGGCTTCCGGAATCCGCCCAGAACATGAAGGTCGGCGACAAGGTCGAGGTTATCCCCAACCACGTCTGCCCGGCCGTTAATCTCCAGGATGAGATGTACCTCGTTCGCAACGGCGAAGTCGCGGAGACCTGGCCGATCATTGCGCGGGGGAAGGTGCGTTAGAACCTCACCCCCAACCCCCTCTCCGCGTCGGAGAGGGGGAGTTTGATCCGTGCTGCCGAAAGCCCCCTCTCCGCGCCGGAGAGGGGGTTGGGGGGTGAGGTCCGTCCCCCGTCCGAAACCATCGAAAGGAACCACACACCCAATGTCCATCGACATCACGCGTTTCTACAAATTTGACGAACTGACCGAGATTCTGCGGGGCTGTGAGGCGCAGTACCCGAAGCTGGCGACGCTGGAGTCAATCGGGCAGTCGTACGAGGGGCGTGACATCTGGCTGCTGACGGTCACGAACCAGGAGACCGGCGTGGCTGCCGACAAGCCTGCGATGTACATCGACGGCAACATCCACGCTGGCGAGGTCACCGGCAGCAACGTCGTGCTGCACACGATCGACGTGCTGTTGAGCGGCTACGGCAGTGACGACGAGATCACGGCGTTGCTGGATAACTACACGTTCTACCTCGCGCCGCGGGTGCAGCCGGATGGTGCCGAACTCTATCTGACGACGCCGCTGACGCTGCGATCCTCGGTCCGGCTCTGGCCGTACGAGGAGGAGGACGAGGGGCTGACCCCGGCCGACATCAACGAGGACGGCCTGATCCTCCAGATGCGCGTCAAGGACCCGAAGGGCGAGTGGCGCGTCTCGGATACGGACGCCAGGCTGATGGTCAAGCGCCGACCGGATGAGTTGACCGGTGAGTTCTACCGGATCTACACCGAGGGTCTGCTGAACGAGTACATCCGTGGACCGGTCAAACTGGCTCGCCCGAAGTACGGTATCGACCAGAACCGCAACTGGCCGGCCAACTGGAGCGCGCTCCAGCGCGGTGGTGGGCCATTCCCGCTCTCCGAGCCGGAGACCCGAGCAGTCGCGACCTTCGTCGAGTCGCATCGCAACATCGTCGTCGTCCAGAACTACCACACGACCGGCGGTGTCATCCTCCGCTCGCCGTGTGCCGTTGGCGACAGCACGCTGCCGAAGGGTGATGCTGACGTCTACAAGAAGATGGGCGAGATCGGTGAAGGAATCACCGGCTACCCGTGCGCCTCGGTCTACGATGCCTTCCCGGAGACCGATGACCGTGGGCGTCGCTCGACGTCGGGCGGCTTCATCGAGTGGACCTACGAGCACCTCGGCATGTTCTCGTTCGCGACCGAACTGTGGGACATTCAGTCGCGCGCCGGGATCGAGCGGCCCGTCAATGACCCGATGCGGACCGTCCGCGAATTGACCGAGGAGGACGGCCTCAAGCTGCTGAAGTTCAACGACGAGCAGCTTGGCGGGCGTGGCTTCGTCGAGTGGCAGCCGTTCGAGCATCCGCAACTCGGGCAGGTTGAGATCGGTGGCTGGAAGAGCAAGGAAGTTCGCCAGAACGCGCCGTCCGAGTTCCTGCAGGATGAGTGCGAGCGCAACGCGAAGTTCTCGCTCCGTCAGGCCGCGATGCTACCGAAACTCGCGATCGGTGATGTCGAGGTCGAGAAGATCGCCGACGATGCCTTCGTCGTCCGGGCGACGATCGAGAACCACGGTTTCCTGCCGACCAACGGTAGTGACCAGGCCCAGCGCAACGGACTGACTGAGCCGGTCGAGGTCGAGATCGAAGGGGCGACGACTGTCATCGGTAAGCAGAAACAGCAGATCGGCCAGCTTCAGGGCCGCTCGGCCGCGCGCGGGATGATGTTCGCCTTCGGGATGGGCAAGGTTGACAACGAGCGGTTGCTCGAATGGCTCGTTCGTGGCAACGGCACCTGCACCATCATCGCCCGCTCCGAGAAGGCCGGCACCGTCCGCCGCGAGGTGACGCTGGCGTAGGCTCTGATGTGTGATGCGTAATGCGTAATGCGTAATGCGTAATGCGTGATGAGGGGTGGATGTGCTTGATCTACGATCAGATCCGGTTCATCGTAACCTATCACGCATTACGCATTACGCATCGCCTCTCGATGCTCAACGCCCGTTGGTATCCGCACGTCCGTCCATTGATCGCCGATAGCCAGCAGGTTGTCGCTCGTCGTCAACGATGGGGTCGTGACGATGACGATTTTGCCGGTCAGGAAGGCGGAGCCGGTGATGGGTCGGGTGGTGTGCCGGGTTGGTCGATCCTTGGCGATAGCAGCCTGCATGTCCGTGGTCCTCTCAGGGGATAACTTCCTGATATATAGACGCATCTGGTGGGGAAGTTGTGACAGGCTCGCACGGCGGTGTCCGTCGTCGCGATGTCCTTGCCAGTGTCTGCAGGTGGATCGTCGTCCGCTATTCAAACCGGTCAGGGCGTTCTCGAAAACACACCGACACCTCTGCGACATTGCAGAGGTGTCGGCGCCAGGCGCGGGTGCAGCGACTGGAGGGAGGGGTGGGGGGTGAATACCTACTCGACGAGGTGGGCCGGTTGTGAGAGACCTTCGACGTTGTTGACGATTGACCAGTTGCTACCCATGATTCTGACGGCCCAGGAGAGCACCGATCCGTTCAGGCGGAAACCATTAGAACCGTTGATCTCGACCTGTCCACCCTGGTTGCCGCCCTCGTTGACGCCAGCGGCCCGCTCATACAACATCCCGGTGAACGTCCCGCCCGAGACGTTGAGGACCATTGATGGGAACCGCGTACCGGTGGAGTAGGCGACGACATCATTGCTGTAGGCCGTTAGCGTCGAGCTCGTCAGGTTCAGCTGGATGTTCTCCGCGACAAACGTGACATTGCCAGTGATGCCCGTGGCGGTCAGTGTCAACGTTCCGGCACCGTTGAGGCAGAGGACGCCCGGCTTCAGGATCTTGCTGGATGCCTTCTCGTTGACCCACCACGGGCCATCGCCACTGATGTTCGCAGGAACCTGGCGCGTGCACGGGAAATCCGACGGCTTGAAGTCAACCGGCCATGCCTGGTGCGCAAGTGGCTGCGCCTTCGGGATGTTCGGATTGTTGCCTTTCTGGCGAACCTTCTGGTCGTTGCATACATCGCCCTTTGGCGCAATACCGTGGGTCAGATCGCCAGTCAGCGTGTTCCCGGTCGCCTCGGTCGGGATCGTCACACCTGAGTTCGAGTGTGCGTCGCCGTCGATAGTGATGTTCTTCCCGCCCCAGTAGATCGACTGGTCCCAGCAGTGGGTGTCCTTCTTGGCGAAGATGGCCGTGCCTTTGCCGATCGTGTGCTCGGCGACGGCGCGGGCATTGATCGTGACGTTGTCAAACCCGAGGACCGGCATAAAGAACAAATCCACTTTTCTGGTGAGTGAGACTTCAAGCTGGTTCTCGTCGCCGTTGTAGCCAGGTTTGGTCGTGACGCTGCTGGCATCCACACCATTGGCCTTGGCGATCTGGACGGCAATCGTTGACGCGGCGCCCTTGTCGTCCGGCAACTGACTGACGCCACTGAGAGCGGCCATGTCAGCGACGTTCTGGAGTTCGCGGCGCTCTTTGAAGATATAGCCCACGTCGATGCCGAGGCCCATTGCCCCGATCATCGTTGGCGCAGCGATCGCGAAGATGATCAGGACCTGGCCGGGTTGGCGGCGGGCGGCAGCGAACCGCGCTCGCAATCGTTCTAACACAGTCATCAATCCCCTCTGGCCTCGTCCGGCCTTACTCGACCATCAGTTCAGTTTCGCCCGTCAATGTCAGCCCGGATTTGCCTCCGAAGAGCATGTTGGTGACGGGAACGAATTTGTAGTTGACGCTGACGCGCATCCGGTCGCCCATCGTCCGATCGCCGAAGCCCTTGCCGCCATCATTGACCTGAACGGTCACGAGGTTGGCGCTGACCGTCAGCGGATCGGCGGCCTCAACGGCCCGATTCTTGACGTCCTGGACACTGGCGGTGTTCGAAAGAACTGCGGTCCGTCCTGCCTCTTGTGCGGCGTGGTTAATGGTGTTGTAGGCGTAGGCGAGCCGGGCGCCTTCAAAAATGCCAATGACCAACAGGATCAGCAGCGGAGAGATCATCGCGAACTCGACCAGGCTCTGTGCACGATGGTGGTGCCGCAATGTTGCTCGCTTCTTCATTACTCCCACCCAACCCTTGATGTAGTTGAATCACTGATAGCCAGTTTTCCGCCGCCCCAGAGGTTCGATACCAGCGGTGCGACAGACTCAAATTGGTAGGTCACGGTGACTTTCGCCATCTCTCCGACGACAGGCGAGCGATTGATTACGACATTGACCGAGTCATACGGTGAGGCGGCAGCCTTGGCTGCGGCGATGATCTCGGCGTCGGTTGCTTCTGGATTCATCGCGACTCTGGCCCCATCGCGCGACGCGTGGGTCACTGCCATCGAGACGGAGATCGCTCGGCCGAACTCGATGACACCGAGCGATAGCGTCAGCAGCAGGATTCCGATGAGCGCGAACTCCAAGAATGCCTGCCCCTCCGAGGCGGATCGCCGCCTTGGCATCACCGGCATTTCAGACTTTCGCCACCATCGTCGGAACTCGAATCGCTGAGCCATTTCCGCGTCCGTTCCCCTGTTGCACCCAGATACCCGTAATGTCCTGCTCATCCAGGATCAGAATGTGACCTATGGGTCATATTAGACAGACAACCGGGTACCTGATGGAAGATCGAGAAGTCCCAGGAAACTAGGAGTACCTGGGACGTTAGTACCGGACAAAAGTACTTAGGTTTTGTTTGGCAAAATGCTTCGATAATGGAACAAAAAGCACGAGATTGGTTGTCTGAAAGCCAAAACGACGATGGCCAGTTGGGATACCGAAGGAAGTGAGGTCCTATGTGGTCGGACGTTGACTGCGAATAGTTTCCAGTTGGCGTAGTACCCAATCTATGCGAGGTCCTAGCCCATCTGGTACCCCGCTGGCCGTCACTCGCCATGACCAGGTCCTACGTGGCGGCTATCGTCGCCTGCGGATATCGCTCATGGTTGAGCATGGAATGTGGGTTGCAGGCTCGTGTTATGACAGAGAGCAGCCACGATTGGGCCGGTGCTTGTCCGGCTACACGGCGAGGGAGTGCTTCAGATGGAACTTGGCGGCTTGCATCACGTCACAGCTGTTACCGGCAATGCGGCAGGGAACCTTGACTTCTACACCCGGGTACTCGGTCTTCGACTCGTTAAGAAGACGGTGAATCAGGACGATGTCTCGGCCTATCACCTCTTCTATGCCGACGGTGACGGTAACGCCGGCACTGAGGTTACCTTCTTCGACTGGCCGAACGCTGGTCCCAACATTCATGGCACAGGCGACATCTCCGCCATCGGACTGCGCGTTCCAGGGAGGGAGAGCCTCGACTGGTGGGCCGCACGCTTCGACGATCATGGCGTCACGCATAGCGAGGTCGCGGAACGTGGCGGCCGCTGGATGCTGCCGTTCGAGGACCCGGAGGGGCAGCGGCTCGTCCTCGTCGCCGATACGGGCGGCGGGATGGAGCAGGGTGTCGTCTGGGAGCAGAGCAGCGTCCCGGCCGAACGACAGATTCGCGGCCTCAACCACGTCGTCCTGACGGTCCAGCAACTCACCCCGACGGCGCTTGTTCTGACCGAGGTCCTCGGATTCCGGCAGGCAGATAGCTACGCGAACCCAGCCGACCCCTCGCGCCAGATCGTCGTCTTCGAGACCGGACCGGGTGGGTTCGGCACCGAAGTCCACGTTGCCGAAATGCCGGACCAGCGACCGGGTCGCGTCGGCATCGGCGGGGTACACCACGTCGCTTTCCGGACGCCGACCGACGAAGAACATCGCCAGTGGCGTGATCGCGTCGCGTCCTACCGGATCGGCATCACCGACGTGATCGACCGCTATTACTTCCGTTCGCTCTATTTCCGCGAGCCGGGCCGAATCCTTTACGAGATCGCTACGGATGGCCCAGGCTTTGCCGTCGACGAAGACGCGTCGACGCTTGGTGAGGCGCTCGTCCTGCCTCCATTCCTCGAACCTCGCCGGGCCGAGATCGAACGTGGCCTGCGCCCGCTGGATACGGCTGGGATCGGGGCTCGTGACGCGTGACGCGTTGTACACTGCCCTCGATTCCCGAACCTCGATACTCTCACGTTAGGAGCACGATGCATGGCGACTCGGACCCTGCGACCACACCTGTCTCACTGGGGGGCGTTCGACGCCGAGGTCGCTGATGGGGCGCTAGTCGCCATCCACCCGTTTGAGCACGATCCCGACCCGTCGCCATTGTTAGGGAACATCCCGAATAGTCTGCGGCATCCGACGCGGGTGACACAGCCGATGGTGCGAGAGGGCTGGTTGACGAACGGGCCGGGTCCGAGCGAGCGGCGCGGGGCCGAAGCATTCGTGCCTGTCGACTGGGAGACGGCGACAGACCTGCTGGCGCGTGAACTGAAGCGTGTCTATGGCGAGTATGGCCCTGCATCGGTTTACGGCGGGTCGTACGGGTGGGCGAGCGCAGGGCGATTCCACCACGCCCAGAGTCAGTTGCACCGCTTCATGAACCTGATGGGCGGCTACACTCGCTCCGTCGGTGCCTACAGCCACGCTGCTGGTACTACGATCCTGCCGCACGTCATCGCTCCCGCACCGACCTTCATGTTCACGGGTACCCACTGGAAGACGCTGGCCGCCGAGACGGATCTGTTCGTCGCGTTCGGCGGGATGCCGCTCAAGAACACCAACGTCACGTCCGGCGGTGTCTTCCGTCACCGCACCCGTGACTTCCTGGCTCAGGCCGTCGAGCGTGGAGCCGAGTTCGTCGTGATCGCGCCGCAGCGGGATGACATGATCGGCTTTGCCAACGCTGACTGGTACCCGCTCTCGCCGGGAACGGACGTCGCGCTGATGCTGGCGCTGGCGCATACGTTGATCGTTGAGAACCTGCACGACCGCGCCTTCCTCGA
>Ga0180215_1002516_pt1 | contig 18350 bp, 26 predicted proteins | sample eDN3rd37CBELigBY_FD_128871 | JGI IMG/M metagenome (GOLD analysis project Ga0180215, IMG submission 128871) | Enriched backyard soil microbial communities from Emeryville, California, USA - eDNA 3rd pass 37_C BE-Lig BY (version 2) (version 2) | ecosystem: Environmental > Terrestrial > Soil >... | reverse complement strand
GGCGCAAGCACTATAGATCCGGCAGTCGAACAGATGAAAGTCGGCTCGGACGGTCAGACGGTTTACGCTAGCCCTGACGAGCGGGTACGCTCTGAAATCAACCAAGTTAGTGCGGAATTGGCAGATACTGCACAGCAATTTGACCTAAAAAGCTTAGGAGGAAAGTACAGAGGTATTCCAAAAGTTCGTCCTAAGAAGTTTGAAGTATTTATTTATCCCCCTGAATTTCTAGGTACTTATAAACCTGTAACTGTATTTTTCGATGGAAAAACATTTAGGACTAATTATAGAAAGGAAAGATTTGAGTATTCTGGTGGTAAGACTTACTATGTTGCTACAAACGGAACACACTTAAACGATGGATTATCCTCTAATGCCCCAATTACATTGTTTGCAGCATTAAGTCGAGCTGTATCAGGAGATACAATCATAATTAAATCTGGGCTGTATTTCATTGACCAATTACAGAATTTCCCTTATAACTTAGCCAAAAATGTAAACATTCTAGGGGAAGAAGATACGGTTTTAGTTTGTGGATACAATAGAACCTTTACTTTAGATGCTACAACAGGATTATACAAGTATTCTATAGGCAACATTGGAAGAGTGATTGATGTTACATCTGAAGATTACGCCTTTGAATATAAGTTAGTTACCTCCTTAGCTGAATGCCAATCAACACCTTTCTCGTGGTACTTAGATGCGAATGCAACTGTGTATATTAATGATATAAGCGACCCTTCAGGAAGAGCAATTATGTTACCATTTTCTGAAGGGTTTAAAGTTGAGCCTACATCTGAAGTTAAGTTGTTCATGTCAAACATAACTATGATTGGTGGAAATCAGGTCTTTACTGTTAATAAAAATCCGAGTTATGACTTAACGATAATTTTAGATAATGTTAAGGGTTATTACAATGTAAACATGTCTAAGAATGTATTTAGATTTGCTGGCGGGAAAATCCTCCTTCACCAGTGTGTTGCAATGTTTTCTAGGTCAGATGGATTTGCATACGTAACAGTTACAGAAGGTGGACAAATTGTTCAATGTGAATTTATGGAGATTGAATGCATAGGTGCAAACAATGGAATTGGCAACACTAATGGGTCATATCAAAATGGATCTACTGCACATGATGGCATAAAAGGTACTAGGGTGAATGGAAGCTACTACAATAACAACGGTGGTAACGTTGCTGATGTACAAGTAGGTACAGAAACAGTCAATATGGGTTGTGAAGGTCTTGAAAGTTGCGCTATAGACGAAGCATACAGCCAAGGTTTTTCAACACAACAATCAGGTGCGAAAATGTGGTTATTTGGTTGTGTGGCAGTTGGAAACAAGTATGATATTTATGTGTACGGTAATTCAAAAATGTATGCCGATAAATGCCTATATAATACAACGATGGTTTCAACAGGTACAGGTACAGTCTTTGAACATACTAATGATTTGAATTACTAGAGACTTGGAGAAAATTCCGCACTAACTAACGGAGCCCATCGCGGCTCTTTTTTCGTATAAAAATCTCGAAAGGAGGCGGTCACCATCGCCGACCTAACGATAACAAATATCGCTGGCGAATCGGAACTTCTCGCCGGCTATACGAATCTAACGCTAAAAACGGCAGTGAACGGTAATCGTTCGCTGTCTTTTTTATTGCCGAAAAGTGCCGTTAACGAATACGCTTATTTCTTAGTCGAAGAGGAATCGGTTGTCGAGTATAACGGTAGTGAGTATCGAATTAAGCAAATAGAAGAACGCACGGTTAACGGAACTCCGATTAAATCCGTAAGCGCGGTTCACGTATTTTTCGATATCATCGATAAGTATCAATACGAAACGGTGTCCGGAAATTTAAACATTGTCCAAGCGTTAAATCACGCGCTAGGCATTACCGACTGGACTTGGGTTAACCGAGGCGCATTCAGTACGGTTGAGTTCGAGGACTTCGGAGACGATACCGCACTAGCGATGTTTCAAACGATACTTGAACGATATGGTGCGGAGTTTGAGATAACCGGTAGACGACAAGTAACGTTAAAGAACGAAATAGGCGTACAGACAAACGCTCAATTCCGTTATGGATATAACGTTAAAACGATTAGTAAGAGCGTTAATACGAAGAATCTTTCGACATATATAAAAGGATACGGAAAACGCGTTAGCGATTCGGATAAGTTGAGCGGCAATCTTAAAAACTACGAAAGTAGAACGGGAACGTGGGAAGATACGGACGACCCTTACCATTTTACGCGAGACGTCGGCGCAACTATGCAGTTTTCGTTTACCGGAACGGGATTCCGATTCTATTATTGGTCGGACCGGAATGGCGGCGTTTGGGAATTCGTATTAGACGGAGAAGATTCGCAAAAATTAAGCGTTTATTCAGACGATTCGAAGTCCGCATATAAGGATTTGTGGCGTGGATTGGACGATAAAGAACACCATGTAATCGCTACGTTTAGAGGCGATGACGAGATACACGCACCAATCGACGGAAAAGGTAAATCGAAAGGTTGGGTTCGGTATAGTAGCTCAAACGACCAAAAAACGATACAAACTTACCGAAGTCTTTCCGGAGATGAATTATATACGTTGGTTGCGGATTATACGTCGCCGAACGCGTCTAAGTACAAAGATATCAACGGCAATATTCAATTAAAACACGCGCCACCTTTTCAGTCTGACAATGTTAATAACGTTGACGAAATAGTCGACCAATTGAAGAAACTATTAATTGATGAACCTGAGATATCAATAAAGATAGATATAATCGAGCTATCGAAGCAAGGAATTGTAGAAGACTCGTATAATTTGGGCGATTATATTTATTTAATATATGAACCTTTGGATATTGATATTCAAGTAAGGGTCATGGAGAAAACAGAGTATCCCGAATCGAGTAAGTCACCGGAAATCGTATTATCAAACATAACGAACAACATGTCAGATTATCCTGTAGCCTTTAATCAAGTTCAAAAGAACCTTAATCAATTAACGGATGATGAAGGAAACCTAACGCTAAAATTAAAGCGACTTTACCGTAATACAAATCATTATAGCGATAGTACGGGCGATTGGTATATTGCGCCTGACGATCCGAATGCTTACGTTCATATAGGTGCCGGCGGTCTTGATGTTCATCGAGGCCTTATTCGCGTTGAACGAACGGACGGTTTCGCAACGATACTAGGCGGCGAGCTTAATTTCGGATTCAACCTAGGTAAACCGGACCCACCGTGGACGTCAGCGGCAGTCGAAGTTTACAACACGTATTGGCGGACGATGAGTACGGAATGGCAAACATGTCAGGCGTATTACTTCGAACATAATGCGCGTTATCTGAAATTTGATATCGGAGCATTTACCGATGTGGATAACGTTTGTTACGTAAAAATAGTAGACTCGCTTAGTAATCCGACAACGTTAGCGTATAAATCGTTTACTAATCAAGAAGGAGCTCCGGAAGGGGATACGAATTTCACCGTAGACTTAGGCGTTCCGACCGGGGAACTAAAAGCCGTATTCTTACAAATAATGAGTTTTAGTCCGGATAAGTATTCTTATTTAAGAACTACGCGACAATTCTTACGGGGGTGATGTAATTGAACGGAGTACAGCCGATACAAGTATATTGCGACATTGATGAGAACGGTAATATTAAATCTCCGTTAGTTGGTCGTTATATAATACCGGATCGTCAGTACGACCTATTTATAGTAACTTACGATGAAGCGGTTTTAGAGCGGCCGGAACTTTTACGTATAGAAGGATATAACGGTCAGACAAATCGCGGATTGACGATTAGTTTAAGCGGAGAGGAGGCGTAGCTAATGTCGGAGCCAAGCGGAAACGGACCATCGTCACACGAACTTAACGAAAAGATTGCGGACATACGCGAATGGTTAGTTCGGATTGATACGAAAGTCGATTATTTGAACGAAGTTAAACGGACGGCAGAAGAGGCGGACGATAAAGCGGAAAGAGCGCTACAAATGTCGGAGGAAAATAAGCAGAGTATACGCGATATGAAGGCGAATAGTAAGTGGGCGTGGGGAACGATTTTAACGGTCGCGGGTTTGTTAATTACGTTAGGAATAGCGGTTTTCAAATAAGCCAGTCGGTAGTCGCGAAAGTCCGTTGGCTACGACACAAAACGCGACACCGACCTTAATTCGATTATAAACGAAAGGGAGCGGATGAACAATGGCAAGCTTCGAAAAGTTAGCGCAATTAAAGGATTTACGAGGTAAGACGAAAAGTAAAGGCGCATATGCGAATCTCGGCGTAAATAGTAAGACGGACATCGCGATACACCACTCGCTAACAAAGTCCGGAGATTCCGCAGCATTTGCGAACTATCACGTTGGCACTCACGGATGGCCCGGCGTTGCGTATCACTTCGTCATATTAAAGAACGGAACTATCGAATGGAATCACGAACTCGGAATCAAATCGTATCATGTCGGAAATTCAAACGGAATAGCGGTCGGCATCTGCTTAGTCGGAGATTTCCGAAGCGAATCGCCAACTGACGCACAGAAAGCGAGCCTGTACGCATTACACGAATGTTTGAAGCGCGACTTACCGAAGTATAAGCGGACTCGCGGTCATAACGAATTTCCAGGTTACGCGTGGAAAGCGTGTCCGGTATTCGACTATAAGGCGGTAATAAACGGCGGCAATCCTACGAAGGTCGAAGCGCCTAAGACGGCAGTAAAGACGGAAGTTGTAAAAGCGCCTACGCCTACGCCAACTTACGATACTACCCTCGGAAAAGGTCGCAATAACCGAAAGTCCGACGTTATCGCGTTACAAAAAGACCTTATCGCAAAAGGTTTCGCATTACCCCGTTATGGTGCGGACGGCGACTTCGGAGCGGAAACGGAAGCAGCGGTCAAAGCGTTCCAAAAGGCGGTCGGCATAGCGGTTGATGGTTTAGCGGGTCCGGTTACACTTTCGAAATTGAAGTCGTATAAGAAGCCGGCGCCAAAACCGAAGCCGTCGATTAATCTACCGAACGGAATCTATCGTCAAGGTTCGAGGGGTACGGCGGTCAAGCCGATACAGTCGGCGCTTAATAAGGCGCTAGGCATTAAACTGGCGGTCGATGGAATCTACGGAGCTAAAACAACGGAAGCCGTTCGCAACTTCCAAAAGAAATACGGATTATCTGCGGATGGAATTTACGGTCCAAAAACGAAAGCAAAATTAGCGGAGGTGCTTTAACGTGAAAATACCGAATCGTTTTAGAAATTACGTATTGTGGGTAGCGGTCGCGGGTATCGCGGGTATGGCGTTAGTCGATTTCGGGGTTATTCCAACTACGGAAGTTTTCGATAATTATGTCGATAAGATTCTATACGTGCTAATACTCGCCGGCGTTATCAATAATCCTTCGAACGGTAACGGCTTTAAGGACGCGAAAGACGAAAATAAATCGAAATAAACGAAACCTTTTCGGAACTGTTGCGTATATTTACGTAATGGTTCCGCATACATATTAGTGTTGCGGTAATAGTCGGAAGTATTGTAAGATATTACTAGGACAAATTACGGAGGAGATTGATAATGAAAAAGTTACTTAGTTTACTAGTCACGGCGTTACTTGCGCTAATGGTCGCTGCGTGTGGAGCGGATTCTGCTACGGAGGAACTCGACAAAAACGATACCAACAAAGCGGAAGCGAAAACGGGCGACAGCGAAGCGTCCGACGATAAGGAAGAAGCCGATTCTACGGAAGAGAAGAAAGAAGACGACATATGGACGTATTACGATAACGCTACTTGGTCCGACGAATATAACGGACTTAAATTAGAAATACAGAAAGCGGTCGTAACCGATAAGGCGCCAACGATTGAAGATGAAAACGCAAATGCTTCGGCGGTTGGCGTTAAGTTCCGAATGGAGAATACGACTGACGGAAAATTTACGTTCTATCCTGACCAAGCGGTACTAGTTACGTCAACTGGCGAACAAATCGATATGCCGGATATGTTTATCTCGGATAACATCGGGGGCGAAATCGATAAAGGCGTTATTAAAGAAGGTAACGTTATTTGGTACTTAGAACGCGGTAATGCGGAATCTATCGAATGGATTAAATTATCGTTCAGCGGACGCCAAGGTCCGGAAGATGACTTCGAAGCGGAAATTAAAGAATACGAAGTCGAGTTACAATTGAAATAACGTAGAAGGGCGCCATCGAGCGCCTTTTTATTTTGCTCCGAAAAACTTATCGTAATCAACGCTATGACCCATCGACTTCAACGCTCGTTCCACTTTTACCCACGTAGAAATCTTCGGAACATGCTCCGAGTCATCGCACATACGCGTCATTGTGGCGGTGCTTATCCTCGCTTTCTTAGCTACGTCAACCTGGCGTATTCCTTTCCGGTCTAACCACTTTCCGAATTTACTTCGCGGTTTACCTAGTCCGAACATACTTCGTCAATCCTTCCGTTTTATCTCTTATCCGAAAGTCTGTCCGAAAATTACATTTTTTAAACGTTGGCAAAATTGTTGGCATAACGGACAAACAGGCGCTAATACGTTATATCAAGCGAATGATTTGGCGTTAATTCTTGCGTATCTACATTCGTTTCTAAGCGCTTATTAATCGTCAAGCTTCGTTAAGTCTAACGACACGATAAAGTCCGTTAAATCAAGCGCTAGAGGCGTCAGAACGTGGCAAATCATGCGGGACTATTTTCAATACTAACGGTGGAGGTGGCGCATTTTGATCTTCGAAATAATCTCATCCGTAACAATGGGCGGAATTATCGCTAGTATGTATTTATATCGTTCAGGCAACGGTGGAAACGACCATCGAAAAATCGTAAAAATCGCGGCGGCTTGCGGACTCATTATAAAAGACGGCGACATCAAACGAAGCATCCGAATACACAGACGCACGAAAGCGGACGGATACACCGAATATGTCTATCAGATTCCGTTAGGATTATCGTTCGTAGACTTCGAAAAGAAACTTCCGAATTTCCAGGACGGACTTAACGTTAAGCGGTCGGTTATTAACGTATCAGTCGCCGATTTAAAAGCGATTGACTGGCGTAAGAATCCGGTCGAGCAAATCCGAAAGCTAATTACGAAGAAAACGAAGCAACGGAAGGAGGTCGAAATGGCTTACGACGGCATGTTAAAGATTCGCGTATATGACGAAGGTCTAACCGATTACTTACCGTTTACAGACGATATGTTGGCGCGTTGTCAATCGTGGGATATTCCGTTAGGCGAAACGAGGCGGGGCTTTCTAACGCACGATACCGAACTCGGTCACATGGTCGTAGCTGGCGCAACTCGTTACGGTAAATCCGTATTTCTAAAGAACGTTATAACATCGCTCATCGCACGGAAGCCGAACGATGTAAAGTTTACGCTTATCGACTTAAAAGGTGGCTTAACGTTTGCCCGATATAATGGCGCAAAACAGGTCGAAACGATTGCGAAAGATGTACCGGAAACATTAGAGGCGCTAAGAGCGATACTAAACGAGATGACCGCCAAGCAAGCCGAATATCTCGCTAAAGGTTTCGAAGATATCCGAGAAGCGAAGGACGGGCGTCGGCACTTTATCGTAGTTGATGAGGCGGCTCAATTAGCGAGTCGCGGTATTACCAATAATGACGAAAGGAAGATGCGGATAGAATGCGAAACTATACTCGCTAAGATTGCTCAAGTCGGAGGCGGACTCGGCTATCGGTTAATCTTCTGTACGCAATATCCGACCGCCGATACATTGCCGCGACAAATCAAACAGAACGCCGATACGAAAGTATGCTTCCGATTACAGACGTCGATAGCGAGTAACGTTGTACTTGACGAAGACGGAGCGGAGAAGCTACCGAAAGTTAAAGGACGCGCAATTTATCTAACGCCTGACGGTAAGCAAATCGTTCAGACTCCGTTTATTGATAACGAATATATTCGTAAGACTATCGAGCCTCACGTTAATATTAGAGCGCGAAAGGAGCGGGACCATGAAGGCGGAAATCAGACGGGAAGAACGGACAGAAGCTATACTCTCATCGTTGAAGACGCTTGATTACTTAACTCGGTCGCAGATACAAGTATTACACGATATCGGAAGTTCACGGTCGACTTCGCGGATTATGAAAGAACTCGAAGACGCTGCCTACGTTAATAGTTTCCGAGACGGCGAAAAGGTTTATTATCTCAGTCGGGAAGGTCGCGAAAGGATCGGCGCAGTCCGTGTCCGAAAGAAAACGTTACAAGCGCGCCACTTCATTATGCGGAATTCGTTATATATCGCATTCGGAGCGCCGTCTACGTGGAAGAATGAGCAACGCTTCGTTATTAAGGAACGGAAGGACTTGCGGATTACTGCCGACGCTACTTTCGTCCAGGACGGTCGCTATCATATTATCGAAATCGACCATACGCAGAAGATGACCGCCAACAAAGCGAAGATAGCGAAGTATCGGAAACTTATCGAAATTGGCGCATTTAAGACGGCGCCCCGTTTCGTATGGATGACAGTAACGGAATATCGTCGGAAACAACTAACGAAACTTTGCGAAGGACTTGACGTTCAGATATTTACGGTTAACGATTTTCATTAACGGAGGGTGATTCGAAATGGCGAAAATTAAACGTGTAGGAACGATTAGCGAGTTTATGGCGGGCGAACATCGTAAAGGTAAGCGGTCGGTAACGGATTATCGCGAGCGTCAAGAGAAGGCGGCGCTAGTTGCGGCTACACTTTCGACAGTGACTGCGATATTCAGACCGATAGGAGCGAGCGCTGGCGTTATCGAGGGTGCTATCGTAGAGAAGACCGTTAACGCGTTCGATCCTATTATCGATTTAATACAGGGACTTTCGTATCCGGTCGCACTTATCGTCATGTTATCGGCGGGCATTATTTGGATGATCGGAAATCAAGACCGCGCGATGACGATGATTCAGCGTGCCGGTTTCGGATATATTATCGTACAGATGGCGCCAATGCTAATGAATATTATCGTAGAGATGGCGAAGGCTTTCTAAGGTCGTGCGCGGTCTTGGTACGTAATGGTTGGCGGGAATATTCGAACGCGTACGATTTTTGTATATGCGTGTTGACAGGCGTTATAAACCGTGATATATTAATATTCGTGACGTAACGACGGTCGCGTACGACTTGACTATCCGATGATATGCCGCGCGATTTACGGCTATTTACCGAATAGTGCGTGGTTAAACCGAATAGTACGCGGTGTGAATCGCCGTTAACGCATGACATACGTGCCAGTGTGGCGGAATTGGCAGACGCGCACGACTCAAAATCCGAATGTGCTGCGGAAGTAATTCCGATGACTATAAACGTTGATATGACGGGCGATTCACGTAATGTGGGTCGCTCTTTTTGCGTTAACCGCGTCCGACCGTCGCTATCGTACGAAAATAATTTCGGAGGTGGTTCGGATTGGCTCGCCGTAGTAATAAAATTATCGTAGAAAACGTAGAAGAAACGGACAAGCAACCGGAGGTCTTAACGGAAGACTTCGAGACATCGCTGCATATGTTTTTACGCGATTGCAAGATTCGGAATCTAAGCGAGCATACGTTGAAGTATTATAAGAACGAATTAATAGCGTTCCGTTCGATATTAGAAGCGCAAGACCTATCGACAGCACCCGATAAGATTACGCTAAAGATATTAAAAGAAAACGTAATCCTCTATATGATGGAAACGCTAGAACGGAAGGAAACATCGATTAATACGAGGCTTCGCGCAATTCGTGCGTTCTTTAACTTTCTCGAAAAGGAACGCATGATAGCGGAGAATCCTGCGTCAGAACTTTCGCTAATCAAGCAGAAGAAAGAAGTAATCGAAACATTTAATCGCGAGCAATTACGCGCCATACTGCGCCAACCTGACCTCGAAACGTTTACGGGGTTACGTGACTATACGTTAATGTTATTCCTCGTAGAAACGGGCGTACGTGTCCGAGAATTGACGGAGATTTCCGTTAAGGATATTCGTTGGGAGGATTCGCAAGTATTAATTAACGGAAAAGGTTATAAGGATCGGCTAGTTCCGATTCAGGCGACGACTAAGCGCCAACTGCGAAAATATATTGCGGTAAGGGGCGAAGTTGCTAACGATGCGTTATTCGTGACTATCGATAATACTCCGTTGACTATCCGACAAGTCCAGGAGCGGATTAAGATATACGGAAGGAAAGCGAATATTAAAGGCGTTCGTTGTTCGCCACATACATTCCGACATACTTTCGCTAAGATGTCCGTTCAAAATGGAGCGGATGTGTTTGCGTTGCAAGCGGTGCTCGGACATACTTCGTTGGAGATGGTGCGTAATTACGTTAACTTATTCAGTAGCGATGTGTTCGAAAGTCATAAGCGGTTTAGTCCGGTTGAGAAATTGTTCTAACGATAAAAGACATCGTGAGGGATTTCGATTAATTTTCGTCATCCTTTGCGATGTCTTTTAATTTGCGTTTAAGGTATGTAAGAACCTCTTCGAAGGCTTCCGGATCGTGTTTGTGAATTTCATCAAGAGTTCCGTGCGCTATTTGATTACGGAGTTTTTGCGTCTTTTTAAATCCGTCTTCATCTTTTATGTTAGCGTCGTCTAAGCGGTTTAGTCTTTCGAAATGCATAAGTATACTAGTCGTATCGTACAGTAACTCAATTTTCGGGATATGTTTCTTATCTTTATATGTAACAATTAGATCGGGGCGATTATATGCGTCAGCTAACTTTGTTACAGTTTCGAGCGTTGGACTTTTCCGGCCCTTCTCTATGTCGTAGATAAACGTTAAAGATACTCCAACCTTTTCGGACGCTTCTCGCGCAGATAGCTTCGAAGATTTACGAGCTTCGCGTAACAAATCCCCAAATTCATTATTATCTTCCATGGTTTCTCCTCCAAAAGAAAAACTATCTATAATGTATAATTTACCACTATTATATCCAAAATAAAAAGTTTTTATTAATTTATTTTATTCGTTTTTTGACGATAGGCAGTTTCCTCCGTATAAATAAGTGTAAAACAAATCACACGGACGGGAGGTGTTAAGTTGACGGAAATAACCGAAGCAAATCGCAAAGGGTTTTCGGGTGAGTTTCTCGTTATTACTGATTTAACTGAACGAGGATACATCGCATTACTACCCGCGATCCAACAAACGACATATGACGTAGTAGTAGACGAAGGAAGCGGTAACTTCCGGAAGATCCAAGTCAAAAGCGGTTACGAAGAGGACGGCAAACTCTCGATAAATAATCGTAAAGGCGCGGGATCAGTGAAACGTCACTACGAAGAGGGAGATTACGACATATTAGCGGTTGTTAATCTAACATCGCGGAAAGTAGCGTATATACCATTCGAAGAGTGTAATCGTTGTGAGATGACGTTCTATACGGTGGCTCCGGAGAAAGTCATTAAAACTACGAGACTATTCGATAAATATTTAGAGTTTCCGAGCGTAATAGGCAAGCGTTCGGTATCGTAAGGAGGCGTTACAATGACCGAAAATAAACTAATCTCCATCGAAGCCCAACACGAATATAACGTAACGTCCGGTAAGTCAGAATCGCGTATCTTCGTTAAGATGTACGTTGATGCCGTCAAGTCCGGACTCATCGCGGATCTCGGTCCCGAACGATGGCAAACGTTATGTGTTCTAGCGTCGTTCATGGACGCAAATGGCGAATGTTACCCGACTCAGGACCGAATAGCAGCGGCGCTAAAGATACGGCGCGAAACGGCTAATAGGCGCGTCAAATCGCTATGTGATTATCGGTGGGAAGGGCGTCCGTTAGTCGTAAAGAAGCAGTCGAGGGATTTCGAAAGTCAGACGTTTAATAACGTAAGATATACGATCATGCCGATAAGTCAGTTGGCGATATTTGACTAGGTGTGACGCGGGCATCACTAGGTATGTGACACTGACGTCAATTAGTGCGTGACGCGTACGTAACACAAACTAGAACCAAGAACTAGAACCATATAACTAGACATTGCGCCAATATAAAAAACATATTGTCGCTGTGTACTCTATCGTTAAGTAATTTATCGGTAAAGACATAGTCGAATATGAAATATGAGACAAAGTTCTTTAATTAACGGAGTAATAACGATATAAAGCGAAAGGGAGCGATATTATTGAGTAAAGTATGTTTACCGAAAGAAGTAGCGGAAGATATCGAAGAAATTAGACGTTTACGGAACAATAGTTACCTATTAGATACTCGCAACTTCCTCGGCCAGAAATCTTGCGTAAATATACCGTATGAGTACGAAGGAGGAAAGATCGCTGCGTATCTCGCTGATGATATTGATAATAACTTCGCGGTATATGCTTCAGCGATTATAAACGGATACGTCGTCGAAAAGTCTCCCGAAGAGAATATCCGTGATTACTACGCTGCAATTAACAGAAAAATAGCGGAAAAGCAAGACGCGTATGATCACGGAGTAAGAGACGGAATTAAGTACACCGTAGCAATACTCGGAATCACCGTCGAAGGGGTGAACGATTGATGCCGAAGAAATACAACGATAAACCTGTCGCTAACTGGTCAACGAACGACTTTCTCGCATATCTAACCGACCGCCACCTCGAAGTCTACGGAACGGAATACCTACCGCCTGGACGCAACTGGCAAGTCGAGCGTGGCCTTATCGGAACGCTAATCGGAACGAAAGGTCGAAACGCCAAGCCTCGCAAATATGAGCCGGAGCTACTGAAACGGTTTATTGACGAATGTTTCCGGATCCATCGTTGCACACCGCAGTATCCTACCGTCAGCTTTACGTGGCTGTATAAGTGGAAGACGGACGTGTGGGCGAGGTTAGTTGCGGAGGAGCAAGCGAAACAACGCCAGGCAGAAGCCGTCGAATCGGTCGGAATGAGTGCGGATGAGTTAGACGGATGGTTGTAGGTGTGTGAGTTAGCGGATTAGATTTCCATTATATTATGAGGAGGAAACGGAATGAAATCATTATGCGAAATTGTTAAATCGATTAGAGGTTGCGGATATACGTGCGAGGCGGGTCCGTTAGAGAATAACGTAGATTTTCAGTTACTTGAACAATTGGCGGGCGTGGCGAAGATTAGCGGAAGTAATATCGACGATTTCGATTTTACGAAAGCAACGCCAGCCTACGCATCGCCACAACATTATCGTGACGAAATTATCGAAAAGGCAAAGCGTGATGTCTTGGCGCTAAAGGATTCGCCAACTTCCGAATTTATCGTTAACAAGAATAAGCGAGTGGTAGCAGTGTTATTGAAAAGTCGTAGCGGAAAAGTTATCGATAGAGGGATCGCCAAATGTGCTCCAGACGATTGCTTCAACGTTCATATCGGCAAAGCGATAGCGTTAAGACGAGCGCTAGGACTCGAAGTTCCGTCCGAATATTATAACGCTCCTCAGCCGATGGAGGTTCGCGAAGGGGATATCGTCTATTTAGTTAACATTGATTGCGAATTGACGGTGAGTACCCATCACCAATTGTCGGAGTTGCCGAAACAACTACAGAGTAGAATCGCTAAGATTATCGACGACTCACGCGAAAATGCGAAGCAGGAGGTTAGCGGATGAAAATTAGTCACGCTTGGTGGATCGGATTAGTTTGCGGAATTTTCGGCGGAATAATGTCGATGTTAACTATCGCAATACTCGAAAGAATATTTGGATAGAAAGGAGTTTTCGAATGAACAATCACGCTAAAAGCTGCGTACTATCCTCGCGCTGCAAAGTGTCGGGAAGCATCCGATGTAACGCTCAATGCGGCCACTATATTTCGCTAATGGGTGCGAGCGGAAAAGGCGGAAGGTCAGCGGCAACTGGTCTACCGAAAGAGTATCGGCTTGTAACGTTGGAGAATTCGCCTGTAGCGACGGAACAACCGAAGATATACGAAACGTTAGCGAAGTATAAAACGACGTTTGAGCGCCAATTTGAGGGCGGAGAAGACGCGCGTATAAAAAGTCTCTACCTTTACTCGGAATCGCCAGGTACGGGGAAAACAACATCGGCTAGCGCTTTAATCAACGAATATCTCATGGCGCATTATATCGGAAGTTTGAAGCGAGGTAAGCAAGCGTTAGGCAGGCCGGCTTACTTCCTCGACGTGAATAGCTTTCAGACCGACTACAATTTAGCGACGATGACAAGCGACGAATCGGCGATGAACGAAATTAAGGCGACAATTAAGCGGACTCAGCTAGCGCCGTTCGCTGTATTGGACGATATTGGCGTTCGTTCGGCGTCTGAGGCGTTTAGATCGTATATTCACGCAATTATCAACTATCGGACGACTAACGGGTTGCCGACGGTATTTACTTCGAATTTACCTATCGAAGAGATGAAGACGGTATTTGATTGGCGATTACAGGACCGTATGCGCGATCAGTGTTTGACGGTTGAGTTCGGAGGACAATCGAAAAGGGGGCGACGTTGATGAATAAACGTATTAGAAAGAAACATTCCGATAAATTATATCGATGGGCGGTCGAATTCTTAGTTTGGTATACGGATGTACCCGAAAAAACTGTAATCGAAGAATGCGGTCAAGATATTCGCGAGTTATCGAAAAGTAACGACATTCAGTTAATGCAGGTTTATTTAGACTGCGAAAGTATCGACTTAATGATTCGCCACAAATGCGGATGGAAAACGGAGGTGTCCGAATGACCAACGCCAATAACAGCAACAACGAAAACGAAGACGAACGCATCATCGACGAAATTATCGAAGTTGACTTGCCGGCAACGTTCGGAGACCTATGCGAAGTCGAAGGTTATGGCGTCAGAGTATTTCGCGTCTTCGGCTATCGTATCGAAAATTGCTTTACGGAGGAGCGCGCATGGGTCGACGTAGTTTACGAGTTGATCGACGCAGTGAATGGCGATTGGCTAGAGGCGGACGCAGATGACGTTGAATTATTGGCCGATGCTGAAGATGCGGAGGTTTATATGCAAACGGTAGATTACGAGAATTATCCGAAGTCGTTTATGGAGATTTTTAAATCCGAAGGGGAGGCGATTGGGATGGCGAAAAAGGAAGAACGGAAACCTACTGCGAGGGAATTGAGCGCGAAGTTGGCGGAGGAGCGGAAGCAGGCGGAGGAGCGGAAGCAGGCGCGGAAGGAGAAAGCGGATAAGACGGACGATTTACTCGATTTGTTGGCGTGGGTGAATACGACGTACGAGCGGACGGGAGAGCGCCGTTATAAAGAGTGGTCCGATACGATTAAGGCGGATTTGGCGAATATGCATCCGAAAGAAAAGTAATACGGAATAGATGGAAATAGTGAAGTAAGGGAGGAATCAAAATGGAGATATATTTGCATGAATTTGAATGTACCGATTGCAAAGAAACCTTGCTATTAGAAAGAATTAAAACCCCTGAGTTATGCCCCTATTGTCAAGGTGACATAGACTACTCTAATGGAAAAATTGAAATAGTAGCTAAGTATACACCGAGAAAATATAAGTCAAACGCTAATGCGTAGTTCGCCAAAATTCGGACAGTAAAGGAGATGGATGAATTGTCTAAAAAAGTAATATTCGATATTTCGAAAGAAGCAGTTAGTAATATCGCAGGACAGATTGAAAACCAATATGATGACAGTATTTTAGTTTTAGCACCTTTAGCAGGAAGCATTTCAGTTCATGCACCTGCAACAAAAGGAAAATACAAAGGTTATCACCGTTTTAAATTTGAAGTATGGATTCCAGAAGATGCCATTAAAGGTGATTCTGCGTTAAATGATTTCGGAGCTGTAACGTTAATGAGATTGCCTAAGTCTAGAGTCCAGGAACATCTTATTAACTCGGAGGAAGAGTAATGAAATCAACAAAGTATCAATTGTTGAAAGGTGATTATGATCACGCTTGCGAACAGTTAAAGATTCACAAAAAGATTATTGAAGAATTAAGAGAAGAAAACGAACGGTTCAAACGTATGTACGAGAATACTGGCGCAATCTTTAATCGACAACTTATGAAAGATAAGATTGAACGATATGAGGAAGCCTTAAAATTCTATGCTGATAAAGAAAATTACGAAGTTGTAACAGAAGGATTAGATCCAATGTTTAGCTATGTACACATTATAGATACAGATGAAGGCGATAAAGCCCGAAAAGCATTAGGAAGCTAATTCAGAGTTCAAGGAAATTCCGAAACTAAAAGGAGGTTGACCGCGTGAACTATTTCAGTCTAATACTATCGAAAGCTATCGAAAATAACGATCCTGCAGCGCTTACCCGATTCGGCATCTCAGAATCCGATGCACCAACGAAGGGCGAGCGTGATGCCTTTCGATTTATCACCGATTATGCATCGAAGAATCGTAACCAGGCGCCTACCGCCGAAATGGTTGTCGCAGAGTGTTCGGACTTTATTCCGGAGTTCGGTATCGATATGGCTTACGAATATCTTCGCGATAAGATAAAGTCACATTCAGCGAAGTTGGCAATCAGCGAACTATTCAACGGTAAACAAGACGATAAGACCGGCAAGTTTATCGAATCAGAGCTTACGAAAAAATTCGAGGAACTCGACGGTAATAAGTTTTCGGAATGGTTGATTTCGGAAGTAGAATCGATTAAAATAAGAACAAGCGTTCGATCTAAAATAGGAACGGATGTCAAAGCGGACACTCAATCGTTCCTAGACGAATATCGCCGACGTAAGTCCGGAGAATCATTTAAGATATGGCGCTCGAAGTTTCCGTTAGTAAACGAACAAATTGGCGGATACCTCAGCGGAAATCTTTATACTTGGTATGGGCGCTCCGGTCGCGGTAAATCCGTATTCACAATGGAAGAGGCGATTGAGTCAGCGTTTCAAGGCGCTAACGTCCTAATATGGGCGCTAGAGATGTCGAAGTTCGAATGGATGGCGCGTGCGTATTCGTCGATATCAGCTCGCGAAGGTTTAATCGTCGATAAGATAAACGGAGTTGATTACGAGGTTGGATTCGAGAATAAGGCGCTACTCATGGGCGGACTGGACGAAGAATTCGAAGCAGCGTTCGAAATTTTCCTGGCGACGATTAACGAGAAGATTCCGGGGAATATAATTGTTAGGGCGGTCGACGACGAAGACTTTTATCAGCGCGGAGTTAAGCAGATTGAAGCCGATATTATTCAAACGAAAGCTGACGTCGTAGTTATCGACCCCATTTATTATTTAGATTACGAAGCAAATACGTCGAAAACGGCGGGAGGAGATGTCGCGAATACGTCGAAAAAGCTACGCCATATTGCCGGATATACTAAATCGGTGATTCACGTTATTACTCAGGCGGAAGAGGTTCGCGACGATACTGACGAAGACGGCAATCGGGAGTTACGACCGCCGAAACGTGCCGAAATCAAAAAAACGAAGGCGGTGCTCGAGGATGCTGCGAACACATTCGGCATAGATACGTTGGATGGCGCCGGTATTATCGAGATCGGTAAAGGACGTAATGGCGGAGAGGGAACGCGCGTCGAAGTTCTTTATCTACCTAATTATGGGATCGTGCGCCAAATGGATACCGGTCCGTCTGCAGCGAGTCAGTTCGATTTCTAATTTGTATGTGAATTCACAATGTTTGTTGTTATAATACGTAACAAGATGTTCTCAAGGTAGTAGATGTCCATTATTTTTTTCAATAGGCAAATTGTTCGAAAAACAGTAGGAAGTGGTGGTTTACATGGGACTGGTGCATCTATAGGTTAGCTTTGGGAAACAGCAACAATCCTAGCAAAATGCTGATGTATACTACGTTCCTAGAATGAAAATGTTAATAAAAACATTAAATTATGCCCGAATAGAACCAAACGTACCTTATAAATTTATTATACAATAAGTGGGAGTTGATTTACGTAGGAGGTATACATCATGGTAGGGAAAGAAATCAAACGTTTTAGACTCAATGCAGGGCTAACTCAAAAAGAACTTGCGGTAAAAGCAGGTGTAACTCAGCAATGCATTAGTAAATACGAAAAAGGAAACGTAAATTACGATTACCGAATATGTTTGAAAATATTCGAAGCATTGGATATGGAATTTTACTTTAAAAAGAGAGGAGAATAAACATGACGATAATAAGAGTACGTAGTCGACCGGTTGATGTCGATTTAGTCGCAGAGCTTGAAGCGTTCGAGTGGACGAGACCACGTTGGACTTCCGATAAACTACTCGCAGCAAGTCCGTTCAGATATGACCGAACGCCGTCGTTCTTTGTAAACCTTTCCGAAGGCGATTACGCAGGCACCTGGAGCGATTCCGGATATTATGACGAAGAGTGGAAGTCGGGCGGTTTCGTTAAGTTACTATCGTTTCTGCGTAATGAAACGT
>Ga0180215_1002513_pt1 | contig 18369 bp, 12 predicted proteins | sample eDN3rd37CBELigBY_FD_128871 | JGI IMG/M metagenome (GOLD analysis project Ga0180215, IMG submission 128871) | Enriched backyard soil microbial communities from Emeryville, California, USA - eDNA 3rd pass 37_C BE-Lig BY (version 2) (version 2) | ecosystem: Environmental > Terrestrial > Soil >... | reverse complement strand
GGAGCACCAGGCGGTAACGATCGTTGGGCCAGCTGTGGTGCACGCCGTGGAGCAGAAAGTGGAGCCTCGGCCCCCAGCTCGTCTTGGGCTCCCAATGGAAGAGCGTGCGGTGGAGCCAGTACTCGACCAAGGTCCAGGCGATCACCCCTGCGACGAAGAGGCCTGCGGCGCCGAGGATCCCGACGCCGCTTCGGAGCACGCCGAGGGCCAGGAGGACGAGGACGATCGGGACGAAGAGGTACGCGACGATCAGGTGGTGGGTCCGCGAGAAGCTGTCGACGAACCGGCTCGCGAACATCGGCGGTGAATCCGGACTCGGTCTCGGACGGAGCATGGTGACCAACCTCCCTCCTCGATCAAGGTGGGCACCTGGGCTTCGGACGATCATCCCCCCTGGAGAACACGCTGCCGGACAGCCGCCCGCTCGCAGGGAGGCCGGGGGTCGGCTGCTCGCCTGCGATCGCCGTCTCGGGTCACGCCTCGTCGACGGTCGCCGACCCCCGTGGTCGCCCCCAGGAACGCGCGAACGCGAGGACGTCGAATAGGCTCGAGCGGCCTGTGCTGATTGGGTTGGCGGATGGGTCTGCGAGCGGAGAGCCGGGGCGTGTATCGAGGCGCCCCGCCTCACCACCTGCCGGAGGAGCCGCCGCCCGAGAAACCGCCACCTCCCCCGCGGTAACCGCCGCCGCCACCGCCGCGGTATCCCCCGCCGCCGCGATAGCCCCCGCCGCCCATGCCGCCGATGGGGATCCCGAACTTCCGCGCCATGAAGTACATGGCGACGAAGAGCAGGATCGGGATCCAGGGGGGCACCTGGACGTCCGACGAGCGGCTGTGATCGGGCTGGCCCAGATCGACGCCCAGCAGTGTGAGCGACTGCTCGGCGGCCACCCGCAGCCCGGCGCCGTAGGCGCCTTCGCGGAAGGCGGGGACGATCAGCTCGCGGATGATCCGGCTGGCCTGGACGTCGGTGATCTCGCCCTCGATCCCCTCGCCCACCTCGATCCGAACCTCGCGGTCCTGGACCGCGACCACGAAGAGCAGGCCGTTGCCCGCCTGCTTGGAGCCGAGCTTCCACTGCTCTGCCACCCGGATCGAGTAGCTCTCGATCGGCTCGCCCTCCAGGGAGGGGACGAGGAGGAAGGCGAGCTGGGGGCCGTTCCCTCCGTCGGTGGCGCGGGCGTTCTTCGCGAGCTCTTCGAGCCGCACCCGCTCGGGCTGGCTGAGGGCGCCCGCCGCATCGACCACCGGGCCGGTCAGACTCGGCACCGACGCGAGCGCCAGGAAGAGCGCGCTCGCAATGGCGATCAAAACTGGACCTCCGGCGGGCGGTCGGCGTCAGGGGCCGTCGCGGTGAACTGGGGCTTCACGGTCTTGTGGTAGAAGAGCGAGTTCGTGAAGCTGGTGGGCGGCACGGTGAGCTGGTTGTTGAAGTGCTGCACCGCCTCGATGTAGCGCCTGCGCGCGATCGAGATCCGGTTCTCGGTCCCCTCGAGCTGCGCCTGCAGGTCGCGGAAGTTCTCGTTGGCCTTCAGGTTCGGGTAGTTCTCCGAGATCGCGAGGAGCCTGCCGAGGGCGCCCGAGAGCTGGGCCTGGGCCCTCTCGAAGCGGGCCATGGACTCGGGGGTGAGCTGATCCACCTGGAGCACGGTCTGGGTCGCCTGGGAGCGGGCCGTGGTCACCGACTCGAGGACCTCCTTCTCGTGGGCGGCGTAGCCCTTCACCACGTTGACCAGGTTCGGCACCAGGTCGGCCCGGCGCTGGTACTGGTTCTGGACCTCGGCCCAGGCTGCGTCCACCTGGTTCTCGGCACGGGGGATCGACTGAATCCCGCAGCCTGCCAGGAGGAGGGCGGCGGCGAGGGAGACTGGAATCGTGAGTCGTCGGGAGATATTCACCCCGGCAGTCTAACGCAGGGATCCGGACGCGCCAGCCTCGACGCGCAGAATTCACCTGGCGAAAGGGGAGAACGATGAAGGGAAAGCTGCTGGTGATCGGCCTGGTCGCGGCCCTGCTCCTTGCGGTGGCCGGGATGATCGCCGCCATGGACATGCAGGCGAGCGGCCCTGCGGCCCGCTACCTGCCCGCAGGGACCTCCCCTTCGGACCTGCCGGAGCCGGAGAGCGAGGGGGCGAAGCTCGTGGCGCGCCACTGCCAGGCCTGCCACTCGGTGCCCCTCCCCTCCCTGCACTACGCGGAGGATTGGCAGGAGGTGATCGCGAGGATGCGGGTCCTCGCCATGTCGCGGGTGATGGCCCCCCTGCCCGTGGCCACCCCAGCCGAGGAGCGCGCGCTGCTCGCCTACTACCAGCGGCACGCGCCCAAGCCCCCTGCGGCGGCGGCGGCGGCGGCGGCGGCGGCGGAGGAGCCGTAGGCCGCCGCGCGTCTGTCAACACATCGGGGGCAGGCGCCAGCGGATTTCATGTTTCTGCACATCGGGGCGTAGTAGATCCCCTGGCATGCGACCCACCTCACTCGTCGTCGTCGTCGTCGTGGCAGCAGCCTCCCTCTCCCTGTCCGGATGTTCCAAGCGGCACGCCGCCCGCCCCGCACCCGGCAAGGACGAAGCAGCGTCCCCCGGCCTCCCCACGATGGGTGTGGACCTGGCCGCCCTCGATCGGAGCGTCGAGGCCTGCGACGACTTCTACCAGTTCGCCTGCGGCGGCTGGATCGCGGCGACCCCGATCCCGCCGGATCGTCCGGGCTGGTTCCGCAGCTTCTCCGAGATCCAGGAGCGCAACGTGCAGATGTTGCGGCGGATCCTGGACGACGCAGCGGCGGGCCGGCTGCAGAGCCCGTACAGCGAGAAGCTCGGCGACTTCTGGTACAGCTGCATGAACGAGGACGAGGTGCCGCTCGCCTCGGTGCAGACGCTCCACGAGGAGCTCGCGGCGATCGACTCCATCGGCGATCGCCAGCACCTCGCGCGAGAGGTGGCCAGGCTCCAGCTCCAGGGGGTGAACGCCTTCTTCCGCTTCGGCGCCCAGCAGGACTTCCGCGACGCGAGCCAGATGATCGCCGGGGCGGACCAGGGCGGGCTGGGCCTGCCGGACCGCGAGTACTACCTCAAGCAGGACGAGCGCTCGAAGGCGCTTCGCGCCGCCTACCTCTCCCACATCACCAGGATGTTCGAGCTCGCGGGGGTCTCCCCCGCCAAGGCCAAGGCGGACGCCCTACAGGTCTTCCAGATCGAGACCCTCCTCGCGGAGGCCTCGATGCCGCGGGTGGAGCGCCGCGATCCCTTCAAGGTCTACAACCGCATCGATCGGGAGGGGCTGAAGGAGGCCGCGCCGTCCTTCGATTGGAGCGTCTTCCTCGAGACCCTGGGCCATCCGGAGATCGAGGCGATCAACGTGGCGGTGCCGCCGTTCTTCGTCGGCTTCGACCGCCTGCTGCGGGAGCTGCCCCAGGCGGCGATCCAGAGCTACCTGCGCTGGAAGCTGATCGACGCCTCTGCCTCGTCGCTCACCGAGGACTTCGTCCGGGCGGACTTCGAGTTCTCGTCGAAGCTCAGCGGCGAGGAGGAGATCCTCCCCCGTTGGAAGCGCTGCGTCTCGGCGGTGGACGGCGCCATGGGCAAGGCCTTGGGCCGCCCCTTCGTGGAGGAGACCTTCGGCGCCGACGGCAAGGTGGCGGCGCAGGCGCTGATCGCCGGGATCGAGGAGGCCTTCGGCGCCAGCCTCGGGGAGCTGGAATGGATGGACGAGCGCACGCGCGAGCAGGCGTTCGCGAAGCTCCACACCGTGCGCAACAAGATCGGCTACCCCGACAGGTGGCGCAACTACGACGACCTGGAGGTGGGACGGACCTCCTATCTGGAGAACCGCTTCGCCGCCATCCGCTTCGATTTCAAGCGCGACCTGCGCAAGATCGGCAAGCCCGTGGATCCGAACGAGTGGTACATGTCTCCACCCACGGTGAACGCCTACTACAGCGCCCTCGACAACGAGATGGTCTTCCCCGCCGGGATCCTGCAGTCACCGTTCTTCTCCCTCCATGCCGACGAGGCCGCCAACGCCGGCGCCATCGGCATGGTGATGGGGCACGAGCTCACCCACGGCTTCGACGATCAGGGCCGGCGCTTCGACGCGGACGGCAACCTGCGCGACTGGTGGTCGAAGGAGGTCTCCGCCGCCTACGAGGAGCGGGCGCAATGCGTGGTGGATCAGTACGACGCCTACACCATCCTCGACGGGGTGCACCTGAACGGCAGGCTCACCTTGGGTGAGAACATCGCCGACATCGGCGGGCTGCAGCTGGCCTGGGACTCGTTCTCCAAGGGCCGGGAGGATCTCTACGTCCCCGACGACTCGGGCTTCAGCCCTGCCCAGCGGTTCTTCCTCTCCTACGCCCAGAGCTGGTGCGGCGCGAGGCGCCCGGACTACGCCCGGATGCTGGTGACCGTCGACCCGCACTCGCCCCCCGAGTTCCGGGTGAACGGCGCCGCATCGAACGTGCCCCAGTTCCAGGAGGCCTTCCGATGCGAGAGCGGGAGCCCGATGGCCCCGCTGCGGCGCTGCGAGATCTGGTGACGTAGAGCGGCGAGGCGAAGCGGCGCCGCGGTGTCGGCGCGAGGGCATCGGCGTGTCGAAGGGTTCGACAGGCCCGGGCCCTGGCTCGATCAGCGGTTCTCGAGCGCCATCGGCAGCTCGTCTTCTTCGTCTCCCTCCCCCTCGATCCAGGTCCCCCGCTGGGCCACCCTGCAGGAGTCCTGCAGCGCTGCGAGGCCAGGCGCGAAGCCCGGATTCACGTGGGAGGTCAGGATCTCGACGTGTGAGCCGCAGTTCGTCAGGCAGCCGCCGGCATCGAAGGCCGACAGATCGCAGGCGGAGGAGGAGTAGAGACCGCCCGCGCTGTCACAGACCTGCTCGGCGATGTCGGTCTGGTGGTAGCTCGAGCCGATGTAGTCCATGCAGAACGAGTTGCCGGAGGGGCCGAGGATGCAGCTCCCGCTGCTGGTACCCGGCCGCGACGCGTCGGTGCAGGCGCCCTCCTCCGGACCGGTGCCGCCCGTGCCCTCCAGCTTCTTCCCCGCGTCCCCCTCGGAGGAGCCACCGCAGCCAAGGACCAACGCGCCCGACAGCAGCGCTGCCACCATCAACGAAGTCGAAGCGCGCATCTCTTCCTCCGTGTGCGATGTCTTCCCGGCTATGCGATCGAGGGGGCCGAGGCAAGCGCCTTCGACGCTCGAGCGTCCTCCACATCGCTCTTCTTCCGCCACCTCGACGGCGATCGCTCCCCGTGCGGGCGATCGAGGGCGCCGCGGGGGCATGACGCGTGGGAGGCTGCAGCAGGGCTGCGCCAGGAGGGGGCTGCGTTGCCGGCCCCTTCGGAGCCGGCGTCCGCGGGCAGGTGGATCAGTCGATCCAGGTGCCTTCGGATTCGTCGCAGGCCTCCTTGGCGATGGTGCCGAAGAGCTCGTCGGGCAGGAAGTAGTGCATGGCCTCGGCGTCGGAACCGCACTCCTGCAGACAGCCTCCACCCGAGTAGACGGAGGTGTCACAGGGGCCGGAGGAGTAGGCCCCTTCCATCGTGCTCTCGCAGATCTTCTCGAAGTCGGCGCCGCTCTCGAAGGTGGAGCCGATGTAGTTGATGCAGAAGGAGCCGAGGTCGCAGCTCCACTGGACCTGCCCCGGCTTGGAGGACGGGGTGCAGTTTCCACCCGGAGAGCCGGTCCCGCCCGTGCCGCCGGACCCGCCTCTGCCACCGGCCCCACCTCGTCCTCCCTGGTTCTGCCAGTCGCCGCCACCTCCGTCGCCGCCGCCGCCGTCAGAGCCGCAGCCCACCACCATTGCGCCGATCAGCAAAGCCGCAGCCACCAACGAAAACGAAACGCGCATCACCACTCTCCTTCGACTCCCGGTTGTTCGAGCACTCGTTGAAGCGGAGGCGGATCCTTGTGGGGAACGAGCCCCGGGACATGCGCCACTCCGATTCCCCTCATCTCTGCGGGTCGTGTAGCCGTGCGGGAGGTCGGCATGACCCCCTGAAGTTCTTCCGTCCTCCTGGCTATGCGATCGGAGGCAGGTCGCGCAAGGAAGTTCAGCCCGGAGAGAGCCGGAGTCTTCATTTTCGCCGGGGAGGCGCTTTGGACCTCCGCTGCGCCGACCTTCGGCCCGGCTCCTTCTTCGTCGCCTGCGCAGCAGCCTCGCTCGAGCCGCCCGCCTCTCCTTTGGAGACCTTCCCCTCGAAGTGGGCGATCAGGAACTCCCGGAACGCGCGCACCTTGGCGGGGAGGAGCCTTCCGCCGGGGTGCACCACGAAGAGATTTCCCAGGCCGAGGCGGTAATCGGGGAGCACCCGCTCCAGGCGGCCCGCTTCGATCTCCGGCGCAGCGAGGAAGGACGGCAGCACCCCGATCCCGCCCCCTGCGCAGGTGGCCCGGTGGACGAAGCTGAAGTCGCTGGCGCTCACCGCCGCGATCACCTCGACCCGCTCGTCTCCGTCGGGGCCCTCCAGCGCGAGGGTCGCGGCGCCCTGGAAGGCGGATCGGAGGACGAAGCGGTGGTGGCGCAGATCGTCGACGAAGCGGGGACGACCGTGGGCGTCGAGGTAGGAGGGGCTCGCTGCCAGGTGGGACTCCACCACCCCGATGCGGCGGGCGACCAGGGTGGAGTCGGGGAGGATCGGCGCCGCCCGCACCGCCAGGTCGATCCCCTCTCCGATCAGATCCAGGACCCGCTCGGTGAGGACCATCTCGACGGTGGTCTGCGGGTAGCGGGCGGTGAACTCGGCGACCAGGGGCCCCAGCTCGGCGAGGGCCAGATCCACCGGCGCGGTGATCCGCAGGTGCCCGCGCGGTGTCTCCTGCTGCTCGCGCAGCGCAGCGTTCGCCTCGTCCAGGGTGGCGAAGGCCTGGGAGATCCGCTCCCGGTAGGCGATGCCGTCCTCCGTGAGGGAGAAGCGGCGGGTGGTGCGGTGGATGAGCTGGACCCCGAGCTTCTCCTCCGTGCGCGAAAGGCGCCGACTCACCGTGGACTTGGGTAGGCCCAGTCGCCGCGCCGCTTCGGAGAGGCTCCCCGCTGCGGCGACGGTGAGGAAGGTGGAGAGCTCGTCCAGGTCCGGCCCTGCGTATCGTTCCGCTGGGTGCATCATAGCTTCCCACACTAGCTCTCTTGTGAGCGTGGGCGCAACTCGCTAGATCTGGATGCATGAAGCGTTCGGACAAGAGCTCTCCCTCCCATCCCGCCACCGACCTGCAGCGGCCCGTTGGCGCCGGCGGGAATCCGGCGGTGGACGGCGGCCTCGGCAGGCGCCGCTTCATCGGCGCGGTGGTGATCGGCGGTCCCCTGGCCCTGGCGGCGGGCTCCCTCGGCCTCCGAGACGAGAACGGCTCGAACGCAAGAAGGGAGAAGACGATGTCCATTCCATCCGTCGACAAGAGGATGCCGGTCAGCTTCCTGGGCCACGGCGCGCCGACCCTCGCCCTCGATCCGGTGAAGGGCGCCGACTTTCGGCGGTGGGGAGAGAGGCTGCCCAGGCCCTCGGCGATCCTGATGGTCTCCGCCCACTGGCAGGACGCGCCGATCACCCTCTCTGCCACCCGGCCCGTCGAGCTGGTCTACGACTTCTATGGCTTCCCAGACGCGCTCTACCAGCTCCGCCATGACGCCCCGCCGGCTCCGGCCCTCGCCGATCGGGTGGAGGCGCTACTGGAGGGCCAGGCGGTGCGCCGCTCCGAGCGCGGCCTGGATCACGGCGCCTGGGTGCCGCTGATCCACCTGGATCCCGAAGCCCGGATCCCGGTGCTCCAGGTGTCGATGCCTGCCTCCTCCCGTCCGGACCAGCTCCTGGCCATGGGCCGCACCCTCGCCCCCTTGCGCGACGAGGGGGTCTGGATCGTCGGCAGCGGCAACATCGTCCACAACCTGCGGCGCGTGGACTTCAGCGGCCGCTCGGCGCCGCCTGCCTGGGCGGCGGAGTTCGACGAGTGGGCCAAGGACGCCCTGGACCGCGGCGACGTCGACGCCCTCGCCGATCACAGGATCCGCGCACCGGGATCGAACCTCGCGCATCCGACCGATGAGCACTTTCGCCCCCTCCTCGTGGCCCTCGGCGCCGCGGGCTCGGATCTCGAGAAGGTGAAGTACGAGATCGAGGGCTTCGAGTACGGCAGCATCAGCCGCCGATCCCTCTCATTTGGCTGATTTCATCCGGTGAAGCGTCTGCGACGTGAATCCGCCTTTCACCCGGCGCGGCAGAGCCGTGCCTTCGTTGGAGCATTGTATGAGCAAGATCCTCCCCGCATTGATCGCAACCCTTGCCTTTGGAGTTCCCGCCATGTCTTCCGCAGCCCCCGCTGATTTCTCGATCGATTCCTCCCACTCGAGCGCCCAGTTCAAGGTGAAGCACCTGATGGTCACCACGGTGCGCGGCGAGTTCAGCAACGTGACCGGCAAGGTGAACTACGACCCCGCCGCCCCCGAGAAGATCGCCATCGAGGCGAGCATCGACGCCTCCACCGTGAACACCCGCGAGGCGAAGCGCGACGAGCACCTTCGCAGCGCCGACTTCTTCGAGGTGGAGAAGCACCCGGCCATCACCTTCAAGTCGAAGAGCGCCAAGTCCACCGGCAAGGGCAAGCTCGACGTGACCGGTGATCTCACCATCCGTGGAGTCACCAAGCCCGTCGTCCTGGCCGTCGAGGGCCTCGACTCCGAGGTCAAGGATCCCTGGGGCAACACCCGCATCGGCGCCACCGGCACCACCAAGATCAACCGCAAGGACTTCGGGCTGAACTGGAACACGGTCCTCGAGGCGGGCGGCGTGATGGTCAGCGACAACGTGGACATCGAGATCGACGTCTCGCTGGTCAAGGCCGCGCCTGCAGCCGCCTCCGCCGAGTGATCGTACGAGGCCTGTAGAAAGCTGCATCGCTGCGCCCGGCACCGCCTCTGGTGTCGGGCGCTTTTTTGTGGCCCCCGCCCCCGCCCACCGGGTCGAAGGGGCGGTCTCCTGCGCGCAGCCCCCTCCACGCGGGCTCGCCCGGGGCGCCAGCGCTTTGGAGATGGGACGGGGCTGGTTACCCTGGTGTGGAATCCTTTGACCCCGATCGGGTTCTCAGATCTGCATGAGCATGAATGATCCAATTCGAGCCGCGCCTCCCGCGCCGAAGCCCAAGCTGCGGCGGGGCTGGAGAGGGGTTGCCCTCGACCTCGGCATCGCGGTCCTGGTCTTCGCCGCGATCACCGCCTGGCAGGGCCGCATGCTGGTGAGCAGCGGAGCGCAGGCCCCCGACTTCGTGGCCCAGCGCCTCGACGGCGAGACGCAGCGCCTCAGCGATCTGCGCGGCCGCAAGGTGCTGCTCTACCTCTGGGCACCCTGGTGCGGGGTCTGCAAGGCGATGGCGTCCAACGTCGCCTCGATCGCGAAGGGCGCGAACGAGGAGGAGCTGGTGGTCCTCCCCGTGGCCCTGGCCTACGCGGATCGGGCCGACGTCGAGCGGGTGGCCAGGGAGCACGGGATCGCCGAACCGCTCCTGGGTTCGGAGTCCATCGAGGACGACTACAAGGTGAACGCCTACCCGACGATCTACGTGATCGACGAGGAGGGCCGGATCAGCCGGGCAGCGGTGGGCTACACCACCTGGCTCGGCCTGAAGCTGCGGCTGCTCTTCTAAGAGCTCGAACGAACTCACGCGAGCCGGAGGCGAGCAGACGAAAAGGAGCCCTCTCGCGCGAAGCGCGAGCTGCAGGAACCGCCTCCGCTCCGCGGGGGCGTTTCCTGCACAGGCTCCGCAGACCAGGCTCACCCCCGGCGGCGCGGGGGTGAGCCGAGCTCGACGCCGACCTACTTCGCGTAGAAGCGGATCGTCCGGTTGTCGAAGCTGACGGTCTGCCGGAGGTGAGCGGTGACGAAGTCCGACACGTCGTGGGACTCGATCCCCACCCAGGCCTGGCTGCCGTGGTAGTAGCCCCAGGCCGCGGAGCCGGGGGCGTCCGGGGAGTAGACGTCGCCGAAGACCACGGCGATGTCTCCGTTCTCCCAGAGCTGGATCTGGAAGGTGATCTCGCCTGGCGACGGAGTCGTGGTGGCGGCCCCTCGCTGCTGGCGGGTCCACTGCACGATCACCGCCTCCTGGCCACCGAAGTAGCCGCGCTCATAGGTGACCGAGCAGTCGTTCGACTCACGGAGGCAGCGCAGCTGATCCCAGAAGCCGCCGACCAGCGGCCCCTTGGGCTCTGCCGTCCCCGGCCTGGGGAAGCTGGAGCCGGCGATCAGCCCCGGCGCCACCGTGGGGCCGCCACCCGGGAACTCCTCGGCGAAGGAGAGCCAGCCGTTGCCTCCGATCCAGAAGCTCGAGTAGCGCCTTCCGAAGAAGGGCCAGTCGAAGGCGTGGACCCGCACGGGGACGACCTGCCCCCCGATGTCCAGATCGTGGAGGCGGGTGCCGGTCTGCGAGATGTCGTAGAAGGTCCCGTCCGCCTGGGGGTCGAGGTCGTAGCCCCAGTGGCGGCAGCCCTCGCCGAGTCGCCCGGGGCTCCCGCTCTCCGGACACCACCGCTCGGCGTCGACGTGGGAGACGGTCCCCGCCCAATGGTAGCTCCCGTCGAGGCTCAAGGTCCTGCCTGCGGGGACGGTCCAGCCATTGCCCCATTGCACCGACGTGATCGTCGCGGTCCCTGCGTTCAGCGACAAGGTGTCGACGGTCTTGCTCAGCGAGAGCGAGGTGCCCCAGGACCATGCTGCGGCTGCCTCCGGGATGGTGGTGGCGGCGAAGAGGGCGTAGCCCCCTGGCGCCACCACGGCGGGAGCGGCGATGGTGCTCGCGCCGGAGTTGCTCTCGATCACGAAGCCGTTGAGATCGATGGGGCGATCCGTGAGGTTGCGGACCTCGAACCACTGCTCGCTCGTGCCTCCGGTGGGATCGATCATCAGCTCGGTGATCGCGAGCTCGCCTGCGGAGACGACGGGCGCAAGGTGCAGCGTCTTGCACTCGGTGAAGGCGCCGACGAGGCCGCAGAGGGTGAAGTCCTTCGCCTGCGCCCCCACGCGGACCTTGGTGCTCCCGGCGGATGCGGGCTCGAAGCGGAAGGTCTTGTTCTCCACCCCTCCCTCCAGCGGAACGACGGTCGTGGAAGTGTTGCCGCCGAAGTGGTGCAGATAGGCGATCGCCGAGTCGACGCTCTGGTAGCCGATGGTCGCCGAGGAACCTGCAGCCTCCAGCTCACAGGTGTTGGGATAACAGGAGTTGGAGGTGTAGGGCGGCGCCGGCGGCGCCATCCTCCCGTAGCGGAACTCGAAGGCGCCGTTCGAGGAGAGCACCAGCTGGAAGTTCAGGTCGAAGCCCGCCGCGACCCCGGACAAGAGGCGGTCCATGGCGGTCCACTGGATGATGAAGGTGTCCGGGTTCGGAGAATGGGTCCAGTAGGTGGTGTTCGGACCGGTGAGGTGATCGTCCCAGAACGGAGCGATGTGGATCCGCGACTGGGTCGAGCCTGCGTTGGGGAGCGCCGTGTTGGCGCCGATCCCGTTGACGCAGGTGGCATCGAAGCTCAGGTAGCCGTCCACGTAGACCGCAGCGCGATCGCGGGTCTGCCCCAGGTACGGGAAGTTGAAGGGCAGGAAGATCGACACGCAGCCCGAGGCGGCGGAGCCGCCCATGACGAGCTCCGTCCCCACCGAGCGGATGTCCTGGAACTGGGAGCCCCCGCCCGAGACCTCGGCGAGCGGCACCGCGTAGCTGGCGGGCTCGGCCACCAGGGAGGTGAAGGTCCACTGGATGGTGACCTCGTCCCCCGGCAGGATCGAGGTTTCGTCGGGGGTGAGGGCCAAGGTGAAGGTCCGCGGCTCTACCAGCCGCGCCACCTGGACCGTGCGACCCAGGGATCGACCCTCTAGGACGTACTCGACCGGTCCGCCGGGGAACTCGTTGAGGCTGCCCTGCTCCGAGAAGACGCCTGCCGGCTCGTCGAAGAGGGTGACGCCGTTGGCGGTGAGCCGCAGGCTCTCCAGGCCGATCACGTCCCAGCTCAAGCGAACCGGAGCGTTCGGCAGCGGGTTGCTCTCGTCCACGTCGAAGGAGGCGATCCCCCACCTCGTCTCCACCTCCACCGGGTTGGCGCAGACCACGTCCCGGGTGGCCAGATCGAGGGCGCAGATCCGATAGGTGGTGGTCTCCCAGGGCGCGACCTGCCGTGTCCCAGTGAGCCCGCCCGGGGTGAACCGCCAGGTCCGGTCGGCGAGCCCCCCTGGGACGGCCTTCTCGTCCGCAGGCGTGTTGGAGAAATTCAAGACATGGCCGAAGGTGCTGGAGGTGTCCTGGAAGCCGATTGTCGCGGTGGATCCGTTGGCTTCGTTCACGCAGGTGGCAGGGCGGCAGTTGGTGTGGCCCGCGGGAGACGGGGCCATGGTCCCGTAGCGGTACTCGAAGCTCCCGTCGCGGTGCAGCACCACCATGAAGTTGAGGTCGTACTCGTTGGCGTTGGTGGAGCCGGTCGAGAGGCTGACGTTGCTCCACTGGACCACGAAGGTGTCGTCGTCCCAGCGGGCGGCGTAGACCCGCCCCGAGGACCGGTTGTGCATCCCGTCCCAGAAGGGCGCGAGGTGGACCCGGCTGTTCGCGGCGTTCGGGAGGGTCGTGTTGGTGGTCGGCCCGTTGTTGGTCGCAGGATCGAAGCTCAGGAAGCCGAGGCCGGAGACCTGCACCTGGGACTGGGGGACGCCGAGGTAGGGGAAGGTGAAGCCCTCGGGGAAGGTCACGGTCCGCACGCCGGTGGCGGCACCGCCGGAGAACACGGTCTCCACGCCGGCGAGCCCCGAGATGTCCCGCGCCGAAAAGGGGAAGCCCGCGACCTCTTCCATCGGCGCGACGATCATGGGCTGGAAGTTCGAATCCTCGGTCCTGGCGGTCCAGGAGAGGGTCACCGGCGTCCCCGGCCTGGTGACGGAGGGGGTGGCGGTCGCCGTGATGTCCAGGCGGACCACGTCCACGTATCCCGTCGCGATGGCGCGGTTGGAGAGCCCCGTCAGCTCCAGGGTGTAGCTCGCGTTGGAGGTCGGGCTCAAGACCCGGGTCCCCTCGTCGATCTCGGCGCCGTTCGTGGTGGACCAGACCTCGGTGTCACCTTCGAGGATCCGCAAGGTGGAGCCGCCGTGGGTCTTCCAGCGCAGGGTGGTCGAGCCGCCGAGGGTAATGAGCCCGTGATCGATGGAGAAGGAGTCGATCCCGAACTCGGCCTCCACCTCCACCGATCGGCAGAGCATGTGCCTTTCGGGCTGAATGCAGAAGGTGTAGGTCCCCGTTCGGATCGGATGCACCACCAGCTGCGTTCCCGAGAGGAAGGGTTCGTAACGGAGGACCCGGTTGGAGAGGCCGCCGGGGAAGGTGGGATTTCCGGGTCCGCTGGCGGAGCCCCCGTGGTGGACGGTCAGGCCCATGGTCCCGCCCGGCGCCTGGTAGGCGATGGTGGCGCTGGAGCCGTTGGCCTCGTTGACACAGCTCGACGGCCTGCAGCTGGCGCTCCCCTGCGCAGGGGGTGACATGGTCCCGTAGCGGTACTCGAAGGCGCCGTCGCTCTGCAGCGCGATCTGGAAGTTCAGGCTGTAGGGATTGGAGGAGCCCGATCCGGTGGCGGCGCTCACGCCGGTCCACTGGATCACGAAGGTGTTCGGGGCGGTCTGCGCTGTCCAGATCTCCGCGCCGGCCCAGAAGCTGAGGTCATCCCAGAAGGGCGCCAAGTGGATCCCCGAGGTGGGGCCTCCGCCGGGGGCGGGCAGGGGCACGTTGGTCTCGTGGGTTTCGGTCTCCGCGAAGGAGGCGTATCCGTCGATGAAGACCGTCATCGAGTCGAAGGTCTCCCCGAAGTAGGGGAAGGAGAAGTCCCTGGGGAACTTCACCTCCGCGGATCCCCTCGTGGTCCCGTCTACCGTCACCCGGGAGGCTCCCTCGATGGCGGAGATGTCCTGGTACGCTGGGGAAGGGAGGACCTCCTGCATGGGGAAGGTCCCGAAGACCCGGGGGGCAGGCTCGCCGTCTCGCGGCGTGACCGCGACCCCGATCGTGACCGCCTCACCCGGGCGCACCGAGGTGGCGCTCGGGGTCAGCGCGAGGTCGACGTTCCAGACCTGGATCGAGCGGCTCTCCTCGAAGAAGACCCCCAACGCGTTCTCGACCCGCAGCACGAAGGTGGTGTCTCGCTCCACCCGATGGACCTGGCTACCCGCTGCAGGCGCAGTGCCGGTCAGCAGCTCGACGCCGTTCGCGGTGAGGCTGATCGCGGAGGCGTCGTGGGTCACCCAGCTCAAGGTGACCTCCCCCCCCTCCTCGACGATCTCCTTGTCGAGGGAGAAGCTGTCGATCCCGAAGGGCTCGTAGACCACGACCTCCAGGAGCTTCTCGATCGAGCCCCCGCGCGCGTCCAGCGCTCTCACACGGTAGGTAAAGGTCCCCTGCGCCGCCTCGGTGCGGAGGCAGAAGCCCGAGGTGACCTCCTGCGGGACGGTCGCCTCGCAGACCAACGCGCCGCCGGCATCGCGGATCTCCACCTTGCTCGCGTAGCGGCTGTTCCAGCCGATCCGGAACTCGGTCCCCACCTCGACCGGCGCCTCCGGGCGCTGGACGAAGCGAAGCTCCGGGCGTCGGTTCGCGGTGAAGGTGAGGGACTCCCCGTCCTCGAGGGTCCCGCGGCTCGCCGTCGCGGTGATCTGCATGGTCTCGGCGACGGGATAGGGGTGCCAGACGTAGGTGCCGTTCGCGCTGACGGTCGGCGTCGGTAGGTAGGAGAACGACCTGCCGTAGAGGGTACCCCACACGTTCACGTTGCGGTTGTGCTGGCGCATGTGCCAGGAGCCGCGATCCCGGGTCTGGTAGCCGATGGTCGCGCTCTTCCCATCCACCCCGTCGATCTCGATCTCGGTCGCGTCGAGAGGTGCGTCCATGTCGCCGTAGCGGAAGTCGAAGGCGCCGTCTTCGTGGAGCACCACCTCGAAGTTCAGGTTCGCCTTCCTGCCGCTGCTCATCGCGGCGAGGGTCGCCCCCTTCCACTGGATCACGAGCGAGCGGCTGCCTGCGTCGCCCTGGAGGAGATAGTGGACGTTCCCTGCGGGGAATCTGGCTGCATCCCAGGTGAGCGCATCCCAGAACGGCGCCAGGTGGACGTGCTGGTGTGAGGTGCCGGTGGGGAAGGCCTGGTTCTGGCTCGACGTCCCGGACCCGCTCGCGTCGAAGCTGAGGAAGCCGTTGCCGAAGACCCGCACCGAGTCGAAGCTCCCCCCGCTGTAGGGGAAGCGGAACCCTGCAGGGAAGCTGAGGTCGGCGCAGCCCTCGTGGAGGACCGTGAGGTTGCAGGCCTCGGACATCGGCAGGTGGGTGCCGCCTTCCTTCGCCGCGTCGACGAAGGGCGCCCCCGTCTCCCCAGCGACGTAGGCCTGGTCGAAGATGCTGATCCGGACGTCCGTCGCCATCCGGGTCTTCCAGCTCAGCTCCACGGCGTCGCCAATGTCATATGTGTTGGTGCCGGCGGTGAACTCCAGCATCTGCGGCGGCGCCAAGGTCACCGCAGCCTCCGCGAAGACCAGGACCCCGAGGGCGTTGCGCGCGTCGATCCGGAAGGTGCTGTCCTGCTCCGGAACGAAGCGGTAGCTCCCTGCGGCACGTCGCTCCTCGGGGATCACCTCGATCACCTCCGATCCCCCGCTCGAGAGGTGCTGGGTGAGGATCAGGGTGGTGGCGGATTGGGAGGTCCACTCGATGACCACGTCCTCCGTCTCCCCGTCGTCGAAGATCGTGGGGGTGGCGGTGAGGGTCACGGTCGGCGGGGGGTGGACGACGAAGGTCGCCTTCGCCTCTGCCGGGTTCGAGTTGGGATGATCCGTCGACGCGGTCAGGGTGAGCTCGAAGCTCCCCGTGCCCCTATCGAAGGCGAAGCTGGTCTCCCCCTGCAGGCCCGAGAGCTCGTAGGTGCCGCCCCGGTCATCCCGCAGGCTGAGCGCCGGCGGCTGCCCGAGCGGATCCGGGAGCGCGGTCCAGGTGACCGTCAACGAGTCTCCGACGGTCAGCTCCTCGGGGCTCACGGTGAAGACCGTGATCTGCGGGCCGTCGCCCACCTCGAGGGTCAAGCTCCTCGAGACGATGCCGGAGCCGTTCTCGACCGTGAGCGACAGGACGTAGGCGCCCGGTTCGGGCTGCCAGCTGCAGCTCGACTGCGCGACCTCCTCGAGGCTGGCTGCAGCGCAGACCACCTCGTTGGTCCCCTCGACGGCGATCTGCAGGTTGTTTCCGCCCTGGGTCTCCCAGCTCAGCTCCAAGGTCTCGCCGGTCCACAGGCCCGTGGCGCTCCCTTCGAATCTGACCACCGCCGGCGCCGCGACCTTCACCTCCACCTGGGCGCTCGCCACCTGCCCCAGCTCGTTGAGGGCGCGCAGCTCGATGGTCGAATCGAAGTGGACGGCGACCTCGGTGGAGCCGGTGGTCACGGTGAAGTCGACGAGCTCGACGGGCTCGTCGTTCACGTAGAGCTCCACCTCGACGGCCCCGGTGGTCTCCCACTCGACGAGGACCGAGTCCCCCAGTCCAGCCCAGCTGCGATCGGTGGTCAGCGCTCCGATCACCGGGAGGTCCACCAGCCGCACCTCGACCTCGCGGCTGGCCTCGCCCCAGGCGTTGCGCGCCACCAGCGAGAAGGTGGTGTCAGCGATGATCTCCACCTCCACCCCGCCGTCGGGGATCTCGGAGGCCGCGACCTGGATCGGCTCGAGCCCCCCCTCCAGCATCACCACGTCCGCGCCGGCGATCCCGGTCCAGGAGAGCGAGGCGAGCGCCTTGCCCGCCTCGTTCATCCCAACCGCCTCGGGTCCGACGAAGGTCTCGATCGTGGGGGCATCGCCGCTGCCGCCAACCGTCACCTGGAAGCTGCGCCTCGCAGGGGTCCCCGTGCTCCCGCTGGCGACGAGCTCGAAGGTGCCGGTCGCTTCGACCCGGACCTCGACCGAGCCCTCCGCGACCGGAGCGTCACCCAGATCCACCGCCTCCCCATCCAGGGTGAGCGCGAGGGAGACGGCGTTCGCCGTCTTCCAGGAGAGCTCGACCGCACCCGGAGCCTCCAGGGTCGAGGGGGCAGCGGCGAACGCCACGATCGAGGCGTTCTTGCCGCTGCCGTTGGGCCCTGTCTCGTCGCTTCCGCAAGCGATGAGAAGCGCCGCGAGGGCCAGGAAGCCTCGAGGTGGTATTCCGAAGATCCATCTGGATGTCATCATTGTTCCCTTTTTTCAGTTCGAACAGCGGTCACTTCTTCTTGAAATGAAACACCCGCGAGGACGAGCTCGGTGGCGTCCTGCACGCCGGTCCAGACGAGGAGGGCCTTGGCGATCCCTTCGCCGTCGGCTGCCACCCACTCCGGCCCGGAGAAGCTCTCGATCGAAGGCAGGGGGCCGAGCACCTTCACCGTGCGGCGCTCCACCGCTTCGCGTCCCCCCGCTCCGCGGGCGGTCAGCTCGAAGGTGGTGGTCCCGGTCACCTCGACCGCCACCTCGTCCTCCGCTGCGAGGGCCCTCCCCAGCTCCACCCGGTTCCCATTTGCGAGCAACGAGAGGGTGCTGGCCCCGGAGGTGCGCCAGCTCAGCTGCACCGGACCCGGGCCCCCCAACTCCTCCGGCGCCACGGCGAAGCGCTCGATCCGCGGGTCGCGTTCGACCGGATCTCCCCCCTCCTCGGACCCACAGGCAGTCGCTACCAAGAGCGTGAGCGCACCCAAGAGGGGAAGCAAAGGATTGGCTGCCCGCATCTGATCGCCTCCGAATCAAGTCCCCCGCCATCGCGGATACATCAGAGTGGCTGTCCTCGATGGTCGGATGGGGAGATCGCGAACGGGTCTAAATGGATCTAAGACTTCGCCCGGGGCCTCCTCGCCGCGCGGCTCCCGTCGAGGGGATCGGAGCGAATCGAGGCCGGCGGGGGATCGGAGCGAGCCGGGGGCCGGCGGGGGACCGGATCCCTTGGCGTTCACACCGACCGGGCGAAAAAGTCCATGAGATCAAGACCCATGGGGCCCGAAGCCCAAGCTTGGTATGCTGGATCGGTCTGACGCTGGAGGATCACCTGGCCTCGAACAAGCTCCGTGCAGCCCCCGAGCGGACCCGATTCATCGGGCGCGAGCAAGAACGGACCTCCCTCGTCGACGAGATCCGCCGCGGCGCCCGCCTGCTGACCATCGCCGGCCCCTCGGGCATGGGCAAGACCCGCCTCGCCCGGCAGGTGATGACCCTGGCGGCCCCCCTCTTCGAGGACGGCGCCGGCGTCCGCTTCTGCAGCCTCGCCGCGTGCAGCAACGAGGTCGAGTTCCAGGCGGCGGTGGCGCAGACCCTGGGTCTCTCGCAGATCCAGGGCCACGAGCTCGGCATCGCCATCGCGGAGCGGGGCCCCCTGCTCCT
>Ga0180215_1002511_pt1 | contig 18378 bp, 14 predicted proteins | sample eDN3rd37CBELigBY_FD_128871 | JGI IMG/M metagenome (GOLD analysis project Ga0180215, IMG submission 128871) | Enriched backyard soil microbial communities from Emeryville, California, USA - eDNA 3rd pass 37_C BE-Lig BY (version 2) (version 2) | ecosystem: Environmental > Terrestrial > Soil >... | reverse complement strand
TCAGGGTAAGACGGAACTCGCCGCCACCGCGAGGGTGACCCCATGAGCAGGAAGATCGACATGAAAAATCGGATAACCGGCAACACCACCGCGATCGGCACCCTGGCCGCTCTCTTCCTCGCGGCCGCGCCCCTCGCCGCCCAGGACAAACCGGCGGTCGCAACGCCGCCTACCCTCGGGCCCGCGCCCGCGCTCCAGGTCCCCCAGGTCCAGCAAGCGCAGCTCCCCAACGGCCTCAAGATCCAGGTCGTCGAGATGCACGCCCTCCCCATCGTGCAGGCCACCCTCACGATCAACGGCGGCGCCCGGCTCGACGGCCAGCACCCCGGGCTCGCATCCTTCACCGCCACGATGCTGACCGAGGGCGCCGGCTCACGCGATGGCTTCGAGCTCTCCGCCGAGCTCGACTACCTCGGCGCCAACCTCGTCGCCAACACGACCTGGGACGCGACACGGGTCCACATCGGCGCACCCAAGCGGACCTTCGCCCGCGCCCTGGACCTCTTCGCCGACGTCATCCTACGACCGACCTTCAAGGCTTCCGACGTCGCACGCCAGCGCGACCTGAAGCTGGCAGCGCTCCTCCAACAGCGCGACCAGCCCACCGCCGTCGCGTCGGTCGTCTTCAATAGGGTCGTGTACCCCAAAGGCCACCCGTACCATAACCCGATCGGGGGCGACTCCAGCAGCATCGTGCGCTTCGACTCGACCCTCGTGCGCGACTACTGGATCCGCGCCGCCGACCCTCGCCAGGCCACCCTCATCATCACGGGTGACATAACCCTGGATGAGGCCCGCGCCCTGGCCGCAGAGAAGTTCGGCGACTGGCGCGCCCCCGCGAATCCCCTGACGCCGACCCCTGAAAGCCGGATTCCCGCCGCACCTACTCCTGCCACGCGGATCATCCTCGTGGACAAGCCGGGCGCAGCACAGAGCGTCATCACGATCGGCGCTCCCGGCGTCGATCGAACCTCGCCCGACTACGCGGCCATCACCGTGATGAACACCATCCTCGGCGGCTCGTTCTCGTCACGGCTCAACGACGTTCTACGCGAGCAGAAAGGTTACACCTACGGCGCCGGCTCCAGCTTCTCCTGGCGACGTCTCCCGGGCCCCTTCGTCGCCTCCTCCTCCGTGCGCACCAACGTGACCGACAGCTCGCTCATCATCTTCTTCCGCGAGTTCGAAGCGATCCGTGAGCGCGACGTCCCGGCCGACGAGCTCGAGCGCGCCATCGCCTACGTGACCCTCGGCGCCCTCGGCGACTTCGCCACCACGCGCCAGACCAACTACGAGCTCACGGCACTCACCGCCTTCGGCCTGCCGCTCGCCACCATCGAGACCGAGCTGGCCGCGATGAAGAAGATCACCGCCGCCGATGTGCGCCGCGTCGCACGCAAGTACATCGACCCCAAACACCTCACCGTCGTGGTCGTCGGCGACATCGCCACGATCAGGCCGGGGATAGAGGCCCTCGGCCTCGGCCCGATCTCCGTCTACGACGCCGACGGCAATCCAGTCGACACCGCGGCGACGAGCTCGACCAGCAACCGCTGAACCACCAGCGGTGAGACGGTAATCCGCAAGGTGTCGTAACGAGAAAAGCCGGGGCGAGCAGCGCGACCCGCTCGCCCCGGCTATTCACTTCTCGCCTTCTCGGCGCTCCCCTTGGGACCTCACCCGAGGTGCTCCTGGATCTTCCGCTCCAGGTGCCCCTTCGGGACCGCGCCCACGACCGTGTCGACCAGGGCGCCATCCTTGAAGAAGAGGATGCTCGGGATCGAACGGATGTTGTAACGCGCCGCCGTCTGGACGTTGCTGTCCACATCCAGCTTGGCGACCCTGAGCTTCCCCGCGTACTCGCTCGCGAGCTGCTCGATGATCGGTGCCACCATCCGGCACGGACCGCACCACGTCGCCCAGAAGTCCACGATGGTCAGCCCCTGCGCCTGCTCGACCTGCTCGGCGAAGTCGCCGTCCGTCACCGTCAATACAGCACCATTCTCAGCCATGATCCTCTCCTCCCTCGAAGCGCCGTGGCCATGGCCCGACCGCGCACGCCGTGTTACCTTCCTATGCGACCAGGAAGCTGCAACTACCCGGCCGCCCTGTAGACTATGAAACAACTACCTCTCGACCACGTCGCGATCGCCGTCCCCTCGCTCGCCAGCGCCACCCCGCTCTACGAACTACTCACCGGTGGCACCGCTTCGCAGCCGGAACGCGTCGAAACTCAAGGTGTGATCGTCACCTTCATCGGGACCGGCACCGGCCGCATCGAGCTCATCGAGCCGACCTCGCCGGCCTCGCCGGTCGCTAGATTCCTGGAACGCCGAGGCCCGGGGCTCCACCACCTGGCCTACCGCGTCGACGACCTCGCCGCCACCCTCGCGCTCCTCAAAGAACGAGGGCTCCGCCTCATCGATGAGGTGCCACGCCCCGGCGCGCATCAGCGACTCGTCGCCTTCATCCACCCCGAGAGCACCGGGGGCGTCCTCGTCGAGCTGGTCCAGGATCGGAACGACGACTGAAATACCTGATCCCAACGACGATCCCGGGGCGACCTTCCGGTCGCCCCCCTCAGATCGCCTTGCCGCCGGTGATCCGCTCGATCCCGATCTGCTCGATCAACCAGCCGTCCTTACGGGTCTGCACCACCACGAACGGGACCGAGACCTGCCGGTCCTCCAGCTCCAGCCGGATCACCAGCCGCACCGCCTCGCCCAACCGACCCGGCACGATCCCCTCCCCCTCCAGCTGATAGTTCTTGTGCCGGAGTATCGAGGCCAGCGCGTACATCCGCGCCTCCACCTCCGCGCGTGGGTCGCGCTTGAGGATCGATCCGTCACGCGTCCCGAAGAGGAGCGCCATCGTCTCCAGATCGGTCGAGTTCGCAGCGTTCAGGAACCGCTCCACGACCAGCATCGGCGCCACGCCGTGCGCCGGCCGCAGTCCTGACACCGCCCCCTGGCGCGCACACCCCGCGGCGAGGAGGAGAAGACTGCAGAACAACACCCCCCGGCTGGTCAAACTACGCGCGCGCACCATAACGCAGATCTCCCGTACCTACTCTCCATCGAGGATCGACTCCGCCTGAAGGTTAGACCCGCGCCACCACCCGCGTCAAGCCACTCGAGGGATCGCGCCCGCCCGACGGGCACCATCCCGTCAGGCGGACTTGGCGAACTCCAGCTGCAGCGACCCCGGCGCCCGGGTGACCTCGACGACGTCGCCCTCACCGAACTCACCCTCCAGGAGCCGCAGCGCCAGCGGGTTCTGTAACAATCGCTGGATCGCCCGCTTGAGCGGCCGCGCGCCGTACGCCGGATCGTACCCCTCCTGCGCGATCAGCTCCCGCGCCGAGTCGCTCACCCGCAGCTTGATCTTCCGCTCCGAGAGTAGCTCCTCGACCCGGCGGAGCTGCAGCTCCACGATCTTGCTCAGCTCCCCTGCGCCGAGCGGCCGGAAGACGACGACGTCGTCTACCCGGTTCAGGAACTCCGGACGGAAGTACTTCCTCAGCTCCGCCAGGACCAGCGCCTCGACGACCGACCACTCCTCGGCACCAGCCCGCTCCAGGATCAGCGGGCTCCCGATGTTCGAGGTCATGATGATGACCGTGTTCGAGAAGTCGACCGTCCGCCCCTGCGAATCGGTCAGCCGACCATCGTCCAGGAGCTGCAGCAGTACGTTGAAGACCTCGGGGTGCGCCTTCTCGATCTCGTCGAAGAGGATCACGGCATAAGGACGACGACGTACCGCCTCCGTCAGCTGCCCCCCCTCCTCGTACCCCACGTAACCCGGGGGCGCGCCGATCAGCCGCGCGACGGCATGCTTCTCCATGTACTCCGACATGTCCAGACGGATCATCGCGCTCTCGTCGTCGAAGAGGAACTCCGCGAGCGCACGCGCCGTCTCGGTCTTCCCAACCCCAGTCGGGCCGAGGAAGATGAAGCTCCCGATCGGGCGGTTCGGGTCCTGCAATCCGGCGCGGCTCCGCCGCACCGCGTTCGCGACCACCTCGACCGCCTCGCGCTGGCCGATCACCCGCGAGGCAAGAACCTCTTCCAACCTCGCCAGGCGAGCACGCTCCGACTCCAGCATCCGCGCCACCGGGATCCCCGTCCACTTCGACACGACCTCGGCGACGTCCTCCGCGTCGACCTCCTCCTTCAAGAACTTGCTCGACGCCTGGAGGTCCGCCAACCGCGACTCCGCCTCCGTCAGCTCCCGCTCGAGACTCGGGATCTCGCCGTACTGGATCTCCGCCGCGCGCGTCAGGTCCCCGGTCCGCGTCGCCCGCTCGGCCTCGACCTTCAACGCGTCGATCCGCTCCTTCACCTCCCGGATCCGGCCGATAGCGACCTTCTCCGCCTGCCACCGGAGCTTCATCGAGTTCGACCGCTCCCGTAGCTCGGCCAACTCCGCTTCGATCTTCTCCCGGCGCTCGATCGCCGCGGGATCGGCCTCCTCAGCCAGCGCCGTCCGCTCGATCTCGAGCTGCGTGATACGACGCTCCACCTCGTCGATCTCCTGCGGCATCGAGTCGATCTCGATCCGCAGCCGCGACGCGGCCTCGTCGATCAGGTCGATCGCCTTGTCCGGGAGGAAGCGGCCGCCGACGTAACGATCGGAGAGCCGCGCCGCCGCCACGATCGCACCATCGGTGATCCGCACCCCGTGGTGGACCTCGTAACGCTCCTTCAACCCACGCAGGATCGCGATCGTCGCCTCGACGCTCGGCTCGCCCACGTAGACCGGCTGGAACCGGCGCTCCAGCGCGGCATCCTTCTCGATGTACTTCCGGTACTCGTCCAGCGTCGTCGCGCCGACCACGCGCAGCTCGCCACGCGCCAGCGCCGGCTTCAGCATGTTCCCGGCGTCGACCGACCCCTCCGCCGCACCGGCTCCCACGATCGTGTGCAGCTCGTCGATGAAGACGATGTAGCGGCCCTCCGCTTCCGTGATCTCCTTCAGGACCGCCTTGAACCGCTCTTCGAACTCCCCACGGTACTTCGAACCCGCCACCATCGCGCCGATGTCCAGCGAGACCAACCGCTTGTCCCGCAACGACTCGGGAACGTCGCCGTTCACGATCCGCTGCGCCAACCCTTCCACGATCGCGGTCTTCCCCACACCGGGCTCCCCGATCAGGACCGGGTTGTTCTTCGTACGACGACTCAGCACCTGGACGACCCGGCGGATCTCCTCGTCCCGCCCGATCACCGGGTCCAGCTTCCCGGCCCGCGCGAGCTCCGTCAGGTCACGGCTGAACCGCTCCAGCGCCCGGTACTTCTCCTCCGGGGTCTGGTCCGTCACCCGATGCGGGCCACGCACCGATTTGAGCGCCTCCAGCAGCGCCTCGCGCGTCACACCCTGCTCGGCTAGGAGATCCCGCGTCGACGATCCCTTCTGCCCAGCCAGCGCCAACAACAGGTGCTCCGTCGAGAGATACTCATCGTGCAGATCTCGCATCTCCCGCTCGGCCAGCTCGAAGATCTGGTTCAACTCCCGACTCGGCGTCGGCTGCACCCCGCCACTCTGCTTCGGCAGCCGGTCCAACCCCCGCGCCAACCCTTCCTCCAACCGCGGGACCAGCACCCCGACCTTCTGCAACACCGGAACTACCACCGTCTCCGACTGCGAAAGCAGCGCGTGCAGGAGATGCAGATCCTCCAACGAGGGATTCCCCCGCCGCCGCGCCTCCTGTACCGCGCCCTGTATCGCCTCGGCCGCCTTCACCGTCAAACGATCGTAATTCAAAGCCGCCTCCTAACGACCTCGTATTCCGTATCCCAGCCAAACTCCTTCCATCGGCAGCCCGCCCGCACCGCCCGCACTCCGGCGTCGACGCCATCCGGTCATCGAGTCTAGGGACCGCCAATGTCTGCGAAAGCCGCCTCCCCTTCGGGCAACACCCATGCCCGGCACAACTGCCATTTTGACAGCCATTCCCGCCCCGACACGCTCCCGCTCGCACGCCCATCCGCCCTCCGCACCATATCCATGAGCGGAGGCGGAGGGGCGGATCTTTGGACCGGGCGAGAGCTTGTCCTGGCCGGAGGGGCAGCGGAAGGGGTGGATGGGACGGGCGGAGGGTGACGGCCCTAGCCGTCACGACCTCGGCCCCAGCAGCAACGCGTTCAAGTACGGCAGGTACCCGCTGTACCAGAAGTGGCGGAGCACCGGGTCGTCTGCGAAGAGGATCACCCTCCCCTGCCCCACCCTCTTGAACGCGATCGCCACCCCTTCGGAGAGATAGCTCAAGTTGTCCGCGCTTATGACCCCGCTCGTCTTGGCGACACCCGCAGGGAAGTATGCGACGGTCTCGAACCCCTCATCCGGCTCGAAGACTCCGCCGCCGGTGTGGAGCGAGAAGAGTCCGTCCTTCTCCCCGTCGATCCCGGCCCCGAAGGCGAGTGGGTGTGCGGGATCGAGCCTGAGCTTGAAGATCGTTCCCGGCACCTGGCGCTCCCACCGTTCCAGCTCGCGCTCCTCGCGGCCACGCAGCGCCCGGGCCTTCTCTGCCGCATCGGCACCTTTGCGCTCCCGTACCTCGATCCCCGCCACCTCCTTGGCGATCCGGCGCGCTCCCCCGGCCACCCCGACCACCGTCCCGCCGGCGCGTACCCATTCCTTCAGCTTCTGGAGTTCTCGCTCTCCGATCGCCGAGCTCCCCATATCGGGGAGTACCAGTACGTCGTAGTTGGAGAGATCGATGTTGCCGAGTCTATCGGCCGGTATCGCGTTGAACGGCAGCCCGACCGTCTGCTCGAGGAAGTACCAGTGCGCCCCGTAGGAAGTAGCCGAGACCCCCGCGCCGGCCAGAACTGCCAGGCGCGGGAGCGCGAGGTCGATGGCGTCGTCGGTCCCCAGGTCATTCCCGTGATCGGCCCGACCCGTCCCGACCGGGACCGCCCGCCCGGCGAGCGCGCCGTTCGCGAGCGACTCCTGCAGCGCCGGGTTCCCCCGAATCGGGATGAATATCGTCCCCCGCGGCCACCGCCGCCCCTCGAGCGTGAACTCCCCCTCCATCACCCGCGCCCGCCCCCCAGCAGCGAGCAGTTGGATCACCCCGGTCCACGCCTCGAGGTCCGGCTCCAGGAGGTAGCCGTACACCCTCCCGTTCCGGTCCACCGCCCCGTTACCGGACGCCACCATCGGTCGACTCTGCTCGGTGCCCACCTCGCGCCAACCCGCGTCGGGCACCCGGTCGGCGCTGTGCGCCTCGACCCCGTAGGCGTATGGCAGCGACCACGCGCTGATGTCGTACGAGAAGGTGGCATCGAGCACCGTCTCGGGTTGCAGCAGCGTCGTCGCCAGCCGACCCCGTGGCTGCCGCGCAGGTACGAGGTACGTCCCCGCCGGGAACTCGGCCCTCCTGGCGAATCCATCGTGGGCACGCGCGGAAACCCGGAACGACTTCGTCGCCTCCAACACCCTGATCCCCTGCGCGCGCAGCAGCCGCACCAGCGCCTCTACCCTAGTACGATTCTCGCCCGGTACCAGCAGCACATCCGGCGTCCCTTCCCCGACAGTACGGTGGAACTCCGCGAACCCCAGCAACAACTCGCTCTTCCGGGCTGCCGCCGCACGCAACGTCGCCGCGCCGGTGGTCCGGTGACGCTCCGCGCGCTCCCGCAGAGTGAGCACCTCGCCGTCGAGCCGCCGGTAGGCGAGCCCGGCCCGGCCACCCCCCGCCTGCTCGTATGTCATCCCGATCGCACCCAAGAGGCTCGGCCAACTGTCGCCGTAGCCGGGGTAGAAGAGATCGAACGACTGGCCGGTGTAATACGCCCATCCCCGCTCGTCGAACGCCGCCGCGTTCGCCGCGCCGAAGATCTTGCCCCACTTCAGGATGTGCCCGGGGTAGAGTGGGTTGATCGGCGAGGTCGCCGGGAAGAAGAAGTAGCTCGAGTTCGGGCTCATCTCGTGGAAGTCGACGTGGACCTGCGGCGTCCACCGCCCCCACGTCGCCACCCGCGCCCGGCTCTCGGGCTGCGACAGCCACGCCCAGTCGCGGTTGAGATCGAAGAGATAATGATTGAACCGGCCACCCGGCCACGGCTCCCAATGCTCGCGCGTATCCGGGTCCGGGTTCGGCGTCGCCCCCAATACCTGGCGGTACCACGAGACGTACCGCTCGCGCCCGTCCGGGTTCACCGCCGGATCGATCACCACGATCGCCGAATCGAGCACCCCCGCCACCGACTCGGCGCCCCGGACCAGGTCCCAAGCCGTCCAGAGCGCCGCTTCGCTGGACGACGCCTCGTTCCCATGCACCCCATAACTGAGGTATAGGACCGCCGGGTTCCGGGCCGCGATCTCCCGCGCCCGCGCCTCGGTCGTCGCGGGATCGGCCAGCTCCCGGTTCAGCGCCAGGACATCGTCGAGCCGCGCCAGCACCTCCGGCCGCGCGATCACCACCTGCAGCAGCGGCCTCCCCTCCGGCGTCTCGCCGTACCGCTCGAGTCGCACCATCGGCGACACCGCCGCCAGCGTTTCCATGTAGCGAACGACACCGGCGTGATCCGTGAACCGCCCGCCGAGCTCATGTCCCAGCACCTGCGCGGGAGACGGCGGTTCCCCCGCCACACCACGCTGCCGCGCGCTCGCCGGAGGCGCCACCAGGGTGAGTATGCTGAGTAGCAGAACGTACCGCACCGCTCGATGCCCGACCATGTTCCATCCCTACGGATAGCTGTTATATCGGCTGTTGTGATCGGAACATACGTGCGGGCGGTCGGTATCGCAATCATTCTCGGACGACGGCGCGCGCCCCCCGCGCGGCGGCCGGCCGCCGCTACGGCATTGACAACCTCGGCGCCGTACCGTACGGTACCCGCCGCACCATCGACATACGCCCATTAGCCGGAGGATCCGATCATGTCGACCAAGGCTGCTCCACCGGAAAAATCCAGGTCTGGACTCCCGCCCGAGGCGTACGCGCCCGTACCCGGCGAGTCGTACCCGCCTTATGTCCCGGCGGAGCGGCAGGTACCGGAGATGACGGTCAAGGCGATCATCTTCGGGATAATCATCGGTATCGTCTTCGGCGCGGCCAACGCCTACCTCGGCCTGCGCGTGGGGATGACCGTCAGCGCATCCATCCCCGCCGCCGTCATGGCGATCGTCCTCTTCCGGCTCCTCCGGGGCGGGACCGTCCTCGAAACGAATATCGTCCAGACCATCGGTTCGGCAGGCGAGTCGCTCGCTGCCGGCGTGATCTTCACGATCCCCGCCCTCTTCATCTGGCAGCGGACCGACCCCTCGATACGCGTCGACCTGATCGAGATCACGGTCCTCGCCCTCTTCGGCGGGCTCCTCGGCGTCCTCTTCATGATCCCGCTGCGCCGCTACCTCATCGTACGCGAGCACGGCAAGCTCCCCTACCCCGAGGGCATCGCCACCGCCGAGGTCCAGGTCGCCGGCGAATCCGGTGGGAAGAAAGGACGCATGGTCTTCAGCGGCCTCGGGATCGGCGCCCTCTACCAGCTCCTTGCCAACAGCCGCGGCCTCAGCCTCTGGCCCGAAGAACCGTCGCAGCGGCTCCCGGCCAAGGCCGAGATCGGCGGCGCCTTCACTCCTGAGCTCCTCGGCGTCGGCTTCATCATCGGTCCCCGCATCGCCGCGGTCATGTTCGGCGGCGGTGCGCTCGCCTGGCTCATCCTCATCCCACTCATCAACTATTGGGGCGGCGACCAGGTGATATTCCCCGGTACCACACCGGTCAGCGAGATGGGGTCGGGCGAGATCTGGAGCAACTACGTCCGCTACATCGGCGCGGGAGCAGTCGCCTTTGGCGGTATCATCACCCTCGTCAAGAGCCTCCCCACCATCTGGGAATCGTTCCGGCAGGGGATCAAGGGAATGGGTAGCGGCGGGAATAGCGGCGCGGTGATACCGCGGACCGACCGTGACATCCCCTTCAAATGGGTCATCGCTGGCTCGATCGTCGCCGCCCTGGCGCTCTGGCTCTGGCCGGGGGTGCCGGTCACGCTGCTCGCGGCGATCCTGCTCGTCATCTTCTCCTTCTTCTTCGTGACCGTCTCCTCGCGCATCGTCGGGCTCGTCGGCTCGAGCTCCAACCCGATCTCGGGGATGACGATCACGACGCTGCTCCTGACCGCCTTCATCTTCGTAGCGCTCGGCCTCGCCGATCAGCCCGGCGCGCGCCTATCGGTGCTCGCCATCGGCGCCGTCGTCTGCATCGCCTCGGCCATCGCAGGCGATGCTTCCCAAGATCTGAAAGCCGGCTTCCTCCTCGGCGCCACCCCCTGGAAGCAGCAGGTCGCGGAGATGATCGGCGTCATCACCAGCGCCTTCGTCATGGGCGGGACCCTGCTCCTCCTACACAGCTCCTACGGGATCGGGACCGAGGGCGGCCTCGCCGCGCCCCAGGCCACCCTCATGAGCCTCGTGATCGACGGCGTCCTCGCCCACAACCTCCCCTGGCGCTTCGTCTTCATCGGGATGGCGCTCGCCGCGTTCGTCGAGTTCGTACTCAAGCTCCCCTCCCTCGCCTTCGCCGTCGGCGTCTACCTCCCCGTCTCGCTCTCCACGCCGATCATGGCCGGCGGGCTGATCAGGTGGGTCGTCGAACGTAAGGCGACGCCGAAAGCGGCTGACGAACAGCGTGAGGCTGGAATACTCTTCTCCAGCGGCCTCGTCGGCGGCGCGGCGCTCCTCGGGGTGCTCATCGCGATCGCTATCTACTTCTTCGGCCCCGCCGACGCCTCGGCGGCGCCCTTCTGGGTCGTCGGCCACGAATGGCTCGGTAACTTCGGTAACCTGGTCGCTACGCTCGCCTTCGCGATCCTCTGCTATATCCTCTATCGGGTCGCGCGCGGCGCACACACCAACGACGAACGATCGACTGCAGCAGCATCGTGAACAAGCATCGCATCCTCCTGGCGATCGGTATCCTGGCATGGGCCGCTGCGGGGTGTGGCAAACCACACCCCGCGCCCGAAGCGCGGCGCGACGTCGTCGTTCTGGACAGGAACCGGTTCGCCGACCTCTTCATCGAGCTCAGACGCGCCGCCATCGACGCCGACTCGGCACCGGATTTCGCGGAACGCAAACGTGCGATCCTGGAACGGTACGGCGTCACCGACCAGGATCTGTTGGACTACGTCGAGCGTAACAGCGGGGATCTCGGGGAACTGGTCGCCACCTGGGACTCCATCTACCGGCGGTTGAGCCGCACCGATTCGGCCGTCGACTCCACGGACCAGTAGTATCGTCCCCGGCCGCGCATGTTGCGGCGATGCCGCAAATTGGGGTGCAAATCGTTGCATGGAGGGATCGCTGCGGCTACCGATGCTGCCAGATGCGTCAAGCGGCACCAGCCATGCGACGTGAGCCGCACCGGTATCTCGCCCGCTGCCGCCTCCTACCGCTAGCTCGCCTCACCCCTCTCATACCGAATGCGGCTGCCTAATATCAGCGCTGCCGGTGTTACCGCGTTCGCTATCCCCCCTGCCTCCGTGGCGTAGAGCTTGCACCTCGGGACCTCCGAACAGGCCCTACGGCCTCATGATTAGGGTAACTTCACGGAGCGTGACCGCCGTGTTGGAACATGCCTACGGCGAATGTACCGGCAACTGGAGGCTGATCGGCACGGGCGAGGCCCGCGCTATCCGGTGCGATCGCTGTGACGCCGAATTCGCCGCATCGCCGGAGAATCGGCTCGCGGCCATAGATGAGAATTACGCGGGGATCTATCTGAGGAGACTGACTTCCGAAGGAGCGTCACAGATCGATTCCGATCGCGACGCGGCATGATCTGCCGTACGCATCCACAGGAGCCGGTCCCACGAGGACCTGCCGACGGATCCCCGGTCCGACCGGTCGCAGCGGCCGGACCGGGAACCGCCTTCGCTCACTCCCACTCGATGGTAGCCGGAGGCTTCGAACTCACATCGTAGCAGACCCGGTTGACGCCCGGTACCTCGTTGATGATCCGGTTGGAGATCCGCGCCAGCACCTCGTGCGGGAACGGGTACCAGTCCGCCGTCATCCCGTCGCGGCTGGTCACCGCCCGGAGCGCGGTCACGTTCTCGTAGGTGCGCATGTCGCCCATGACACCCACGCTCTTGACCGGGAGCAACACCGCGAACGCCTGCCAGATGTCATCGTAGAGCCCGGCGGCGCGTATCTCCTCCAGGTAGATAGCGTCGACCTGGCGCAGCGTGTCCAACCGCTCCTTCGTCACCTCGCCCAGGACTCGGATGGCCAACCCGGGCCCCGGGAAGGGGTGGCGCCCCACCATCTCCTCGGGGAGCCCCAGCTCCCGGCCGACCTGCCGGACCTCGTCCTTGAACAGCTCGCGCAGCGGCTCCACCAGCTCGAAATTCATGTCCTCGGGGAGCCCGCCGACGTTGTGGTGCGACTTGATCTTGACCGACGGGCCACCGTGTGCCGACAGCGACTCGATCACATCCGGGTAGACCGTCCCCTGCACCAGGAACCGCGCATCCCCGCCGACCTCCCGGGCCGCCCGCTCGAAGACGCGGATGAACCGCTCGCCGATGATCTTCCGCTTCGCCTCCGGGTCCTCCACCCCGCGCAGCCGCTCGAGGAACTCGTCCGCCGCGTTCACCATGACGAGCTTGATCCCGAGGTGCTGGCGGAAGGTCCGCTCCACGCTCTCCGGCTCACCCAGGCGCATCAGCCCGGTGTCGACGAAGATGCAGGTGAGCTGGTCGCCGACCGCGCGGTGCACCAGCGCCGCCGCGACCGAGGAGTCGACACCTCCCGAGAGGCCGCAGATCACCTGCGACGTCCCTACCTGCTCCCGGATCCGCGCGACCGCCTCCTCGATGAACGAACCGGCGGTCCAATCCGCCTCACACCCGCAGATCTCGAAGAGGAAGTTCGAGATGATCTCCCCCCCCCGCGGGGTGTGCGCCACCTCGGGGTGGAACTGCACGCCGTAGATCGGACGGTCCTCCGCCCGGAACGCGGCGATCGGGAGCGTAGGCGACGACGCGACCACGCGATACCCACGCGGCGCCTCGTCCACGTGGTCCCCATGGCTCGCCCAGACCTGGACCTCCTCGCCGGGACGGAACCCTTGGAAGACCCCCGTCGCCTCGTCCACCCGCAGCTCCGCGCGACCGTATTCACGGCGCCCTGCGCTCACCCGGCCCCCCTCCACATGCGCGATCATCTGCATACCGTAGCAGATCCCGAGGACCGGGATCCCGAGCCGGAGCAGCTCGGGATCGATGATCGGGACCTCGTCGCCGTAGACCGAGGCCGGCCCGCCAGAAAGGATTATCCCCCGCGGCTGCCACTCGCGGATCCAGTCGAGCGAGACCGTCGGGGGATGGATCTCGCTGTAGACCCGCTCCTCGCGCACCCGCCGCGCGATCAACTGCGTGAACTGCGACCCATAATCTAGTATCAGAATTCGATGGTGCATCGATGCCCCTCTTGCCCGGCCCGGCGCCACCGGGCCACTCATCTCACAACAGCTCGACCTCGCCCCTGACCAAATCTTCGTAGCTCTCCCGCCGGCGGATCAGACGGCTCTCCTCGCCATCGACCAGCACCTCGCCCGGCCGCGGCCGGGCGTTGTACTGCGACGCCATCGAAAAGCCGTACGCGCCCACGGTACGCACCGCTATCAGCTCCCCCACCTCCGGGAGCTCGATCTCGCGGTCGAGACCGAGGAAATCACCGGTCTCGCAGACCGGCCCGACCACATCGACACGAGTCACCGGCCGCCCCGGCGCCTCCGTGACGACATCGATGTGATGGTACCCCGAATAGTGGCTCGGGCGCAGCAGGTCGTTCATCCCCGTGTCGGTGACGACGAATACCTTGCCCCCCATCTCCTTGACGGCCAGGACCCGCGCCAGGAGCACCCCCGCCGGCCCGACGATGTAGCGCCCGGGCTCCATCACCAGCCTGAGCCCGGTACCCTGCAGACGCGGCACGACCACGTTCGCGAATTCCGCCGGCCGGACCGGCTCGCCCTCCTTGTATCGGATCCCGTAGCCGCCACCGATGTCGATGTACTCCAACTCGATCCCGGCACGCCCCAGGTCCTCGACCAGCTCCAAGAGGTGCAGCAGCGCGCGCTCGTACGGCTCGACCTCCTCGATCTGGCTCCCGATGTGCGCGGCGATCCCCCGGATCCTGATCCCGGGGAGCCGCGCGGCCTCGCGGTAGAGGTCGAGCGCCCGCTCCGATGGGATGCCGAACTTGCTCGTCTTGTGACCGGTCTTGGTGTAATGATGCGGGGTCGGACTATCGATGTCCGGGTTGACGCGGAGCGCGATCCGCGCCTCCCTGCCGAGCGACTGAGCCAGCCGCGAGATGGCGCGGAGCTCGACGTCGCTCTCCACGTTGAACCCATAGATCCCCGCCTCGATCGCCGCGGCCAGCTCGGACTCCGTCTTCCCCACACCGCTGAAGACGATGCGCTCGGCCGGGATCCCCGCCTGCAACGCACGGTACAGCTCGCCCCCGCTCACGATGTCGGCGCCCGCGCCCTCCTCGGCCAGGAGTCGCAGCAGCGAGAGGTTGCCGTTGGCCTTCACCGAATACGCGACCAGGTGGTCGACGCCGGCGAAGGCGCCGTCGAACTCGCGGTACCGCTCCACGATCGAGCGGCGGCTGTAGACGTATAGCGGCGTACCGTATCGCTCGGCGAGCTCCGCCAGCGGTACACCCTCGCAGTACAGCTCCGAGCCGATCCGCGAGAAGACCTCCGCCTCGGCGATCAGTACGCCCGCGCCCATACCGCTTCCTCCCGCGCCGCTCCGCCGCACGCGATGCAGTGGGTCGGCGCCGTCGCGCTGCGGAACTCCTCGAAGGGGAGGACGCGGATCGTCGCCTTCGTCTCCTCCTTCACCCGCTCCTCGCACGCCGCCGAGCCGCACCAACCTGCGTAGATGAACCCGCCCTTCCCCTCGATGATCTCACGGAACTCGCCGTAATCCTTGACGCCCCGGTAAGAGTTCTCCTCCCGGCGCCGCCTCGCCGCCTCGAGCATCCCGACCTGGATCTCATCCAGCAGCTTCGGCAGCGTCGCGAGCCCAACCGCCTCGTCGATCGTCTCCTTGCGCGGCCGCCCAGCCAGCTCGATCCTGCTGACGACGACGAACTGCCCCCGGGCCAGGTCCTTGGGCCCCAACTCGACCCGGAGCGGGACGCCCTTGCGCTCCCATTCGTAGAACTTGGCGCCCGGCGTCATGTTCTCCCGGGCGTCGACGTGCACCCGGATCTTCTCGCCGCGCAACACGTTCGCAACCCGGTCCACCGCCTCCATCACCTGCGCCCGCTCCTCATCCTTGCGGAAGATCGGGACGATCACCACCTGGTACGGCGCCAGCCGCGGCGGGAGGATGAGTCCGGTATCATCGCCATGCGTCATCACGAGCCCGCCGATGAGACGCGTCGAAACACCCCAAGAGGTGTTCCACGCGTAATCCTCCCCCCCCGACTCCGTCTGATACTTCAGGTCGAACTGGCGCGCGAAGTTCTGCCCGAGGTTGTGCGAGGTACCCGCCTGCAGCGCCCGGTTGTCCTGCATCATCGCCTCGCACGAATAGGTGCGCAGCGCCCCGGCGAAACGCTCCGAATCGCTCTTCCTCCCGAGAACCGGCGGCATCGCCATCCATTGGTCCATGAAGGTGCGGTAGACGCCCAGCATCCGCAGCGCCTCCTCCTCCGCCTCGGCCTCCGTAGCGTGCGCCGTATGCCCCTCCTGCCAGAGGAACTCGGCGGTGCGCAGGAAGAGACGGGTACGCATCTCCCACCGGACGACGTTCGCCCACTGGTTGATCAGGAGCGGGAGGTCACGGTAGCTCTGTACCCACTTGGCGAACATCGAATAGATGATCGTCTCCGAGGTCGGACGGATCACGAGCGGCTCTTCCAGCTCCTTGCCGCCCGCGTGCGTGACCACCGCGACCTCGGGCGCGAACCCCTCGACGTGCGCCTTCTCCCGCTCGATGAAGCTCATCGGGATCAGCAACGGGAAATAGGCGTTCTGGTGGCCGGTCGCCTTGAACATGTCGTCCAGCGCCCGCTGCATGTTCTCCCAGATCGTATAACCGTACGGCCGGATCACCATGCTCCCGCGTACCGGTGAGTAATCCGCCAGCTCGGCACGCTGCACGACCTCGTTGTACCACGCGCTGAAATCTTCCCCGCGCGGGGTCAGCCCCTTCTCTTCCGCCATCGCTCTATTTCCCGTACCCTTGAATCCTTACCCTCACCACTGTGCACCACCGGCCGCGCTGCGCCGGCCCGTTCCAGTAGACGACGCTACTCCGCGGAATGCTTTCCGTCGCCTCGACGCCGCTCCCTGAACCGAGCCGCCGCGTATCCGATCACCGGTACCACCAGCACCACGATCGTCAGCACGAGCCAGGTCGTGCGAAAGGGCAACCCGTTGAGCGACAGGAACCACGCGACCAACGCCGACCCCCCGACGGCCACCACGACCGCCGCCAGGATGAAGCCGACCGTGATCAAGGTGGCCCGGCGTACGATACGCCGCTGCTTCTCGCGCTCGTCCGTCATCCCTTCGGCAACCGTCGCCTGCGTTCCCGCCTCAGGAAGCTAGCTCCTCGAGTCGAACGGTCTGCTCCGCGCCGGTCTTCATGTCCTTGACGACCGCCACCCCCCGGGCCACCTCGTCCGGCCCGAGGATCACCGCCCGCTCCGCGCCCAGCGCATCCGCGTCCTTGAACTGCCGCCCCACCCCGGCAGGATGGAGCCCGTACCCGACCGAGTACCCGGCCCGCCGGAGATCGTGCCCGAGACGCAAGAGCAACGGCCGCTCCTCCGGGCGGATCGCGATCAGATAGTAGTCGAGCCGCGGCCGGTACTCCGGGAGCAGCCCCCGATCCGCGAGGAGTTCGCCGAGGACGACGTCGCCCATCCCGAACCCCACGCCGGGGAGGTCCACCCCCCCGACCGCGCGCAACAGGTTGTCGTAGCGGCCACCGCCGCAGACCGCCCGCAGCTCGCCCGCCCGGTCGAAGATCTCGAAGACCGTACCGGTGTAGTACGCCAGCCCCCGCACGATCGTGGGGTCGAAGCGCACGAAATCGCCGAGCCCCATCGCCTCTAGGAGCCGGAAGTACTCTCCTAGCCGGTCCAGCTCCTCCGAGACCCCCGGCACCGGCGCGTACGCGCCGGCCAGCGCCTCGAAGCTCCCGTACTCGAAGATCCGGAAGATCTCGCCGATCGTCGCCTCGCCCAGCCCCGCCTCGACCTCCAACCGCTCGCGCGTCCGGGACGGCTCCTCCCGACCGAGCTTGTCGATCACCGCATACACCGTCGGGAGCTGCTCGGCCGGCACGCCGGTATGCAACAGCAGCCGCTCCAACAGACGACGGTCGTTGATACGCGCCACCACGTCCTCGGCGCCGAGGCCGAGGAGCTGCAGCGCGGTGAGAGCGACCGCCAGCACCTCGGCATCCGCGAGGATGTCCTCCTCGCCCAGGATGTCCACGTTCCACTGGAAGTGCTCGCGCAGCCGCCCGCGCTGCGTCCGCTCGTAGCGGAAGAGCTGCGGGATCGAGAACCAGCGGATCGGCTTCCGAAGCGAACGCGCCCGCGCCCCCGCCATCCGCGCCAGCGTCGGCGTCATCTCGGGGCGGAGCGCCACCGGGCGGTCCCCCTTGTCCACGAAGTTGTAGAGCTGGTGCACGATCTCGGCACCGCTCTTCTCTATGTACAGCTCGAGCGGCTCGAGCGGGGGGCCGTCGTACTCCTCGAAACCGAAACGACGCGCCGCCTCCCGCCACGCCGCGAAGATCGCGGCCCGAACCGCGAAATCCTCCGGATAGAAGTCCCGGAACCCCGGGAGAGTCGAAAACGTTGTCATGACAGCGAATCTAGATTCCAGCCACCTTGGCCGGCAAGGTCGGATCGACGCCATACGGCGCGAGCCCCAAGATCGAGAGCGCGTCGCCGACCGTATGGAACGAACCCGTCACCACTACCGTGCCCTCGCCTGCCCTCTCGCGCGCCGCCTCGAGCGCCCCGCCGAAGTCCAGCACCACCTCGCCCGGCACGCCACCCGCCGCGGCCAGCGCCGCCCCGGGATCCCAGCTCCGCCCCAAGGGCGCCGTCGGAGGCTGCGTCAGGATCAGATAGTCTATGCAACCCTGTAGACGACGCAGCATCTCACCCCACTCCTTGTCGCCCAGGATCCCGACCACGGCCACCACCGGCCGCGCTACCCTCAGCTCGGCCAACGCCGCGCAGAGTACCGCGATCCCGGCGGGGTTGTGCGCGGCGTCGAAGATCCACTCCTGCCCCCCGAGCCGCTCCCGCTGCAGCCGCCCCGGCCACCGCACCCCCGCCCCCCCCCGCACCACCTCCCCCCGCCCCCGCCCCCGCCCCCCG
>Ga0180215_1002510_pt1 | contig 18379 bp, 24 predicted proteins | sample eDN3rd37CBELigBY_FD_128871 | JGI IMG/M metagenome (GOLD analysis project Ga0180215, IMG submission 128871) | Enriched backyard soil microbial communities from Emeryville, California, USA - eDNA 3rd pass 37_C BE-Lig BY (version 2) (version 2) | ecosystem: Environmental > Terrestrial > Soil >... | reverse complement strand
GCACGGTGGGCTTCCGCGTGGGCTTGCGATTTACGGCGGGCCGCGGCCGCTCGGGCTCCGTGACCTCTTCACCTGGCACCAGGCGGCCCGGCGTGCCTTCAAAGTTTCCAGCGAACCGGCGCGTCACCGCCGGCGACGGCGTCGCTGACAGCCGAAGGAGCATATGAAAGAGCGTGGTGTCACGTTAAAACATTTGATCTCCCGGTCGACGCTACGCGTATACCGGACGAGCGTACGGTCAGCTGCCATAGCGGCGATGCGGGCCGACGTCCGGCGCTTCGGCGGCGACTTGGCGGCCATGGTCGAAGTCGGCTTCAGTCTCTTGTCGCAGCGTATGGTGGTCGTCGTCAGGATCGTTCGCCGTGACGTCCGCCTCGTCTGCCGTCTGTCTGCGTCCTCCTCGTCCTCCTCACCCAGTCCACGTCGTCGTCTTAGTCCGCTCTTCGTCCTCGTCCTCGTCGCCGTCGTCGTCGTCGTTGTCGTCGTCGACCGTTTTTAGTTTTTCGCGCCAAATTTACCCTCCAAATCCCAACTCTCCCCGTCCCCCCTACGTGCCCCCCAAAGCGAAAGCTTACCCCCCTGACGTAACTTTGGCGCCAAAACCAAGCGCGTGAAGACGGCGCAGAGGTCCACGAGACGACGACGCGGCGGAGGACGGAGACGCGCTGAAGGGGACGAGGTCGGCGTGAACGACCGCCGTGAGGTCGCACGAAGAACAACACTGCTATAAGAAAGAGACGTGGCACGGGCGACAGCGCATGTACATGCTACTTCCTAGCATTCCAGAGTTGGTCTGCGGTCGAGAACGATGCGACGTGCACGGCCAAGGAAGAGGACGAGCAAGGAGGAATAGAACAAAAGCGAGGACAAGGTCGCTGTAAAGGAACCGAACGTCGAGGACCCACCTGACGACAGAGTGGAAGAGGACGAAGACGACTAAAAACACTGTGAAACTTGCAGCCAGCGCTGCCACCAAACCCTCAGCAATTGTACGCGCCCGATTCAACCCCGCCGGCGAGAGATCGCAGCCATGGCCGCCGCGGACGTCGTCGCCAAGGCGCTGGGCGTCAGCGTCCACCGCTGCACGTCGCCCGCGCTCGTCGCCGAGGAGACGCTTCTCGCCACCACTGCTGACTGGGGCCGCGCCCTCGCCGGCAACGGTATGGCCCTGGGCTAACTGACGCATGTACTGCGGCAGGCTATTGCGTTGACCCATACGCTCGTGCACCCCCTGCACGCTCCCGCGGTCCTCAACAGTGGGCGTGACGCTGGTGGAGGAGACGCCGTACCCGCTCGTGCTGCTCGCCGTGCTGAGCTTTGGCCTCGTGCACGCCGCGTCGCATGTCGTCTCGACCGCGGTGTCGCCGTTCTACCGGCATCTTCCGCGCGCCCGCCAGACCGCCTGGAACAACCGCATCGTAAGCATCGTACACGCGCTCGTCGTGGCTGCGGGTGCGTCGCGCGTGCTATGGCTGGACCCGACAGTGGCGCATTCGTTCGTGTACGCGTACTCGCCTGCGGGCACTGTGTATCTGGCGTGCTTCATGGCCTTCTCCGTCTACGACCTCTGCGTCCTCACGCTGCGGCACCTCGACCCGACCGCCCTCCATGTCGGACGCGACATGTTCCTGCACCACCTGGTGGCCATCGTCATCGTGTCGATACCGCTGCTAACGAAGCAGCTCTCGCACCCGTCGCTGCTCTTCCTCATCAACGAGTGGTCGACGCCGCTCCTGCACCTGCGCTACTTTTTGAGTGATTTCAAGGTGCCGAAGAGCCACTGGGTGTGCCGCGCCAACGAGCTGGCCTTTGCCCTTGTCTTCTTCTTCTGCCGCGTCGTCCTCAACACCTGGATTACGGCGTGGGCCACGTACCACTTCGTCCTGGACCAGGAGACGGCGTACGTCCGCAGCCCCGGCGACCTCGTTGTCGCCATTCTGGGGCCGCTGCTCGCGAGCGCGTTTGCCTTGATCAACATCTATTGGTTTATTGTGATCATTCGCAAGGCGATCGAGTCGCTTCGCAAGGTGCCGGCGCTGCAGGCCAACGCCAGCCACGCCAATGGCAACAGCAGCAAAAAGACCGACTAAACCTGCGTGGGTGAATGATGTACGAGTGGATTCTGCGCGCGTATGAGCCTGGTTCCCCAGTCCCACAGTCCCCGTGTACAGCTATAGAAGTATGTGTATGGGTTCAATGCAATTCAAGTACACTCCATGACAGAGATTTCAATTATTCACACGGCATCTGGAGCGGCCCACATCGAGCGTCGAGGCCCACGGTGGGTGTCAGCGCGCAGCCGCTACTTCGGTTCTATGCCCCCTCGGGCGCAGCGCGCCACGTACTAGTCCGCCTTGAAGTTTCGGTAGATCTGTCGCACAAAGAAGAGCGCCGACCAGAAGCCGACGGCACCCATCATCAGGAAGAAGGTCCAGCAGATGATAAGCATGTACCCAAAGAAGAACGAGCTCTGCAGCACGCCAGACATGGCCGAGCGGCTGGTGTAGTAGAAGATGGCGTAGGCGTACACAAAGAACGCGGACGATCTAAGCGGGATCAAACATCGGAGCGAAATATAAATCACATAAGTCAGCTTTCATTGCTGGATCACCGGGCCTGCACCACGACTCGTGCGCACCCGCCGTTGATGATGGACCGCCACCACCAGTGGTAGTTCTCAACGGAGAGCTGGAAGTAGGTGAGCGCGACGGTGATAAACGACGTCACGATGGTGAGGATGCCAAAGACGATAAGGAGGATGCCATACAGCGTGTACAGCTTGTGGCCCCAAATGGTGGCGAAGATGTAGTACAGCTCGATCGAGATGGCGCTGTTCGTTAGTATGCCCAGACGCAAACATACCACAGTAAGAGTTTCAGCACTTGCTTCGAGTGCTGTCGTATCTTACTGGTGCTCGCGCCGTCGCACCTGAACGGCAAGAAGCCCGCCATGAGCATCTGCGCCGGCTGCTTGTGGTACCACGGGGCCGGCGGGATCTCGCGCGGGATGTTTCGCGTGCGGCACGGCGCGTCAAAGCTGCCGGCGCGGTTCTTGCCGATGATGCTACCAATAACGGTCAGCGGGAAGCCCACTGCACAATTCCGTCGCACAGCGCCAGCAGCACCCAAGATGGGCTCGCGTTACGATGACTAGTCTCCGCCGTGCACCGGCGTACGTGGTCAGCAACCCGTACCAGCGGCAAAGATGACGGCCAGCGCAATGACGGTGCCAAACGGTAGCGCCTGCGTCGAGTGGTACGACCACGCGATCGAGTTCAGCACGCTCCACACAAGGAAGAGCGGCACTTTGGGATCGGCTCACACATATGAGGTGCAGGAAGTAAATGTAAGGCACGTCGGCGCGTGCGAGGTCTTTTGCTTGGCCGATCGCGTGCCCGATCGCGTACCTGGTACAAGGCCTGCGGTCATGATGGTGGCCCAGACCCACTTCTCGCCGGTCATCTGCTTGTAGAGCGATGCCGAGATCCAGCCAGCCACGACTGACACCGGTTCGCGAGCGAAACGGGCGCCGCAGCCCGTCAGTAATTGCGCGCAGTCATTAACACGCACGCGTTTGTCGGGAACGTACAGCAGGTGAGGACGTAGATGATGACAATCGAAGTCTTCATGGCGCCGCGGTTGTATGGGTAGAACGTGCCGATGCCGCCCAGCAGGAGCTGTGCCAGCGCCAGGATGAAGAACTGCGTGCCCACGCCTAGGGAGAGTGGAAGCATATGCAGCGGCCAACCCGACGACGGCGCACGGACGCGCATCAGGCATGCGGCGTTCCGATACAAACAAAGAGTTTTGCTGCCAGCGTACCGACAATGGCGGCCAGGCGCATCTTGTGCGCCGGGAACCGGAAGACATCGCCGTGAATCAGCTTCCAGCCATAATCCTCCGCATCTGTACGACCGATGCATCCTTGCCACGCCAAGCGGCCATGGTCAGCGTCCCTAAGCGTACCACGCGACGCCAATCAGGGCCAAGACCGCACCGTCCTCGGGGTCAAGCTCCAGCGCCGAGTAGCGCGCATAGTCGTTGCGCAGCACGCGCATTAGGATAATGAACAAAAAGCTCGTCAGCAGCACGACAAGGATGACCGAGTTGAGGATGGAGAGCCAGTGGATCTGGCCTCGCATAACGCGCGCGAGTCTCGCAGTGCAAAACCATCAGGATATGATGTCTACGGCGTGTTCCTAGGTCGGCGCGACAGGACGCACCTCGAGCTCGCGCTTGAAGAACGGGTGCTGCAAGAACTGGTCCAGCCGGTGGTCATAGTCCAACCTGTGATTCAAAAGCGCTTCGTTTCACACGATGGCACCCGTCAGCCACTTTGCTTGCACGCTCGGCTCTCTCACGCTCGCATCGCCGTACGTCGGGTTCTCTGACCACACGACGCTGTAGTAAAACTTGACCTCACGGCCGATGTGCTCGTCAATGTCAATGTAAGAGTCGCGCATGTCCGCGTTCGTCAAGTTGGCGCGGACAATCTGCATGCGCCCACCCAACTGCCTCATGCCAGCGCGGTGTCGGTTAGGCGGAGCCATTAAAGTCGTCAGTGTGCGTAGGTCAGGCTACGCACGTTGTTGTCGTTGTACTCGATCGAAAAGTCAAAGATGTTGTACAGATAGTAGTTGCGCTTCGAGCCGCCCGCCGATTCGGACGCGCCAACAAAGTTGCCCAGCGGCAGGTCGTCTGTCAACGGCGGTGGTGCCCGATCGTGCTGCATACAGCGTCCCGTCAGCGTCCCGTCAGCGTCCCTCGCGCACTGCCGCTCATGGCTCCGTACCGATAAGCAGCTGGAAGTAGTACATGTTGTCGATCGCTTCCTTGAACGTGGCGGCCGCCTCGGGTGTCATCACCATCGCGCAAATCACCCGGCGGTCCATGTTCTCTGGGAGCAGCCATGCAATGGCTCAATGGCGCCAGTTCGAGCGATCAGCGCGGCCGCACTACGCGTGGCCACCATCGGCCCACGGGAGCACGCGACCGTACCGCGGAAGTGGACGTCGTAGCCCGCCTCCACGAGCCGGTTGCCCTCCATAACCTCGCCGAGCGTCTCGCGGCGGTGCTGGATGACGTCTGGGTGGCAAACCGGCAGCTTCTCAAAGTAGCTGTACGTCTCGGTCGGGTTCTTGAACGGACCGACCGTGTTCACCCACACGGGCACCTCCTCGCCGATCTCGTAGGTGTGCGTCCACATGTCGGCGGCCGCCGGGCCAGCCGTGAGCGCCACCGTCGCGACCAGCAGGGCCGCCAGCGCGGCGGCCCGAGCCGAGCGCGCCATTCTCGCCCCGGGGCGTCGTGGTCGCCGCCGCACAGCCACACACACACGCACGCACGGAGCCAAGGCAGGCCGTGGGCAATGCTCGTGGTCTTTGTTCACCGCCAGGCGCAGTCCAGCGGGGCCTGCGCCGCCATGTACACGTGGCAACGAGGCGGAGTCCACGGTTAGCACGAGCCCATGCAGGGTCTGCTGGACCGTCATTCAGGACATTGCTTGGTTCTAAACACCCACTACCGCCGCTGCTGCTGCCGCTTGCCTGTTGCGCACTGCTTTTACACGTGCGTCCGCGTCCCCTTTGCTAGTTCGGTTTATTGAACCAGCTGCGCCCGCAGCCGACGGCCCCCCACCACGCCTCGCCGACCACAAACGGTAGTGGCTTCCTCCAGCGTTGTTGCTTAACCTCCCCACGCTCTGCAGGCCGCTGCTGGGAGTCCGTGGCGGCGTCGGCGCGTTGGCCTTGCGCCTTAGCCGTACAAAACTCGCGACCAGCTCCTCCGTCCTTGCACCCGGCCACCGTCTTGCCTATTACATCTAGCGCAAATCCATAAGCGAACCCGCCATCCGCAGCCATCATTCGATTCCGCAGTACATGCTGGGTCCAATGGCGTCGTCGACGGCGCGCGCCCGCGGCGTCTATTCGCTCAAAAGCGGGCGCCAACATCGGTTCGCCGTACCAAGAAAACGAGGGCGCGAGAGGTGTGAAAAACGTGCGGCCCGAAACGAAATTTACGTTTGTGTTGAATGTTTGATGCGGCTGAACTGGTTGCACTGTGGAACAGGCAGACGCTCGAACGCAATAGCCTCAGCCTGCTCAGCGCTTAGATAGCTGTTCGGCAGCGGACTGCCTGAGCACAGCGGCCTTTCATGTGCAACCTTCGTGACGTCCCGCCTAGTCGGCTTGGAAGTCAGCCATGAGGGGCTGCCTGTGAGAGGTTGCAACGACCGCCAACGTTAATTGTTACGGAACCGTTCATTTATCGTTACGACGTTGTCTCTAAGGGCTTACCGCTATGTATAAAGCCTTATAACTACCGTCCTTTTTGTCGTTGCAACGTTTGCGAATTATCGGTCCACGTGGCCATGTCGACAGGTGGAGAATGGCATAACACTGGCGGAATAGCGACAGAAATGAGGTGGAGTCGCGCCAAAAACCAGTACGCCACGCGGCGGGTGCCGTTGTATGGAACCTTTGAAAGACCTTTGGAGCCCTTTCGGCGTACTACGACGGCATTAAGGAAAGGTGGAGAGACGTCTGTGATAGTTAGCAGACCGGCATCGCGATTCAGGGACCCCGGAGCGACGCTTGAAGTGCTGGGCAGCGTCCAGCCGACGAAACGTGGAAGTAGTCGACGCGCCCTTTGGAGGACCTTTGATACTTGGAGAACCTTTCCAGGCTGACGAACCTCTGGAAGACTACTGCTGTTAGAGAGGACCTGGAGGGGCCATTGTAGAGGCATTGGTGGACTCGTCCGTTGCTTTGTCCTGTGGACCCAGCTCAAGGGCTGCTAAACCGCGCCACCATGGTGGCCACGGAGGCCGACCGGTCAGCAAATAAGAAACAGCGGCGACACGAGGCCGAGGCGGAGGAGACCGAGATCGTGGACCCAGGACAGGAGGAGACACCAGCTCTTCCGGATAGGCCAAAGATTAAGCAAAAACGGGCAGACACCGAAGAGCTGGTCGAGCCGCCGAAGAAGCGTGGGAAGCAGCGGAAGGAGCGTGTGGTAGCCCACGAGGCAGAGTTGGACGCGGATGAGGACGGCTTTGTGGACGTCGAGGGCAACGATGGCGACGACGACCAGCCGACTGCCGATGATATCTCCGCTGCGACCGAGGCCGAGGTCGAGCGGAACAGCGCAAATGCCGCGGCCGAGAAGGCGCTGCCATCGTGGCTGGCGAACCCGATCCCCATCTCGCCAGCCGTTGAGGACGGCGTGCCGCTGGATGAAGCTGCCGGCCTCCACGACGAGATCCGCGCCATCATGGAGGCCCAGGGCTACACCGAGCTCTTCCCAGGTGCGTGGCGGTTCTTCTGCCACGCCAACTGAAGTGGCGACTTAGCCAAAAGCTAATGCCCGTTTACGTCTGTGCCAGGATGGATGTGTCATGGCTCGCAGTGCAAGCGGCGTTGTTGCCTGTCATGACCCGCTCGTCGGTGCGATACGGCCATCCGGGCGACCTCTGCGTCGCCGCGCCCACCGGCAGCGGCAAGACCTTGGCTTATGTCCTGCCCATTGTGCAAGTAAGGCCAAGCTCGCAGCCCTGGCTGCGCTCTGCTGGACGGAACTGACGTCGTGCGCACCCGTATTCCTACTGACAACCCACGGCGGCAGGCGCTCCGCCAGCGTGTGGTGGTCCGGCTGCGCGCGCTCATCATCCTGCCGACCCGCGAGCTGGTCGCTCAAGTGGCCGAGGTGTTCAAACCGTTCTGTGTGGCCACCGGCCTGCGCCTGGGCACGGCCACTGGCCAGACGTCGTTTGCGCAGGAGCAGCACCGGCTCGTGCCGGACCTGCCGCACCGGTGCGTCCAAGTGAAAAGAAGGCAGCGGCCTCATGGCTGCTCGGCTAACTCCTGGCGTGCCGGCACAAAGATTGCCGTGCATGTGTCCAGCGTGGCCGGCGGCGCGTCGGCCGTGGACATCCTCGTGACGACGCCCGGCCGTCTCATGGATCACCTCACCGGCACGCCCAACTTTACGCTGCAGCACCTGCGTTACCTGGTGTGTTCACTGGCGCACAGTTGCGTGGCTCCTGGTAATCATAATGATGACCGAACCCGCGTGCTTAGCACCATCGCTCTCGTTGCCTCAATAGGTGGTGGACGAGGCAGACCGTTTGCTGAATCAGTCATACCAGGAGTGGCTGGACAAGGTGCTGCAAGCAGTCGAGCATGCGCCGGCCTTGGACACGGCGGATCACCTGGCAGCGGCTTCGACTGCCGACGGCACGCTGCTGGCCGGCGTGGCCCTGCGCTACCACCCGGATCGGCCCACCGACGCCGACGCCATCCGTGTGCCGGTACGATGCCACATGCAAGCATTCCAGTTACATCCGCTGCGGAGCCGCTCATGCGATGAAACACGCCAGCCACGCCGTGGGTCCCAAAGCTGCAAAAACTACTCTTCTCGGCCACACTCACGCGCAATCCCTCCAAGATTGCGAGCCTGCGCCTTGTCCAGCCGCGCTACTTTGCGGTCACGTCGGCCGTGTCCACCGCCCGCTTTACGGTGCCCCCCACGCTCAAGGTCCGTGCCTCACCTGAGGGATGCGAGCTCACAAAGCTTGGGCTCATCGGCATTCCTCTTTGCAAGCGAAGATGCCTGTCGTATGCAGGAGTACATGGTGGTGTGCGACAGTGACGGCGACAAGCCGCTGGTGCTGCTGGCGATGATGACAGCGCTCAACTTCCAGGCGACAGTGTGCTTCACCGCTTCGGTCGAGGCCACCCACCGGTACGCAATCAACGAGGCGAACGCAAGATCGCCAGCCCACGCTAACACGCCAGCCTGTGTCCCAGGACCGGTGCGCGCTCTGCTTAGCCTGTACCGGCTGATGCAGCTGATCGGCACAGTGCCGGTGGCCAAGTTTTCCAGCGAGCTCACGCAGACCGAGCGCAACGCCATCCTGCAGTCATTCCGCACCGGCGAGACGCGCCTGTACGGTCCCGGCGCGGGTAGAATGGCACGAACGCCCTGAAACAAAACGATAGCTTATATAATATCACTCTTTGCTTGTGGCGCATTTTCCGTCAGGCTCATTTGCTCCGACGGCATGGCCCGCGGCCTGGATATTGACGTGATCGCTAACGTCGTGTCGTACGACGCGCCGGTCCGCATCCAAACTTACATTCACCGCGTCGGCCGCACGGCCCGAGCTGGCCGCGAAGGCACCGCCTACACGCTGCTGACCGGCCGCGAGGTACTCTTGCCTGCATAATCTGCAATCATGGGATCAATCTCTAACGTGTTCTCGGATCATTCCGTTGGCTCGTGCTCCTTCTAGATGCACCACTTCAAGCAGATGATGCGTCAGGGCCGTGGTTCGTTGATTCCGCGCTACAAGGTGCCGCAAGAGATCCTGGCACCCCTTGTGGAGCCATACGAGGTACGGCAGTGACGTTTGCTGTGAGAGATGCAAGTGCGTCCTGGTTAACATTTTGCACCTGCCTGGTGTGTCTTTACCTTTTACATCGCAGGCTGCGTTGGCGCAACTCAAAGAGGTCGTGCAGGAGGAGCGCGTGCACACCGCGCCGCGGAGCACTAAGCCGCCCGCGACGGCCAAGCCAGCCAAAGCTACCAAGGCCGCCAAGGCCGCCAAGCCCGTCGCCGCGACGAACGACGCCTACGACACGTGGCGCCAAGCGCTGCGCGCGCAGCTACAGAAAACTTTTGCCTAGACCATCTTTTGTAAGAATAGTTACAAAACATAATGTAAATACGTGATGCGTCCTACATTCACTTGGTCAGGCTGGCTAGCCCGATTCCACTTGCGCGCGACCCCGCCGGAGGCACGGCCAGCGGCAGCGGCACGCCTACGCCGCCGTCCACGGGTGTGGGCGCGGCGTCGGCCGCCGGCTGCCCCGATTCGGCGTTGTCCTGCCAGCCGAACTGCTCCGCGAGGGTGCCGTTGCGCCAGGGGATGTAGAGGTAGCGATAGCCCAGGTAGGCCGCCCCGGCCAGCGCCGCGGCCGAGACGGTGTAGATGGCGGCGGTGCGCCACAGCGGCCGGCCGGGCTCGGGAGGCTGCTTTGCCGGAATGTGGGACGCCCTGTCCATCCGCGCACCTCCGTTTGCGACGCATGCAACACGTTAACGTCATAATGTACACCAGGCAAACTGTCACTTTGCTGCTCCCATACGGCTCGGTGCACACGCGTGCGATCTGCGAGTAGACGTCGGCGGTAACGGCGGCTTTGAGCGAGACACTGAGGGGCGCGCTCAGTTTGAGCCTGCGGCAGTACTCGTCTGGCTGCACCGGGTACCGTTGCGGCACGCTCGCGCGGTCCGACTTGGCCGCCACAAAGATGCACGGCGTATGTTCCAGGTCGCAGGTTTCCTGGCAAGGTACCCCACTTGCGTTTGCAGTGAAACAGCTGCAGCGTCAGCCACACCATCGGCGCAATGCAACCACGCCAGTTGATCCGTACAAAGAGGTTGGCCACGTAGGCGAACGAGTTGGGGTCGCTCGAGTCGTACACAAAGCACACGCAGTCAGCGGCCGCTAGCTTGCGCTTGTCCTGCAAAATCGCGCGGTCGTGCTCAGTCGAGAGCTCTTGCAGCTAACGAGCATGGTCGAACAACAGGGGGACGTGGGTATTGGCAGCAGGCGAGCTTCAGTCTTTGATACATCGGTGCACGTATCGTTTCTTTCGCGCTCAACGTACCACCAAGTACTTTTCGATGCCGTCCACCTCAACGGTGTTGACGACAGAGTACGGGTTGGTGGTATGAACGTGCTCCTCGTCGATCGGACGACGGATGTGCCGCCGAAGGATCGACGTCTTGCCGCAGCCCACCGCGCCGACGACGTAGCACAGCAGCACCGTGCGCTGGTTCCGGTTGAGCTTGCGCTCCTCTTTGCGCCGGCGGGTGTTGGTGAGGGCGTGCGCGGTCTCCTCACCCATGCCCAGGTACGCCAGGTATGCCTGCGTCGTGCGGCAGTCCAGCGCCGTCGACATGCTCCACTGGGCCAGAAAGCCCTGCAGCGTGACCCAGCCCTCGTCATTGGTCACGGTCGTGTCCTCCAGCTTCTCCCAGCCCGGCGGCAGGCCCGGTGCCGTGTCAAACAACGCGTCCAGCTCCGTGGGGCTCAGCGCAAAGTCGCCGTCCTGTGTGCGCGCCAAAACATAGGTTGTTCTGGCGGTTGGTCCGATGGGTCAAGGCGGAGCGCTACAGGGGGTATGCTAGACCGCTGACCTTGTCATGAATGCGGAAGAGGTCCGTCAGGAACTGGTAGCCCAGCCTACTCAGTTCGCGGGCCTGGTCGTTGAACAGGGGCACAGGCGGCCTGCAGCCGGGTATGCGCGCCAAGTAAGAGAATGCGTGTAGAGGTGAGAAACGCGCATCTAAGGCAAATGCGGCGCCTGCAGCACGTACGGCGGGTGCAAAAAGTCTTCGCGAAGTTCCAAGTCGTCGTCGTAGCCAAACTTGCGCAAAACTGTCCACGTCGTTTCCAGCCGGCCGCGCTGGATGAACAACACGTTAAGGAACACAAAGCCTGGCAATCGCACAAGCACGCCTCGTCCTTGCTCAAAGCTTGCGTGAGAAACCGACCGATGCCGGGCTGTCGTGTACACGGCGCGTACCGTACTCGGTGATGCCGTCATCGACGATGCCGTTGGGCATGCTGTCGCGCACGACGCGCTTGACGCCCTCGAGTTCCTGCAGCTGCAGCGGTGTACCAAAGCAGATGCGCTGAAGTAGACAAGCCGCACCAGGAGGCAGACACAGGGCGCGGCGAATTAATTGGCGTCCAACCACTGTGCCAAGCGCATCTCAGCCAAAGCAAGCGCACCTGGAACTCGTTCAGCTCGTCGTCGTTCAAGATGCCGTCCTTGTCCCGGTCGCATAGCCGGAAAATGCGCTGCAGCGCCTGCGTACACTTGGGCTTGAGCGCCTGTTCATCGGCGTTGCAAGTGTGCACTGCGCACTAGCTGTCATGAGCAACTGGACCTCGGCATAACGCGGCGGCTTGGCGGCAGTCGGTACCCGCTCGACGGGATCATAGAGTGGTGGGGTTGGGTGCAGCACGGCTTTTTGTGCAAAGTAAAAAACCTCGGAGATGTTGAAGACCGTCTTGGCCGAGCACTCCACACAGGTCTCTACCTCCTTCCAGTCGTTCATGATCGGCATGATCTCCTCGTCCAGCGTCGCTTGCTGCACCATCGTGCCCCGCAGGTCGATCTTGTTGCCCGCCAGCACAATCGGCACCTGTGCATGCCGCGGCCCGCTCGACGGGCGCTGCCGCGAAGGGCAGTGTGGAGTCAGTACAACTGCAACCCTAGCAGGTTAGCGGCCCTGTCGTGCGTACGTTGACGCCGAGCTTGCGGATGTACGGCAGCCAGTGCGAGGTGACCCGCTCAAAGGTCTCCGGGTCTACGGCCGAGTAGACCACGCAGATCACATTAGCCTTGCGAATTTCCTTGTCCAGCTTGTCGCGGTCCTCCGGCAGCGCTGGTGGTTAAACGGTGGGGATCTAAGGTGGCGCAAGTCAGATTCGCTACTGTGAGCGCGGGCCGCCTGGGTGGTGCACGTACAAGACGAGTCGATGATATGCGTCGTCACGCGTTCGGGCGTAACGTGCGGCGGGATGGTCACCTCGCCCACGACATGGTCGACCTGTGCGTGTGTTCACTGGTTCATCGGCCTGGGCGGGTCTTTAGTACTTTACGCGCCCCTGGCTCTTTATAGTTGGGCGATCGCGTGCTACCTTCTCCACAAACTCTTCGCGGAGGAGCGCCACGATTATGGAGCTCTTGCCAACGCCCGCTGCGCAGCCACCCTTCGCCGTCAGATACGTGGACAATGGCATTAGCTGCCAGTGCCATAGCGGGCGGCGATTAAGGCAGTTGCCCCCCACGTACGGTCGCCCACGAGCAGAATGCGCACGTCTTTCCGCATCCTCGTCACCTGTCTGTCCGCCCTGTAGCGGGTGGGGTGGGATCCTTGGGCTTTCAGGCCCTGCAAGTCGAGAGAGCGCAAGGTGTCAGGCTAGGATTCCAGCGCAATGCCAACACCTTGAAGACGGCTCGCCGTCCACACCTCACAGCAATGCAATGTTGCTCTCGTGCAACGTTGACTAGTTCACTCGCCCGTGACGGCCGCTGGCAAGGGTGCTCGCAGGCAATACAGGGTGCTCATGGCCAGACAGCGACAGCCGCGGCGCCACCTGGTCTGGTCGTTACGCTATCACGTGTACCCGTCCAGCGCCTCGATGCCGTGCGCTACCTCCGCCGCCGAACGCTACTCCCGCAGCGGCAGCAGTGTCATTGGCACCAGAGTCTTGTACAGCGGAAGACGGGCGCAGCGAGGCAAAGAGACCGCACGCGTGAGCAGCAGCAGCAGCGGCGGCGGCGGCGGCGACGGCAGCGGCGAAACGGCGCGCGAACCGTTTTTTCGCGCCAAAATGGTGATGACGTCACGCACTGATGTCACAAATGAAGCGGCTTGCAGCCAGCAGCCAGGGACCTTTGTATATAGGCCTGCCTCCTATAGCCACGCGTGGACGACCCCCGTCGCGGCCGCATAGCGCATACAACCTAGGGCCGCGGTGGACCGGGATATGATGGAGAGTGGATTAAATGCATGAGAAGGTGTTCCCGCAAGAGTGTGGGTCTTACTTTGCAAAGTACATGGAATCGGTTGAGCGCCGCCTTTGATCACGCTGGCCTCGAGTGGTAAGGTGCATCGCAGGAAACTGTACAGAGAGGGTAGCATACATCTTACTTTGTACAGCGCGGGATTTACAATGACGTACCTCAAATAAAGTCGCCGTCGGTTGCGCGCCGGCGCAATGGGCTCGGCCGGGGCGGCGGCGGTGCCTCCACGGTCAGCGATGCGGTCGAGGCCGATGGCGCCGTGGCCGCCTGGTCGTGCTGCGGCGACGCCAGCGCCGGCATGGAGGGGCTGTAGCCCTCCGGCGGCCGCGCCGGCGGCGGCTTGTCGGGCAGGTCGACTGGCGTCGCCCGGTGGGGATTGGTCTGGTCCGACCAGAAGCGCCGGTGGTGGTACTGGTGCGTGTCCCCGCCGTGGTCGGAGCCCATGGCGAGCGAGAACGCCGGCGAGTTGCGGCGCGTGCCGGGGTGGCTGGGCGGCAGCGCGGTCATCGAGAGCCGCTCGATGGCGACCTCGAGCTTCTCCCGGCGCTTCTGCTGCATCTTGATCCAGCGGCGCGGCATGCTGCCGTAACGGTCCAGCAGCTTGATCGCCAGGATCGAGGCCAGAAGCACACCGATGAGGGTGCCCATGATGCGGCCGGCGAGCACGCCGCCGTCGCTCGGCGAGTTATCGTAGGGCGCCGTCGGGTCGATGGCGTACGCCGCGCAGAATGGATACGGGTCGTAGGAGACGGACGGGATGACTACGCCGGCGCGCGGGAACCAGCCGTCGGTGCAGTTGCTTTCGAAGCGCACAAAGAAGCGCGAGCTGGTGCTCAGGGGGTAAATCTGTGCGGTCGTGTAGTTGAGCGGCTCGACGTACGACGTGTTGGACTCGGCCGTCCACGGCCACGTCGGCGCGAAGACCCGGAAGCGGAGCATCGCCGTCGTCGCCACACCCGAGTTGCCGCTGCTGGCGAGGCGCGTGCCGACCACAACGGCCTGGCCGGGCACGATGTTCGACGAGTTGTATGCGAGCTGCGAGTACACCGCCAGCGTGCCGTCCGAGTGGGCGACGCCAATCCAGTTGCCTTGGATGGCCTCGAGCGCCGGGCACGCAGACACCTCCGTGTTGCTATACGCGCGGCTTGTGCACGGCATGTCAAACACGCCGTCGGTTGCCGACTTGGAGGGTGGCGGCGTCGACGTGGCGCGGATGCCCACGGCGGCATCGTCCCAAGCATCGTCGCTGCGTGCGCCGTACCGATCCGCCCTGCGGAGGCGGCGTTCCGCGGCGGTCGTCGTGCCGCCACCGACGCCGACGCTGCCGCCGGGCGCCGCGTCGCCCTTATCCACCAGCACGGAGACGGCAAAGACGGTGCCGGCGCGCGCGGCGTACACCGGTGTGCCCCGCGCGAGCGCAAAGTCAAAGATAACCGTATTCGGGTAGATGTTGTCGCTGTAGAGCACAGTCGTCGTGTAGGCGGCGTTGAAGGGCAAGGTGTAACGCGTGCTGGTCTGCGCTTTGGCCGACGTCACGCCCACGACGCCGCTCATGCGCGCGGTCAGGACGGTGAGGCCCTCATAAGGGATCTCAAAGGTGAGTCGCGCGACGGGCAACCACGAGGTATTGCGCGCCGGCACGAGGGAGTCCCGCAGGCGTGTCGACTCGAGCTTCGCCGACACAGCGCCGTAGCCCGTGCCGCCGTTGGCGTCGCCCCGCAGGCCGGCAAGCGTCACCTGGCTCGGCGCCGGCGTGCCAGGCAGCGTGTCAAAGAGTGCGCGCACGGTGATGGTGGCCGGTGTCGGGTTGCGGACCTGGAGCTCGACGACGTTGGCCTTGGCCGCATCGCCGCCTGGGTAAATGAGGCGCCAGCACGCGGTCGGTTCATATACCGGCGGCGCGTGCGCAGCAAGCGGGCCTACGGGGAAGCAGTCGGCAACCTCGGTGGCGGGCTGTGTATCGACGGTGATGTTGCCAAGCGTCGCGGGGCTCACCGACGCGGGAACCGTCACGACGGCGAGCTGGATGATGCGGCAGTTGGTGCTGGGCGCGGACGTCGTCGTCAGATACGCGCCGTGGCCGCTCTTGGGCGCGTAGTAATCGACGCTGCTTGTGGTGAAAAATGTCGTCGACGACGGTAGAGGCACAAACTTGGCGTGCACAAATTTGCGCAACTTTGATGGCGGCATAACCAGTACAAGCGCGTATGTGTCGTCGGCGAGCAAGTCCAGTAGGACGCACGGGCCCATTGTTGCGTTCACCGGCAGTGTCGGCGTCGGCGACGGCGTCGCGGTCGGCGTGGGTGTGTTTGTGGGCGCGTCCGAGGGCTCCGGTTCGTCCGTGGGGTACGGCTCGTCCGTGGGATAGGGCTCTTCAGTCGGCTCCATCGTTCCCGTCGGCGTTGGCGTCACGGTGGGCTCGCTGCTGGGCACGGGACATCGCCGCGCGCACGTCTGGGCGGTCGCCACTACCGCCAGCATGCCCACCAGTAGGGCGATGACGAGCAGCACTGGCATCAGCGCCGGGCGGCGCGGGCGACTGACGAGCGCCATGGCTGATAGCCGCCTGCACACTGCCCTAGCGTGGCATGCTCCCTTACTGCAACCACGCTCGCTGCACGCTCATTGACCCTTACGTTACTTCGAGAACGTCTGGGCCGGCGTTGGAAACCGTTCGTCCTGTGAGTGCTTGTCTCGGCGAGGGTCACCGTTTGCTGACGCATCCAAGCTGGTCACTAATGGCACCTCGTTCTTGTCCTTTCCGCCTCCTTTTTCCACCACTACCACTAGCCCCCCGCCTCGACCTAGGTATGCACACGCTTGTCGGTCTTCTAGTTCCTCCCGATGGCCACCTAATGGCAGTCCTCACCAAGTCTCGGCCGCCTGGCTATGCTGACGTATCCAAAGCCGGCCGCCAAAAAAGAGCGCTTGCCGACGCCCCCTTGCTTTCCATGCACGGGCACGTCTAGATGCCGTCGTGGCCCGTGCCTTTATACGCTCAATGGCCACCATAGGGGATAGAGCCCGCTCCCCGTGGGCGTCCGCTCTAGCCGTCTTGTGCAGCGTCCTCAGACTGATCGTCCTCTGTGGCTTGTCATGAATGACGTCATCACTCGCGACGTCAGCAGCGACTCGGCGAGCGACGGTACGCGGCAGCCGAAGACGCCGGCGAAGGGCGAAAGGACGGACTTTGGGAGGGGCTTGGAGCGGCTTTGCGCAATCGCTGGGCACCTCGGGGAAGCTGGTGTTGTATCGTCAGGTACGGCGCCTGGCGTTTTCAAACCATGGACAACTTGTGACGGTAGCCGTGGACGCCCGCAGTGTGCGGCGGGCGGGTATTTGAAGACAACGGCTACGGCCGGAAGGACGGGCTTTGGGGGGACTCGTGGCGATATGACGTCTTCATCAGGCATTGTAGTAAGCGCTGGAGAAGTTGGAGGTGGGTAGAAAGGCGTATTCAGGGCTTTGGACCGCGTCTGATGTGTGTTGACTGCCATGCCAGATAAAACGACACCGGTGCTGGCGTTGTTCGGTGGAACTGCGGGTGTTGGAGGACGTAAAGGCACCTGGGAACACGGTGTTACCTGCCGGCATATGCCGGGCCAGCCTTGGTTAGGTCACTGCGACCGTTGAGCTGGGGTTTGCAGAGGAGTCTAGGGCTCGACAGGGCTCAGTCACAGAACTGACTCAGCGCCGCGGCTACCAACATTGGCCGACTTTGGCTGCACTTGATAGGGTGTGCCAGTCAGCTCGCTGGAATGACAACGAGCAGCGCTGGACAGCCGAATTGTTAGTCTCTTTACGTACAATAATGTACGTGGGCGTAGGAAGGCGCACATATATGTTGGGACTAATTCAGCTCACGACCGCACACTGTCTTATGCGACAGCGTACCAACAGCTTCCTCTCGTGCTGCCGGCTCGCCCAGCCGCCGCCTAAACACTGCGGCCATGGCATACAAAGGTATACCAACACTGCTGCCTATTGAGATGTCTCACGACTCTGGCTGACCAGCGACCGGCCGGTGTTGCCATTTTCGCCTGCCACAAAGTCTCGGTTAAATGGGGCAAGCAAAAGTTTGACGACGTCCAGCTGGACACGACACAGCCGCCGCTTCTGTTCAAGACGGTGCTATTCTCGCTCACAGGCGTTCCGCCGGAGCGGCAGACCGTTATGACCAAGAGCGGCATGCTCAAGGTCGGTGGCCTGCCCCATCCAAGGCATTGATATGCAGTGATGGCTCACACGCAGTTATCGCGACCCATTGCGCTTCCACTGACAGGACGACACGGACTGGGCCAAGCTCAACATCAAAGACGTACGTGGTCGTTCCCGAAGGAGTGCTTCGGTACTATTACTCGCTCTAACCAGCATCAATGTGAGAAGCGGAGCTTATTATCGCTGAAGGGCTACACGTTTATGTTGATGGGGACAGCCGAACCCGTTCCCGTGGCGCCCACCAAGCCGACTGTCTTTGTCGAGGATCTGCCCGATTCCGCAAAGGAGGCCGGCGTATGTAGACCCCAGGCGCACCTTAGACGTTGCGAATGCCTCCTTACACCGCCTGGCCTGTTGGTGCTGTTTGATCCACTGCAGACTGCGGCGCCACCGGGCCTGGAGAACCTGGGCAACACCTGTTACATGAACGCCACCATTCAGGTGCTGCGTGCGGTTCCGGAGCTGGACAATGCGCTGACCAAGTACGCGTACGGCGGCGCGCTGTAGCACGAGACGCTCCCCTGACCGCCATCACATGTTCCTTTCTTCGAGATG
>Ga0180215_1002509_pt1 | contig 18379 bp, 16 predicted proteins | sample eDN3rd37CBELigBY_FD_128871 | JGI IMG/M metagenome (GOLD analysis project Ga0180215, IMG submission 128871) | Enriched backyard soil microbial communities from Emeryville, California, USA - eDNA 3rd pass 37_C BE-Lig BY (version 2) (version 2) | ecosystem: Environmental > Terrestrial > Soil >... | reverse complement strand
TGCTCGCGCTCGAGCAGCTCCCGCATCTCGTCAGGCATGGCCGCGTCGATCTCCAGCCGCACCGCCCGCCCGAAGCGCCGCCGCCGCAGCTCCAGCTCGACCGCGGCGAGGAGGTCATCGGCCTCCTCCTCCTCGAGCGTGAGGTCGGCGTTGCGCGTGATCCGGAAGGCGACGTGCTCGAGCACCTCCATGCCCGGGAACAGCGCCGGGAGCTGGGCGGCGATCACGTCCTCGAGGGCGACGACGCGGATGTTGCCGTCACCGGCCCGGTCGGTGCTGGCCGGCAGCGCCAGGAACCGGGGCAGCGACGACGGGACCTTCACCCGGGCGAAGCGGCGCTGCCCCTGCTCGGGGTCGTGCACCGTCACGGCCAGGTTCAGCGACAGGTTGGAGATGTACGGGAAGGGGTGACCGGGATCGACGGCCAGCGGCGTGAGCACCGGGAAGAGGCGCCGCTCGAACACCTCCTCGAGGTAGCGGCGGTCATCGTCGCCGAGGTGCTCCCAGCTGCACAGCACGATCCCGGCCTCGCGCAGGGCCGGCAGCACCCGCTCCAGGAAGATCCGCTCCTGCTCGGCCACCAGCGCGTCGACGCGGCGGCCGATCGCGGCCAGCTGCTCGGCCGGCGTCCGACCGTCGGGCGAGCGGCGGGTGACGCCGGCGGCCACCTGGTCCTTCAGCGCCGCCACCCGCACCTGGAAGAACTCGTCGAGGTTCGACGAGAAGATGGCGAGGAACTTCACCCGCTCGAGCAGCGGGACGGCGTCGTCCTCGGCGAGGGCCAGCACCCGGGCGTCGAAGTCGAGCCAGGACAGCTCCCGGTTCAGGTAGCGGCTGTCGTCGTCGGGCGGCTGCCAACCGTCCTGCACCGGCTCGGCACGGGTGACGGCCACGGGGCCAGCCTAGGGGTCAGCCGTCGTCCTCGGGGAGGCCGAGGTCCCACTCCAGCAGGATGTTCTCCCGCTCGGCGTCGCGCACCACCCGCTCCCGGTTGCGGCGGAACTGGGGGTCGTGCGGGGGCAGCAGCACCAGCCGGGCCAGCACGCGCGCCCGGAAGTCCTCGATCAGGGACCGGTCGCCGAACTCGGAGTAGACGTCCCAGTGCGGAGCCACCGGTCCGAGGTACACGACCCTGGCGTGACCCCTCGGCGGCTCGTGCTCGGTCTCGACGTTCGACATGGCGCCCGACGCTAGTTGCCCGTCGCACGGCTGCCGAGGTCGGCGCTGGCGGTGCGCTCCTCCCCGGCGTGCCGCCACGTGACCTCGAAGGGCTCGCCGGGCTGCTTGTCGCGCAGCACCTCGCCGAGGTCCTCGGGCTCCTCGATGGCGACGCCGCCGGCCCGCACGATCAGGTCGCCGGGCTCCAGGCCGAGGCGCTCCGCGGCGCTCCCCGGCACCACCTCCACCACGAAGGCGCCGACGTCGCCCTCGTCGACCCCGTAGCGCTGGCGGGTGCTGGGATCGATGTCGGCCACCTCCATGGTGCTCACCCCGAGGAAGGCCCGCCCCCGGATCTCGCCGCCCCCGTTGCGGAGGTCCTCGATGAGGGGGGCCACGGCGTTCATGGCGATGGCGAAGCCGATGTTCTGGGCGCCGCCCGCCACAGCGGTGTTGATGCCGACCACGCGGCCGGCCGCGTCGACCAGCGGCCCGCCCGAGTTCCCCGGGTTGATGGCGGCGTCGGTCTGGATGAGGTTCTCCAGGCGGACCACGTCGCCGAAGAAGGTGCCGGTCGGCGCCTCCAGGCTGCGGTCCTTGGCCGAGACGATGCCGCGGGTGACCGTCGGCGTGCCCGCCAGGTTGAGGGCGTTGCCGATGGCCACCACCTCGGCGCCGACCTCCAGCGCGTCGGAGTCGCCGAGCTCCGCCGGCACCAGCCCCTCGGCGTCGCGCAGGCGGATGAGGGCGATGTCGTCGTCGGGGGAGCTGCCCACCAGGTCGGCGGCGTAGCGGGTGCCGTCGAACAGGGTGGCCTCGATGGCGGTGGCGCCCTGGACCACGTGGGCGTTGGTCACCACGAGGCCGTCCTCGGAGACGACCACGCCGGAGCCGGCCCCGCCCCGCCCGGAGGCGCCGAGGCGGATGCTGACGACGGAGGGCTGCACCTTCTCGAGCAGGCTGCGGATGTCGAGGGCCTCCCCCGCCAACCGCTCGGGGGCGGCCACCACGGTGCGGGTGACGGTGCCGCTGTCGTCGTCGTCATCGGCCGCCACCACGCCGGCAGCCACCAGCCCGGCCACCAGCGCCCCCGCCAGCGCACCGGCCAGGGCGGAGCGCCAGGTGCCGGGCGCCCGCCCCGACCGGCCGGTGTCGGGCGGCGGCGACGGTGGCGACGGCGGCAGAGGCGGCGGCCCCCAGGGCGCCGCCGAGCGCTCGGCCGGCGGCGGCGGCGGGGGAGGCGCCACCGGCGGACCCTCCGGCGCCGGCGCCCACGGCGACCACTGGCTGCTCGGTTCGGTCACGGTGTGCTCCTCGACGACCTCGATGGGCTCGGTGCTCCGTTCTACCGGCGCCGCTCTCCCCCCACGACCAGGTTCCCGTCAGGCGGCTCCACCCGTAGAGTGGTGCTGCCAGGGAACCATTGCGGGCGGAGCTCCGTAATTGATGGGGGAACGACCCCAGGAGGTCCGGTGGAGTTCGACGACAACGAGACGAGCTGGATGGCGCAGGGCGCGTGCCGCAACCACCCGCCGTCGGCGTTCTTCCCCAGTGACGGGGTGGGCGTGGACAGGGCGCGCAAGATCTGCGCCACCTGCAGCGTCCAGTCGCCCTGCCTGGAGTACGCCCTGGCGCAGCGCATCGACCACGGCGTCTGGGGTGGGACCTCGGAGCGGGAGCGTCGCCGGATCCTGAAGCGCCGGCGGATCGCCATCAGCGCCGGCTGACGGCGCCGCGCCCCTTCGTCCCCTTCGAGCTACGGGCCTCCGGCGCGGCCGGGGGCCCGTCGTCGCGTGCGTCGGCCGGCCGTGCCTCAGCCGGCCATGCGTCAGCTCGACGAGTCGGGCTGCGACGTGTTGGGGTCGTCCTTGGCGTTGCCGTCGGACAGGCCCTGCTTGAACTCCTTCTGGGCCTCCCCCAACGAGCGAGCCAGCTTGGGGAGCTTCGCCCCGCCGAAGACGAGCAGGACGATGATCAGGATGATGAGCAGTTCGGGCGCGCCGAGGTTCACGACGCGGGAGGCTACAAGCTCGGTCGCGCCGGGCCACGGCGGGCCGGCCCGGTTGCTGTGCGTCGTGAACGTCAGCGAGGGCCGGCGGCCGGAGCTGGTGGCGGCGCTGGGCGCGGCCGCCGGTGACGCCCTGCTCGACGTGCACGTCGACGCCGACCACCACCGCAGCGTGCTCACGCTGGTGGGCGAGCAGGCCCCCCGGGCGTTGGCCGAAGCGGCCGTGGCCGCGCTCGACCTGCGGGAGCACACGGGCGTGCACCCCCGCTTCGGCGTCGTGGACGTGGTGCCCTTCGTGCCGATCCGGGATGCCTCCATGGCCGAGGCGGTGGCGGCCCGCGACGCCTTCGCCCGGTGGGCGGCCACCACCCTCGACCTCCCATGCTTCCTCTACGGCCCGCCGCCCGACCCGTCGCTGCCGGAGGTGCGCAGGGAGGCGTTCCGGGCTCGCCCGCCCGACGTCGGGCCGCCCACCCCGCACGAGACCGCCGGGGCCTGCGCGGTGGGGGCGCGGCGACCCCTCCTGGCCTACAACGTGTGGCTGGCGGTCGACGACCTCCCGCTGGCCCGGGCCATCGCCGCCGAGCTGCGGGGCCCGCACGTCCGCGCCCTCGGCCTCCAGGTGCAGGGCGCGGTGCAGGTGTCGATGAACCTGCTCGAACCCACCGTGGTGGGCCCGGCCGAAGTGGTCGATGCCGTGGCGCAGCGCGCCCCGGTGGCCCGCACCGAGCTGGTGGGCCTGGCGCCCTCGGCCGTGCTGGACGGCTGCCCGGCGTCGCGGTGGGCCGAGCTCGACCTCGCGCCCGAGCGCACGGTGGAGGCCCGGCTGGCGGCGAGGGGGTGGTGAGCGCGCGCCGCGACGGGGCGCAGCGGCCGCTCAGCCGGCGGCGCGGCGGGCCAGCGCTCGCTGGCGGCGGAGCCGGCGACGCTCGCGCTCGCTCAACCCGCCCCAGATCCCGAACTTCTCGCCGTTGCTGAGCGCGTACTCCAGGCACTCCTCGCGGACGACGCAGCCCCGGCAGACCTCCTTGGCCTCCCGCGTGGAGGCCCCACGCTCAGGGAAGAACAGGTCGGGGTCGACACCGAGGCAGTTGGCGTAGTCCTGCCAGGTCCGGTCCTCGGTCTCCGTGCCTGCGTCGAGGTGAGGCATAGGGTTTCCCTTCGACGGCTGCGAGCGGCACACCGCCGTTCCTGCACCGCCATCCACGAGGGGCAGCGAAGGAACAGCGCTGTAGTTACAACGCTGTGATCTTCCCCCGATGTGCTGCGAACATGCAAGAGGGACAACGGTTTTTCGTGAGAAGGTCGGTCCGTGCGCATCGAAGCCCTCCGCGCCGACATCACGACCCTCGAGGTCGACGCCATCGTCAACGCCGCCAACTCCTCGCTCCTGGGCGGAGGGGGCGTGGACGGCGCCATCCACCGAGCGGCCGGTCCCGAGCTGCTGCAGGCGTGCCGGCCGCTCGGCGGCTGCGAGCCGGGTGACGCCAAGGCCACGCCGGGGTTCCGCCTCCCGGCCCGCTGGGTGATCCACACCGTCGGGCCGGTGTGGTCCGGCGGCGGCCGCGGCGAACCCGAGGTGCTGGCGTCGTGCTACCGCCGCTCCCTGGAGGTGGCCCACGACCTCGGCGCCCGTTCGGTGGCCTTCCCGGCCATCTCCACGGGCGTCTACGGCTACCCCGCGGACCAGGCCGCCGAGGTCGCCGTCTCCAGCGTGAAGGCGACGGCGGGCCGCCTGCCCGACATCGAGCAGGTGCTGCTGGTGGCCTTCGACCTCACCACGCTCGAGCGCTACGAGCGCCTGCTGGCCGGCTGACTCAGGCGGGGCGACGGCCCCGGGCCGTGCGCATGGCCCGCTTCTGCTCGATGAAGTCGACCAGCACGTAGTCGCCGAGGGTCTCCGGGGTGGTGAAGAACGCCCGGCCGCGGTTGAGCTGCGTGAGCTTCTCCACGAACGACCGGAGGTAGCTCGTGGCGTCGAGCATGAAGGTGTTGATCCGGATGCCCTCCCGCGTGCAGCGGGCCACCTCCCGCAACGTGGCGTCGACCGTCTCCGGCACCGGCGGGTAGTTGAACAGCACCTCGCCGTTGGGCTGGATGTGGGCCGTCGGCTCCCCGTCGGTGATCATGATGATCTGCTTGGTGCCGGTCTGGCGGGCCAGCATCTGCCGGCTGATGAGGAAGCCGTGCTGCATGTTGGTGCCGTAGACGAAGTCCCACGACACCTCCGGCAGCTGCTCGGGCCGCAGCTCGCGGGCCAGCTCGCTGAAGCCGACGATGCCCAGGTAGTCGCGCGGGAACTGCGACGAGATGAGCGAGTGCAGGGCCATGGCCACCTTCTTCGCGGCCAGGAAGTTGTCGCGCATCGGCATCGACAGCGACAGGTCGAGCATCAGCACCGTGGACGACCGGGTGAGCGACTCGGTGCGCTCGATCTCGAAGTCCTCGGGCTTCAGCCGCACCGGCGTGCCGCCGCCCGCACGCTGCAGCGCGTTGCGGATCGTGCGGTGGATGTCAAGGTTGAAGGGGTCGCCGAACTCGTAGGGCTTGGTCTCGTAGGCCCGCTCGTGGCCGATGCCCGCCCGGTCGAGCTGGTGCTTGCCCATCTTGTCGCGGGCCAGCTTCTGGAACAGGTCCTGCAGGGCGTTCGAGCCGATGCGCCGGATGCCCTTAGGGGTGAGCTCGTAGCGCCCCTCCTTCTGCTCGATCAGCCCGGCCTGCTCCAACATCCGGGCCAGCTCGGCCAGGCGTTCGAGGCTGCGGGCGGCGTCGTCGCCGAGCAGCTGGCGGGCCTTGTCGAGGTCGACCTCGGCCAGCGCGCCCGGCTGCGTGGCGCCGCGCAGGAGGTTCTCCAGCTGGTCGATGTCGCCGAGCTGCTCCATGAGCGAGGTGGCTTCGGCCATGCCGAGGGGGTCCTGGCCGCTGAAGTCGTAGCTGCGGTCCCAGCCCATCTGCGGGAACAGCGACCGCAGGTGCGAGCCGAGCTGGTCGACCTGCCAGCGCAGGTCCATGTCCTCGAGCAGCTGCTCGGCCAGCCCCTGGAGCTGCGCCCGCTGCTCGGGCGTCATCGAGTTGAGCATGGCCTGCATGGCCGCCATGCGCTTCGCCATGATCTCCAGCAGCTCGTCGAGGCTCTGCGGGTTCTCCGGGAAGAAGTCGCCGTAGCGCTCCATGAACGAGTCGAAGTCGGGCTCCTCGCCCCGCTCGCGCTGCTCGAGCATGTGGTTCAGCTCGGACATCATGTCCTTCATGCGCTGGAGCTGCTCGGGCGAGATGTCCTGCATGGCGCCGGCCATCTGGTTGAAGTAGCGCTGCGCGACCTGCTGGCGGAGCTGCTCCATCAGCTCCTCGAAGCGCTGCGCGGCCTCGCTCGACTGGAAGTCGTAGTCCTGCAGCTGGCGGACCTGGCCGGCGAGGTCGGGCGGCAGCATGTCGAGCTCGAACTGGCGCTCCTGCACCGCCTGCTCGGTGAGCTCGCTGCGCCGGGGGTCGCCCGACTCGCGCGCCTGCTGGGCGAGCTGGTCGAGGGCCTGGCGCTCCTGCTCGACGATGTCGCGCAGCTCCTGCGCGATGTCGTCGTAGACCCCGCCCAGGTCGTAGCGCTCGAGCTCGTCACGACGGCGCCGGCGGAGCTTCTCGAGCATCTCCCGCAGGCCCTGCAGGCGCTCGCCGTTGCGGTCCTGGAACCCGGACTGCAGCATGCGCCGGCGGGCGGCGTTGAGATCCCCGTGGTAGAGCAGGTCGTCCGTGATCTCGGACAGGACGGCCTCGGCGTCGAGGTCGAACCCCACCTGCGTGCCGTCCCAGCGCGAGTACCGGAAACGTCCAGCCATGGACGAAGGCTACCCGTGCACCCGGCCCGGGGCTCGGGCGCGGCGCGAGGGGACCCGTTCTCCTGCGCACAGGGTCGACGCGGCCCGTACCCTAAGAGGTCATGCGCGTGCCCCGCACCTTCGTCTTCGTGGACCTCTCCTCGTTCACGGACTACACGGCGGTGCACGGCGACGACGCCGCGGGGCGCATCCTGGCCAACTTCCGCTCCCTGGTGCGCGAGGTCAGCTCCGAGCACGGCGTGCGCATCGCCAAGTGGCTGGGCGACGGCGCCATGATCGTGGCCATCGACCGGGAATCGGCCATCGCCGCGGCCCTGGAGATGGAGGACCGGGCCACCCAGGCCTGCGCGCCCCTCTCGCTGCGGGCCGGCATCGCCACCGGCCTGGCGCTGCTGTTCGAGGGCGACGACTACATCGGCAGCGCCGTCAACCTGGCGGCGCGGCTGTGCGACCTCGCCGGCCCGTTCGAGGTGCTCATCCCCGCCGACCAGGCCGACGACCTGCCCGACGGCGTGATCGCCATCCCCCACGGCACGTTGGCCCTGAAGGGGTTCGGCGAGCCGGTGGAGGTGGCCGAGCTGAGCGGCCGGGTCACGGCCGCCCGCCACGACACCGAGGAGCTCTGGACCCGCAACCCGTTCGTGGTGTGACGGCGCCGTGGTGGGGCGGCGCCCTGTCGGCCACGCAGGCCGAAGGCGCGGCGCCGGGCAGCGACTGGGCCGGGTGGGAGGAGGCGGGCCGGGTGCCCCGCTCGGGCGACGGCAACGGGTTCGCCACGCGAGCGGCAGAGGACCTGGCGCTCCTGGCCGCCCACGGCCTGCACCGGGTGCGGCTGTCGCTCGACTGGTCCCGCCTCGAGCCGGCCGAGGGGCGGATCGCTCCTGAGGAGGTGGAGCGCTGGCTGGCCCGCCTGGACGCCGCGGCCTCCGCCGGGGTCGAGGTGTGGCTGGGCCTGCACCACGTGGCCACCCCGGGGTGGTTCCTGGACGAGGGCGGCTTCCTCGACGACCGGGCCCGGGGCCGGCTGTGGCCGCGCTTCGTGGAGCGCTGCGCCGAGGCCTTCGGCGACCGCGTCGCGGGCTGGTTCCCGTTCGACCAGCCGTGGCAGTGGGCCGAGGCCGGCTACCGCCTCGGGGTGCGCCCGCCGGGGCGGCGCTCGGAGGAGGCCACCTCCGACGCCACCCGCGCCACCGCGCTGGCGTGGCGGGAGGCCTGGGCCGTGCTGCGGGGCGGGCCGCCCGTGGCCACGTCGCTCGACCTGCCGCTGCTCCGGGTGGCCGACGAGACCGTGACCGCCCGGGCCGAGGTCCGCTTCCTGGAGCGCTCCACGTGGGGCCTGTGGGTGGCAGCCCTGCGCGACGGCGTGCTCGACGTCCCCGGCCGGGCGGTGGAGGAGGTGCCGGGCCTGCGGGACGCGGCCGACGTCGTCGGCGTCACCTACCGGGGGCCGCTCGCCATCGACGGGGAGCGCCAGCGGCGGGGCTGGCCGTCCGACGCCCCCCGGACGGCCACCGGCGACACCGCCTGGCCGGCCGGGCTGGGCGAGGTGCTGCGCCGCCTGGCCGAGGAGCTCCCCGGGCGGCGGCTGCTCGTGGCCCGCGTGGCGATCGGGACGCCGGAGGACAGCCTGCGGGCCGAGCTGCTGCGCGGCCTCGACGAGGAGCTGGTGGCCGCGGCCGCCGACGGCGTCCCCGTGGAGGGCGCCTTGTACGGCAGCGTCATCGACGCCTACGAGTGGGAGTACGGGTTCTCGGTGCCGTTCGGCCTGTTCGACCGCGACCGCAACCCGCGGCCCAGCGTCGAAGCCCTCTCCTGACTCGCCGCCGTCTGCGGTTCAGCTCCGGCCGCGGTAGGCGGCGCGGGGGCCGGCGGCGTCCTTGTTGAGCCGCTTCGACAGGTGGAGGCCCTCGAGCACGAACTCCACGGCGCTGGCCAGCGCGGCGGGGCTCTCGTCGTCGGTGAGCGAGGCCACCGGGTCGCGCAGGGCCGGGATGCTGGAGACCAGCTCGGCCACCTGCGCGGAGGGGATGTCCTCGCCGACGTGGGCCACCAGGCCCTCGTCGAACGCGGCCACCACCTCGCGGACCCGCTCCAGCGGCACCTGCTCCTTGAACACGGTGAGCACCGCCGCCTTCAGCAGGTTCTCGACGACCTGGCCCTCGCGGCCCTCCTCCAGCGTCTCGATCTCGACCTTGCCGGAGGTGGAGGCGGCCAGCGCGTCGAGGTCGCTGACCCTCGGGACGATGTCGGTCTCGCGGTGGCGCAGCGACCGGCGGGCCGCGTTGGCCACCAGCGTCTCGTAGTTGGCCACGGTGAGCCGCACCGAGACACCCGAGCGCTGGTTGATGTGCGGGCTCTGGCGGGCCAGGTGGGACAGGGTGGCCACCACTTCGGCGAGGTAGGAGGGCACCCGGACGGTGACGCCAGGAGCCTCGAGCGGCCGGGCCTCCTGGTGCACGATGGCCAGCTCGGTCTCGACGTCGAGCGGGTAGTGGGTGCAGATCTGGCTGCCGAAGCGGTCCTTCAGCGGGGTGATGATCCGGCCCCGGTTGGTGTAGTCCTCCGGGTTGGCCGAGGCCACCAGCAGCACGTCGAGGGGGAGGCGCACCTTGTAGCCCCGGATCTGCACGTCGCGCTCCTCGAGCACGTTGAGCAGGCCGACCTGGATGCGCTCGGCGAGGTCGGGGAGCTCGTTGATGGCGAAGATGCCCCGGTTGGTGCGGGGCACGAGGCCGTAGTGCAGGGTGAGCTCGTCGGAGAGGTACCGGCCCTCGGCCACGCGGATCGGGTCGACCTCGCCGATCAGGTCGGCGATCGAGGTGTCAGGCGTGGCCAGCTTCTCGCCGAAGCGGTCCTCCCGGTGCACCCAGGTGATCGGGGTCTCGTCGCCCAGCTCGGCCACCAGGTCGCGGGCGTGGCGGGACACCGGCGCGTAGGGGTCGTCGTTGATCTCCGACCCGGCCACCACCGGCATCCACTCGTCGAGCAGGCCGACGAGCGACCGGATGATCCGGGTCTTCGCCTGGCCCCGCTCCCCCAGGAAGATCACGTCGTGCCCGGCGAGCAGCGCGTTCTCGAGCTGCGGCATGACCGTGTCCTCGTACCCGAGCACCTTGTCGAACAACGGCTGCCCGGAGGCGATCCGCGCCACGGCGTTGCGGCGCACCTCCTCCTTCACGGGCAGCGACTCCCAGCCGGCTGCTCGCAGCTGACCGAGGGTGGTGGGGCTCGGCATGGCGGCACGGGGCTCCATCGCGCCAACCTACCCCCGCGCACCCGGGCTGCGCCCTCGGTGCGGCGGGGATTCGGCGGCGCGTCGAGGCTGGTGGCAGGCTGTCCCCCGTGAACATCCACCGGCACAGCTACGACGCCGTCATCGTCGGCGCCGGCGGGGCCGGCCTTCGTGCCGCCATCGAGGTGGCGGGCAAGTGCCGCACCGCCGTCCTGACGAAGCTCTACCCGACCAGGTCGCACACCGGTGCGGCCCAGGGCGGCATGTGCGCCGCCCTGGCCAACGTGGAAGAGGACTCGTGGGAGTGGCACACCTTCGACACGGTGAAGGGCGGCGACTACCTCGTCGACCAGGCCGCGGCGGAGATCATGTGCCGGGAGGCCATCGACGCCGTGATCGAGCTCGAGCACTTCGGGCTCCCCTTCAACCGGACGCCGGAGGGGAAGATCGACCAGCGTCGCTTCGGCGGCCACACCCGCAACCACGGTGAGGCCCCGGTCCGCCGGGCCTGCTACTCGGCCGACCGCACCGGCCACATGATCCTCCAGACGCTCTACCAGCAGTGCGTGGCCCGGGGCGTCAACTTCTTCAACGAGTTCCAGGTGCTCGACGTCGCCTTCGAGGGCGAGGGCGCCGACCGGCGGGTGGCGGCCGCGGTGGCCTACGAGGTGGCCACCGGCGACATCCACGTCTTCCAGACCAAGGCCGTGCTGTTCGCCTCTGGCGGCTTCGGCAAGATCTTCAAGATCTCGTCGAACGCCCACTCCCTCACGGGCGACGGGCCGGGCCTGCTCTACCGCCGGGGCATCCCGCTCGAGGACATGGAGATGTTCCAGTTCCACCCGACGGGGATCTACAAGCTCGGGATCCTCCTGTCGGAAGCGGCTCGCGGCGAGGGCGGCATCCTGCGCAACTCCTCGGGTGAGCGGTTCATGGAGCGCTACGCCCCCACGGTGAAGGACCTCGCCCCGCGCGACATGGTGAGCCGGGCCGAGCTGCTCGAGATCCGTGAGGGCCGGGGGTGCGGCCCCGAGGCCGACCACGTCTACCTCGACCTCACGCACCTGCCGCCCGAGCAGATCGACGCCAAGCTGCCCGACATCACCGACTTCGTGCGGACCTACCTCGGGATCGAGCCCAAGACCAGCCCGATCCCGATCCAGCCGACCGCGCACTACGCCATGGGCGGCATCCCCACCAACGTCGACGGCGAGGTCATCTCCGGCCCCGACGGCACCGTCGTGCCCGGCCTCTACGCCGCCGGCGAGTGCGCCTGCGTGTCGGTGCACGGCGCCAACCGCCTGGGCACCAACTCGCTGCTCGACATCGTGGTGTTCGGCCGCCGCGGCGGCCGGGCGATGGCCGAGTTCGTGCGCACCGCGTCGATGCCGGAGCTCCCGGCCGACGCCGCCGACGACACCATCGGGCGGATCGAGCGCCTCCGGGCCTCCACCGGCACCGAGAGCGTGGCGGAGATCCGCACCACCCTGCAGGACGAGATGATGGACAAGGCCTCGGTGTTCCGCACCGAGGACAGCCTCTCGGCCGTGCTCGACGTGATCTCCGACCTGAAGGACCGCTACCAGCGGGTGTCCATCCAGGACAAGGGCAACATCTTCAACTACGACCTCACCGAGGGCCTCGAGCTCGGCTACCTGCTCGACCTGGCCGAGTGCCTGGTCGTGTCGGGGCGGGCCCGCACGGAGAGCCGTGGTGCGCATTGGCGGGAGGACCACCCGCTGCGGGACGATGCCAACTGGATGAAGCACACGTTCGCCTACCGCGAGGACGACGGACGCATCCGCCTCGAGTACCGCCCCGTCGAGGGCGGGAAGTACATCCCGATGGAGCGCAAGTACTGATGGCCGTCGTCGAGGAACGCCCCCAGACCGCCGCCGTCGCCAAGGTGACGGTCCACCTGAAGGTCAAGCGGTACGACCCCGAGCGCGACACCAAGCCCCGCTGGCAGGAGTACGAGGTCCAGCTCGACCCGAAGGACCGCGTGCTCGACGCGCTCCACGAGGCCAAGTGGAAGCAGGACGGCACGCTCACCTTCCGCCGGTCGTGCGCCCACGGGGTGTGTGGCTCCGACGCCATGGTCATCAACGGCATCAACGGCCTGGCGTGCGGCAAGCTCATCGAGAACGTCGGCACCGAGATCACCCTGGAGCCCATCCGCGGCCTCCCGGTGATCAAGGACCTCGTCGTCGACATGGAGCCGTTCTTCGCGCAGTACCGCGCCGTGCTCCCGTACCTCATCAACAACGACGACCCCGGCTACACCGAGCGCTATCAGTCGGCGGAGGACCGCGAGCGGTTCGACGACACGACGAAGTGCATCCTGTGCGCCTGCTGCACGACGTCGTGCCCGGTCTACTGGGGCAACTCCTCCTACGTGGGCCCGGCGGCGATCGTCAACGCCCACCGGTTCATCTTCGACAGCCGGGACCAGGCGGCCGACCAGCGCCTGGAGATCCTCAACGAGAAGTCGGGCGTGTTCCGCTGCCGCACCGCCTTCAACTGCACCGATGCCTGCCCTCGTGACATCAAGGTCACGCAGGCCATCGAAGAGGTGAAGCGGGCGATCCTGTACGACCGGGTCTGATCCGGTCCCTCGGCCCGGGCCTCGCAGGCCCGGGCCGGCTCGCGCTTGCAACCCTCCCCCGTCCTGAAGCCCACACCACCGCCGACGAGGAGCGCCGACGATGGACGCCGTCCCCTACCTGGCCGCACTGAGCGGGCTGGCCGGTCTCGGCCTGGCCGCCTACTTCTACGTGCTCGTGAGCCGGGAGCACCCCGGCAACGAGCGCATGGTGGAGCTCATGCAGGCCATCCAAGCCGGTGCCCGCGCCTTCCTGCGGCGTGAGTACACCTGGGTGGCCGGCTTCATCGTGGCCATGGCCATCCTGATCTTCGCCTTCCTCGACTACGGCCGACCGTGGGGTGCCATCGCCTACGTGTTCGGCGCGGTCCTGTCGGGCCTCGCCGGCTTCGTGGGGATGACCATCGCCACGTTGGCCAACGCCCGCACGACGGAGGCCGCCCGCACCGGCGCCCACAAGGCCCTGCCCCTCGCCTTCCGGGGCGGCGCGGTGATGGGCTTCACGGTTGCCGGCCTCGCCCTCTTCGGCCTGAGCCTCAGCTACCTGGTCTTCGTGGAGTGGCTCGACGTCGACGACGCCTTCCAGGTGGTCACGGCCTTCGCCCTGGGCGGCTCGTCGATCGCCCTGTTCAGCCGAGTCGGCGGCGGCATCTACACCAAGGCGGCCGACGTCGGCGCCGACCTCGTGGGCAAGGTCGAAGCCGGCATCCCCGAGGACGACCCCCGCAACCCGGCCACCATCGCCGACAACGTGGGTGACAACGTCGGCGACGTGGCCGGCATGGGCGCCGACCTGTTCGAGAGCTACGCCGGCTCGATCATCGCCCCGATCGCGCTGGCCGCCTTCATCGCCGGGATCACCGTCGAGGACACGCCCGAGTTCTTCGTCTTCCCCCTCGCCATCGCCGCGGTGGGCATGGTGGCGTCGATCATCGGCGCCCTGACGGTACGGGCCGGCGACAGCCTCGAGGTGAGCCGGCTGTCGTCCGCGCTGCACCGGGGCACGAACGTGGCCGCCGTCATCACCGTGGTGGCCGTGGCCGTGCTCGGCGCCGTGTTCTTCTCGGACCTCGACGGCGTCGACAAGTGGTGGGGCCTGGCGGTGTCGGTCATCGGCGGCCTGCTCGTGGGCTACGCCATCGGCAAGGTGGCCGAGATCTGGACCTCCGACCACTTCCCGCCCGTACGTTCGATCGCGGCGCGCGGCGAGACCGGCCCGGCCACCGTCGTGCTCGGCGGCCTCTCCGCCGGGATGATCTCGGTGGCCGCCTCGGTGGTGCTCGTGGTGCTGGGCGTCGGCGTGGCGTACTGGGGCGGCGAGCAGACCGCCGAGGGGCTGGGCGTCTACGGCATCGCCGTGGCCGCCATCGGCATGCTGGCCACCACCGGCGTGGTGGTGAGCGTCGACGCCTATGGGCCCATCGCCGACAACGCCGGCGGCATCGCCGAGATGGCCGGCCTCGACCCGAAGGTCCGCGAGGTCACCGACTCGCTCGACTCGCTGGGCAACACCACGGCCGCCGTCGCCAAGGGCTTCGCCGTCGGCTCGGCCGCGCTCACCGCCCTCGCGCTGTTCAAGGCCTTCGAGGAGGCGCTGCGCAGCGAGGGGTTCGACCTGAGCCTCGACGTCGGCGAGGTGGAGGTGTTCGTCGGGCTCTTCCTCGGCGCCATGGTGCCGTTCCTGTTCGCCGCCCTCACCATCGACGCCGTGGGGCGGGCCGCCGGCAAGATGATCGAGGAGGTGCGCCGCCAGTTCCGGGAGATCCCCGGGCTGCGGGAGGGCAAGCCGGGCGTCACCCCTGACTACGCCCGGTGCGTCGACATCTCCACGTCGGCGGCGCTGAAGGAGATGCTCATCCCCGGCTCGCTGGCCATCGTGCTGCCGCTCGTCATCGGCTTCATCGACGTGAACGCCCTTGGCGGGTTCCTGGCGGGGGCGCTCGTGGTCGGCTTCGCCCTCGCCATCTTCATGGCCAACGCCGGGGGCGCCTGGGACAACGCCAAGAAGCACATCGAGGCCGGTGCCTACGGCGGCAAGGGCTCCGACGCGCACAAGGCGGCCGTGGTCGGCGACACCGTGGGCGACCCGTTCAAGGACACCTCCGGTCCTGCCATGAACATCCTGATCAAGGTCATGACGGTGGTGTCGCTGATCTTCGCCTCCGCCTTCGTGTAGCCCGCAGGCGCATCCGGGGCTGGGTCCCCGGCGGGGCGGGCCCCGGATGTGACCTCCGTATGACGGGCGTCGTAGTGTTCCCCGCCGGCGCGGCCCGCCCGTGCCTGCCAGGGGCGACACCCGTCATACGGAGGACAGGTGACCAACATCTTCGCCGCCGAGGGCGGCTATCAAGCGTTCCACCTCCACGGGGGCGAATGGGCGCTGCTGGTGGGGTCCGCCCTCACCGCTCTCCTGGCGCTCGCCGTGGGGTTCTTCCTCATGCGGGACGTGCTGGCCTCGGACCAGGGGACGCCGCGCATGGTGGAGATCGCCAGCGCCATCCAGGAGGGCGCGATGGCGTACCTCCGCCGGCAGTTCAAGACGATCCTCGTGATCCTGATCCCGCTGGCGGTCGTGGTCTTCATCACCTCGGTGGAGGTGCTGAAGCCCGACGAGAGCACGGCGCTGTCCTTCGCCGAGTCGGGGATCTACCGCACGCTGGCGTTCCTGGCCGGCTGCCTCATGTCCGGCCTCACGGGCTTCATCGGCATGAGCCTGGCCGTGCGCGGCAACGTGCGCACAGCAGCAGCCGCCCGCAGCGGCTCCATGCCCGCCGCGTTGAAGGTCGCCTTCCGCACGGGGGGCGTGGCCGGCATGTTCACCGTGGGCCTGGGCCTGCTCGGCGCCACGGTGATCATCATGATCTTCCAGAACACGAGCTCGGCCATCCTCGTCGGCTTCGGGTTCGGCGGCTCGCTCCTGGCGCTGTTCCTGCGCGTCGGCGGCGGCATCTTCACCAAGGCCGCCGACGTGGGCGCCGACCTCGTCGGCAAGGTCGAGGCGGGCATCCCCGAGGACGACCCCCGCAACCCGGCCACCATCGCCGACAACGTAGGCGACAACGTCGGCGACTGCGCCGGCATGGCCTCCGACCTGTTCGAGTCCTACGAGGTCACCCTGGTGGCCTCGATCATCCTGGGCGTGGCCGCCTTCGACTCGATCGGCGCCAACCCCGCCCTCGGCCTGGTGTTCCCCCTCGCGGCCCGCGCCCTCGGCGTGCTGGCCTCCATCGTGGGCGTCTTCGCCGTGAAGGCCAGCGACCGCGACCGCAGCGCGATGACGCCGATCAACCGCGGCTTCCTCACCGCCGGCATCCTCACCGTGATCGGCACGCTGATCCTCGCACTCGTCTACGTGGGCAACGACAACAACAACGAGGGCTGGCGGTGCTTCGGCGCCGTGGTGATCGGCCTCGTGCTGGCGCAGGTCGTCAGCCGCATCACCGAGTACTTCACCTCCACCGAGACCGCCCCCGTCCGCGAGATCGCCGAGGCCACCCGCAGCGGCCCCGCCACGACGGTGCTGGCCGGCGTGTCGTCGGGCCTCGAGTCGTCGGTGTGGGCCATCGTGGCCATCGCCCTCGCCCTCGGCGGCGCCATCGCCCTCGGCGACGGCAACGTGCAGTTCACGCTCTACCTCGTGGCCCTCACCGGCATGGGCATGCTCGCCACCACCGGCGTGGTGGTGTCCGAGGACACCTTCGGCCCGGTGGCCGACAACGCCGCGGGCATCGCCGAGATGTCCGGTGAGTTCCACGGCGAGCCAGAGCGGATCATGGTCGGCCTCGACGCCGTGGGGAACACCACCAAGGCCGTCACCAAGGGCTTCGCCATCGGCTCGGCGGTGATCGCCGCGGTAGCCCTGTTCGCCTCCTTCATCGAGACCATCGGCAACGAGCTGAACCTCGGCCTCGAAGGCAGCGAGCTCTTCACCAGCCCGTTCACGGCCATCAACGTGGCCGATCCGAAGACGTTCATCGGCCTCCTCATCGGCGGCTCGATCGCCTTCCTCTTCAGCGCGCTGGCGATCCGGGCCGTGGGCCGCACCGCCAGCGTCGTCGTGCAGGAGGTGCGCCGGCAGTTCGCCGACGGGAAGATCATGGCCGGCACCAAGCGGCCCGACTACGGCCCGGTCATCGACATCTGCACAGCCGCGTCGCTGCGCGAGCTCAGCACCCCCGCGCTGCTGGCCGTGCTCACGCCGGTGATCATCGGCTTCGGCATCAACTACTTCGCGCTGGGCGCCTTCCTGGCCGCGGTGATCCTCACCGGCCAGCTGATGGCCAACTTCCTGTCGAACTCGGGCGGCGCCTGGGACAACGCCAAGAAGTACATCGAGGACGGCCACGAGGGCGGCAAGGGGTCCGACAGCCACAAGGCCGCGGTCATCGGCGACACGGTCGGCGACCCCTTCAAGGACACCGCCGGCCCGGCGCTGAACCCGCTCATCAAGGTGATGAACCTGGTGTCGCTGCTCGTCCTGCCGGCGGTGATCAACCTGCAGGACAACGACGGGGCCCGCTACGCCATCGCCGGCGCGGCGCTCGTCGTGCTGCTCGGCGCCATCGCCTTCTCCAAGCGGTCGACCTCCACCCCCGCCGGGGAGGCCGGCGCCGCGGAGCCGGTGGGCGCGCCGCAGCCCAGCCTGGCCGACTAGCTCCTCCTGCTCCTCCTGCCAGGCACTCACCCGACCGGCTGGTTGCGCTCGGTCCACCCCGAGCGGGCCAGCCGACGGGTGAAGCGGCTGCGCCGCCCGTCGCCCTGCAGGGACAGCACCAGCTGCGCGCCGGCATCGGCCTCGGCGTCGCCCCACGGCCGGTCGAACCAGCCCCGCTCGCCCCACCAGTGGCGGCGGGCGCCCTGCCCGGCCACGGTCAGGGCCCCGTCGGCGAGGTGGATCTCGCCGTGCACCTCGCAGGCCAGGACGTAGCCGTCGAGGCCCTCGCCGGCGAGCGCGGGCTGCGCCTCGCCCGCCTGCTCCCACTCCAGGTCGAAGGCCATCGCCACCACGTCGCCGTACCCACGGCGGGCGCCTTCCTCGGGGTCATCCAAGGCGACGCCGTGGGCCTCGTTGGCCACGGTCCAGTGGTCGAAGGGCGTCTCGCAGACGTGGTCGGCCCAGAGGCCGGCCGCTCGCAGCTCGAGGGCCTGGCGGGGCAGCGCGACGTCGAGGTCGTGCACCACCACCACCGGCACCGCCGGGCGCACGAGCGCCGCCCAGTACCAGGCCCGGCGCTGGTCCGGCAGGAGCGACACGTGCACGCAGACGCCGGCCCGGCCGCCGTCCCACCACGCGTCGAACTCCCAGGCCTCCTGCCACCAGCGGCCGCCACCCGGCCGGTGGCGCCCCTCGTCCGCCGCCGACCACCGCACCCGCCGAGGGTACCGGCCGCTCGGTAGCCTGCCGAGACGTGCCGACCTACCTCGCCCCCGACTGGGTGGCCGCCTGGGCCGACGCCGTGCGGGCCGCCGGCCCGCAGCTGCTCGAGGCGGCCGGCGGCGAGGAGCTGTCGCTCACCGTGGAGGTGGTCGACGACGACGGCACCGAG
>Ga0180215_1002503_pt1 | contig 18415 bp, 27 predicted proteins | sample eDN3rd37CBELigBY_FD_128871 | JGI IMG/M metagenome (GOLD analysis project Ga0180215, IMG submission 128871) | Enriched backyard soil microbial communities from Emeryville, California, USA - eDNA 3rd pass 37_C BE-Lig BY (version 2) (version 2) | ecosystem: Environmental > Terrestrial > Soil >... | reverse complement strand
TAGCGGGGTCGTATGCCTCAGCGCAGCTCTTGCGCTCGAAATCTCGCATGCATGCGGATGCCGATGCCACCAGAGTGCATGTGCTCGCAGATGCAGCCACACTGCTCCGGCGCTCAGAGTCGGCATGCCAGTGCAGCGATCTCCGATCCAATCGGAAGCGCAGCTAGGGCCGGGCGTACGAGCAGCGTGCATATGCATTGCGCCGCTGAGTGCATGCAGCGTCTGCCGCGCGTATGCTTTGATTGTGGCGCTGGGGCTGAGTCAGCCGCCAGTGCCCCGTGCGTACCCTTCGCTGAAAAGAATTTTCGCGCTATAAAAAGGTTTTCGTTTCTCTCCTTTGGCTAGTGTAGTGGTAGGGGCGTTGCTCCGCTTCTTGTCCGCTTTCTTGCTCCGCTTTCTTGCGCCCCATCTCATCCATCGACGTACCGGCCGGCCGGCCGGCCGGCCGGCCTGCATCGCCAAGCGTGCACAGGCATAGCGCGTCCATACTCCATGCCGCCCGCGTCTGCCGCGCTTCTCTTCTCCTCCTGGCCCGTCGAGACACCGACACGTGTGTCCAAGACGCCCCGCGGGAAGGCGTGGGCGCTCTGTGCTTCACTGGCCCTCGTCAGGGAGCGCCCTATTGCGGCGACTTAGCAACGGCCGTGGCCGATCGTCCCCTTCTCCAAATTCCACTAAAGCAGCCGAAAAAGAAGAGAAAATCGACTTGAAATCGCACGCAAACATAGCTAGAACTATAGCGCGGCACGTGCATCCAACGCTGCTATAGACGGTCCCCTAATGCAAGGAGCGCGCCTCGCTTATCAAGAGGACGCTAGCTATGCGGGAAGCCTTACGTCGCGCGGGGCCGTGTTGAAAGGCGCGAAATCGAGAAGCGCCGACCGCCAGCGGCCTGGCATCGCAACCCGCTGCCGCCCGCGTTCTAGAGAGCGTGGATAGGACACCTGCTAGAGGGCACGGGCCGCTTCCTTAGAAGTTTCGTATGTCGTGTCGTGTACGCGGTGAAAGGATGCGGGCGATGCGGCGCCACACTGGATAGCATAGCTCGATGACGCGCGCGCATAGCGGGGTGCGACTGCACAAGCGGATCCGGGTTGGGATTGGCAGATGCGGCAGGACAAGGCGCTGGATCGGCAGCGTGGGGCCGTGGGCTGTTGCACCGGTGGGCTGAAGCACCAGTAGCGGCGGGGGCATCGGGCGCGGACATCAGGCGACAGAGGCAAGGCCGTCGTGCCAGGGCGCTGCACAGCCGTTGCGCCGATGCTGCGCAGGAACGCGCCGTGAACACGTTGCAGACTCGCAGAAAGGAAGAAGTAGCAGAGAAGGTCGGTTCGCTGCTGCTTGGGGGCACTGCTTCGCGGGTAGTGTCGCTCCGCGCACTTGGCGACTCGTCGGCGCCATTAATGACTCGGGCTCGTCCCCCTCTAGTGCTTCTGTCAGTCATCGCTAGAAGCGCTGCGTCGACCTCCGCACCTGCGCGGTGTGCTCTAGTCGCTCCTTCTTCGCGGCATAGGGTGCGCTATCTGGTCTCTTGAGCGCATGGTCGCGGACGCCGTGCGTGCTGATATGGTCGTGACACGTCATCTGGTTGATTAAACTTCTCTTGGTCTGCATCGATCCTCATCACACCATCTCAATTTGTCGTCCGTGTTCATGTTCTCGGTCTCGCTCTAGCTAGTCTTTCTTCTGGGTTTTCTCGTCTTCTCTTCGCAGCCTTCAGCCTTATCTTCTCACTCCTCACTCCGTGATATTATCTCATTTATGGCTACTCGTCGTTGCTCGCTTTGCGTTACTTTATTTGCCATGACACGCAACTCGCTTAATTGCCCCCGGACCCGCCCAATAAGGAGCACGATCACGACCGAGGCAGAGTGCCGGCTAGGGAGCGAGAAAGCAAGGACGCCGGCGCTGGAAACAGGAGCCAAGACAACTGCGGCGGGGGAGAAAGAAGAACTTAATTGTGCTTAATTGATGCATCGCGACGGAGGCAGTGGTGACAGCAGCGTGAACGCGGCGTGGGCAGCACGCTACGTAGCCACCGCCATCGCCACGCGCAGGACGCCGCTGCTGCGCGAACCCTGCCTACGACACCGCCGCTGCCTGCGCGGTGCCTTTTAGGCCGATGAGCGCTCGAGAGCAGCAGCGGACGCCGGTTGTGTACGGGAACGGCGACGAAGGGCTGCGGCGTGCTCCGGCGGAGCAACTTTTCTCTTTTCCCATTTCTCGTTTGGGCCGGCCCTCGCGGGGGCGTGCGGGGGCGGCAAAAGCGACAGACACACTCATACCGCGACGGGCGGTGGTGGAGCAGCGGCGGCAGACAGGCGACAAGACCTTATACTGTCCGGCTACCTGCATCTTTCGAGACCAACATTGCCGCGTCAACGACGACCCACGACATCTAGACGCCCGGCTGAGCATTTGGCGGCGGGTCCGCCGCCAGCCTGGTTGCCCATTGGCACGATGGCGCTCGCCGCCGCCGTCGCCGCACGCAGCGTCCTCGTCACCGGCGCCGACGAGGACGAGGAGCTCCAGTCTATCGCGTCCTCGGACGGAGTCTCCATCTACTATGACACTGTCGAGGACGCGGCGGCCGCCGCTGCCACGCCCGTGCCCACGCTGAGCCGCGCCTCGAGCACGACAACCACCACTGGCACCGCGACGGCCGGCGCGCGCAGCTCGACCAGCTCGCGCCGCGTAAGTATTGGCAGCAGCGCCAGCAGCGGGAATGCCAGTCCGGCCGCCGTCAGCGGCGTGCCGTGGGCCATGCCGGCGCTGTGGAGCCGCTTGGCTTCCAGCGTGCGGCTGAGCGGCGGCGGCAGCACCGCGGACGGCGGCTTTGCCGACGACGCCGGCCTGTCGCTGCCGCCGAGCGCAACGCACTTCCACCGCCGGGAGCTGAGTGCGGAGGAAACAGAGCAGATAGAGGCGCTCGTAGCGCAGACCGCATCGATCGTGCTGGAGCGCACGCAGCAGCAACAGCAGCAGCGCAGCGGCAGTCACCCGGCGTCGCCGGCGTTGGGGCCAGCAGCGCTGACCGGCGAGAATGGCCTGCTCACCGTGCCGTGGGGCGGCCCGCCACTGCCGGTGCTGCTGGCCATGTACGGCCGCACCGACCAGCTCGCGCGCCTGCTGGGCTCGGCCGTCCACCGCGCGCCGCTGCTGCTGGCGCGAGACGCGTCCGGCCAGGACGCCCTCATGTCCGCCGTCCGCAATGGCCATACCGCGACGGCGGCGCTGCTGCTGCATGCGGGCGCGGACCCAAACACTTGCGACAACCGCGGCGTCCCGACGCTACTCTCTGCCGTCATGTGCGCTGACTCGGCAGTGGCCGCGGATATGGTCAACATGCTCCTCACCGCCGGTGCCGACGTGAACTTGCCCAACGCCGAGGATGGCCTGACGCCGCTCATGATGGCCGCGCTCATCGACCGGCCGGCGATCAGCCAGCGGCTACTGGCCGCGGGCGCCAACGTGAACCTGCGCAATGACCGCCAGGAGGTGGCGCTCATGTTTGCCGCCAGCCGCGGTCTCGTGGACCTCGTGGCGGCGCTGCTCGCCCGCGGTGGTACGTGCTACGACACGCCGCCATGTTAAAGGTTTGTTGCGGCTCACTCACGTATTGGACATCCGCCACGGTGCTCTACGATGCAGCGGCGCCGTGTGCGCTCAACCTGGACGGATGCTCGCCGCTGACGTTCGCATGCGTGCAAGGTCACGTCACCGTATGCGACCTCCTCCTGCGCCACATTGCCAGCCAGCCACTGGCCATGTTGCGCGACCATGGTACGGCCGCTTGAGCTATTCCACAGCGGCCGGTAAGAGCCGCCGCTGACACTCTACGCCGTGACGCCGCTTGGCGGGGTCCGGACCAGGGGCGCCGCCGAATATGTGCCGCGGCCGTGCGGGCGCGCTGCCGTTGGGCGCCGAGGGCACGCGAGCGCCATGCCCGCTCGTGGCGGCGGCGGGCCAAGGCCACGCAGCGGTGCTGCGGCTGTTCATGGCACGCGTGGACTACCCGTTCGTGGACACGGTCGCTGGCGGCATGCCGCTTACGCCGGACGGCGTCGGCCCGTCGCTGTTCAAAGCGCGCACGGCCGTGCTCTTCGCGCTACTCAACGCGCACCACGGCGACGTGCACGACGAAGCGCGGCCCAGTATGGACCGCATCCTGCTCATCGCCAGCCAGGGCCAGCCGACGGCCCACCTCGCGACGTGGATTGACGGCGCCGGCCGCTCGCCGCTGTTCGCCGCCGCCGAAGGCCAGCACGTGGCAGCGCTCGAGGAGCTGCTCGTACACGCGGCGCGCGAGCTGCCGCTCCTGGTGAACTGCCGGAGCAGCACAGGCGCCACGGTGCTGCACGCGATCGCACGGTGTGGTTCCGAACCGCTGCTGGAAACGCTGCGCGCCGCCCTGGCACCGGTGCCGGCGACGTGGCGGGAGCTACTCGACGTCGTCGACGTGCAGCAGGGCACCGCCCTCACCGCGGCTGCCGCCACGGGCCACCTGGCTATGGTGATGGCACTGCTCCGGCACGATGCCAGCCTCGACGTGCTGCACCGCTCGCCGCAGCAACCATCGGCGCTGCTGGCCGCCGCCAAGGCCGGCCACGACGACATTGTGCGCGCGCTCGTCCGCCACGTCGTCGAGTATCCGCAGGCGCTGCAGATCGACGTCGACGCACGCGTTGCCGCCCCGGTGCGGGCGCGCGAACGGCGCGAGCGCATAGCAACGTGGCTCAACCTGCCGGACCACCGCGGCTGGACGGCGCTCATGTACGCCGCCGGCCACGGTCTCAAGCAGTCCGTGCGGCTGCTCCTTCAGCACGGCGCCAACGTCAATGCCCGCGGCCACGGCCTCGGCGCGTCGGCGCTCATGCTCGCCGCCATGCACGGCCGTGTCACCGTCCTGCCGCTGCTCATCGAAGCCGGTGCTGACCTGCACGCCACCATCCAAGGGTCCAAGACGGCACTCGACCTCGCGCGCCAGGCCAAGCGTCGCCGCGCCGCCGCGGTGCTCGAGGAGGCGCTCGCCGCCACCGCCAACCATGTAAATGGTCGCGCAGAAGCGGCGCCGCCCACGGCGTCGCCGGTGCTGCCCAGCATGCCGGCGCCGCTGAGTCGCTCGGGCAGCAGCTCGCGCTCCGGCGACGACCTGCTGGGCCTCGGTAGCCTGGTCGGCAGCCTGGTGGACGGTGTGTGGAGCGTGGCCGCTGCGGAGCAACCGGCCGAGCAAGCCGGCCTGCCATCGCCCCCGTCCCAGTCGCCGAGTCTCGGCCGCAAACCACTTCTGCTCGGCCGCAAGGGCAGCGCCAGCGCTCTCCTGCCGCCGCTACCACCAGTAGTGCCGCTGTCGGGATCGGCGGAGGCGTCGGCGCCGATCCCCGTGCCCAAGCGGCGGTCTTCACAACCAACGGGCGGCCACACGTCGGGAAAAACGCCGCCATCGGCCGGCGGACGGCGGGCCAGTGCCCAGGCTGCTATGGGCTCGCCCAACTCGGGGCGCCGCGGCAGCAGTGCAACCACGTCCGCGTCGTCAACATTGTCTTCAGCAGCGTCGCTGACTGGCGGCGCGCTGCCCGTTGACGTGGAACGCGATCGCCGGTACGAAACGGTCGGCCTGATTCGCTACAACCGCAGCCAGCGCCTTGGCACCGGCAGCCAGGGCACAATGGTGTACCAGGGCTTTTACGGCACCCAGCCCGCAGCGATCAAGAGGATGCACCGCGTGCACCACGGCAGCAGCGGGTCCGACCCGATTGCCGACAAGGAGATCCATGTGCTCATTGCGCTGGCGGAGCAGGCAGCTACCCTGTCGTCCGACGAGGCTAGCGCGCTCATCCTGGCCGACATGACCGCGATGCGCTCGAGTCACGACCACGCCGCTCCCGCCGCTGCAGCTCCTGTCTCTGCCGCCCCTGCCGGTAACACGGCGGCCACCGGTGCCGATGCGTGGACCGACCCGCCGATAGTGTGCTACGCCGCCGCCTCCGCGCCGCCGCCGCCGTCGCCGTGTACGGTGCGCCTGGCCCCGCCGACATTGGGCGCCGCCGGCGGCTGGTCGACGGGCAGCTCGGCCGTGTCATCGCCGCTGCCGACGCCGCCGGCGCAGGGTCAGCCGTCGCCGCTGCTGCTGCCGTCGCCTATGCCCGAGCAGGAGCTGCGCGCGCTCATTGCGCAAGGCCGGCATAACATTGTCCGGTACTATGGCAAGGTGCGCGCGCGAGCGCAGACGCCGTCGTTTTCTGCGGGGGTATCGCGCTCGCTGGAGCTAACGGCACCGTATCGGGATCGGCGTTGGTGTACGAGCCTACGTTCTACGTCGTGCGGCAGGAGGAAAACGACGAGTACGTTTTCCTGGCGATGGAGCAGTGCGCTGGCACGATGCAGTCGCTCATCAAGAGCAGCCGCGCGCAGGCCGATGTGTTTGCGCGGCTGTATGCCAACCCCGCGCGCGTGCCCACGCCCGAGACGCGCGGCACCACCAACGGCGTGGCCATTATCGCGCCGCCCGGCCAGCACCCCATGGTGGCGCACCAGACGCCCGTGGAGCTGGTGCGCGTCACGCCGACGCCATTCACGCTCGGCATCCTGCGCGCCGTGTTCCAGGGCGTGGCGTACCTGCACGCCGTGCACGTCGTGCACAACGACCTAAAGCCGGCCAACGTGCTCCTCACCGAGGACTACACGTAAGCACGCAACCTGGACATTTGGCTTGGCAGCGTAGCTACTTTCTGACGTCTCAGCATTCCCGTTGATGACATTGGTCCGGCCGCGTACCTCGCGCAGGGTCAAGATCGCCGACATGGGCTTGGCCAAGACGTTGAGCGAGGACCAGTCATCGTTCTCCTTCATGGTGGCCGGGCCGGATGGCATTGTGACCGCACCCACAGGCCTCGGCGGATTCTTTGCACCCGAAGTGCTGCGCGAAGGCCGCAAGACGCGCATGGTCGACGTCTTCTCGCTTGGCTGCCTGACCTTTTTCGTGCTCACCCTCGGTGGCCACCCGTTCGAACCTCCCGGGTGCGTGTGCCGGTGGTGCGCGGCATCGAAAGGGCCGTCCAAGGTCTTAAATGATCGGTTGGGTGTGTGTACTTTGCAGGCGCCCCTTTCGTAGATCCAAGGGGCAGCGCGAGGCCAACATCCTGAATGGGCAGTACGACTTGGCACGCATCGCCCATCTGCCAGACGCGCTGGACTTGGTGGAGCGCATGATCCAATTGGACCCAGCCCATCGGTACGCTTGGCACGGAGCGGTCGGGCGCAAGAACGGTGGCCACTGGGACTAACCACATGCACACACTTTAATCAGCGGACGAACCCCCTTCGTGGCGGACCAGCTTGTCGCTGTTTGATGCCCTCCGTCATCCCTTCTTTGCGCCGCTGCAAAGCACCAGCGCCCCGTATTCGTAGATAGTTCGGCTGCGACACCACGCGCCCCACGTTGCTGTAGATTTCCTGGGCTGCACCGACACTGAAGTGCCGACCGAGTATAGTGAACGAACCTCGGATCCCGTCTTATTGGTGACAAACCCTCGCGCGCTGCATGAGCGAGCCAAGTGCGCGTATTGTGAACTATTAATCGTTGTGAAGTATGTACAATGCTTGTTTGTGCTCATACACTTATGCCTCGATCACGTTGTGGCTCACTCGGATCACGTCATCCAAGTCCTCCAGGTGGCTCACTAGGCTCTGAAACATCTCGAGGCTGTCCGGCGGCGTTTCTTTGATGTTGGTGATCCCGCTGGCCTTGAGTGGGCCGATAATGTTCTGAGGCACGTAGACGCTCTCCAGCGCGTCCACATTGAAGCCCCGCTGTTCGACCGCTTGCCGCAACCGCTGCAACTCGTTCGGCTCGCAGAGCAGCTGATAACAGGGAAAGCAGGGCAAAGAGGCAGCGAACCCGTCAGCGACTAGTAGTACTATTGTGACGCAGCTGTCGTATACCTCTGCTCGCCCGTCGTCGAGTAGTGCAACGTCCGCGGCGCCTGCCTCCAGTGCCGCCTCGGTGGCGATGTCGGTGTTCAGCGGCTCGCTGCCGCTGATGGTGACCACGCCTGCACATATGCACGAACGCGTTCAGGAACACGACGGGGTTAAGCAGAGTATCGAGGAAGCATACGCCAAAAGCGATGTCGCTACCGACCTTGGTGTTTGAACATCCACATCACCGAGCCGCTGGTACCCAGCTCGCAGCTGCCGGACAAATATTGATGATTGCATTCGCGGAACGCAGTGTCAGCGCCATCGATACCCACACCAGCCCAAGTCAGCTTCCCCGTGTGGCCTTACCCGTGCTTGTGCAGCAGGGTGCGGAGCAGCGTCACGGTGCGCGTGCGCTTGTCCGTGAGGGTTTCAATGACCAGTGCGCCGCCGCGCGGGAAGGTGGCTTCGTACACGATGCGCTCTAGGTCGCCCTCGGTCTTGCCAAGACCCTGCGACGGGCCACGCAGCGAGCGTGGCTGATGCCAGAGCACGGAGTGTGTCAGCTCATCTGCTGGCGAGGGCCAAGCAGAGACCGTAGCGGTCAGTTGGTCGACATACCCGCTGGACGGCATTCTCCACGTTGTTCTTGGGCATGCTGCAGTCCTTGGCGCGGAGCAGCGCAGCCGCCAAAGCGCTGTTGGTGGCTGGGTCCGCTCCATGCGCTGCGCCATCCGTCACAACCGTTGGCAGCAGAGGAAAAGGGGAGGAATGGTGGTGGTGGTTAGCTGCTGGTGATAGTGACACTTGGCTGACAACCTAGGTTGGTCTGCCAGACGCCGCACCTTTCACGGCGGCGACGATCTCTTTGGCCACCTTGGTGAACGCCTGGCTGCGCTTCTGATCATTGACGGCCTTGTCACGGAAGATTTTGCTCCATTTGTTGTGTCCAGCCCACCGCACAAACGTCCACGGCGCGCCGCCCGCGCCAGCGCCAGCGGTAGTCCGATTGAAGGCTGGGTGCACTGGCGTCAGTCGGACCGCGTACGGTACTGAGCGGACCGTCATATGAAGCCTAGCAGCGGCTGGTCCAGCCCCCAGGCTGCTTGTCCACCAGCTCGCGAGTGCCTGAAGCGCTCTGTGGCCGTCCCGCAGGCCGCCGCGGCCGCGGCTGCGCAGGGTGCCGACAGCTACCGTCGCCATCGCGCTTTTGCTCGATTTTGGCGCGCTTCTTCCATTTCTGCCGGAATAACAGTGGTAGAATCGCGGCAGAACCGCTACTGTGATATTAAGCGGAAGAGCATGGAGAGCTGCGGGGGGAGCTGCGAGGGGACGGTGCCGGCCTCTGAACTCCGCAGATATTCGCAGATACTCGTGGCCATTACGGCACAGTGGACCGCGCGGTAAAAGCTAAGTCGCCGCTCTTGATGCGTCAGAAAAAATCCAGCACTATCTGCCTCCAACCCACCGGGGTGCGCGCCTCCTACGAAGCATCTTTCAAGCACGACTATATCATCCTGTGGTACATGAGCCATGCGCGCCTCTGGTTCGAGAGAGAAAGATATCATGGCTCATGATCGCTACAAAATTTTTATAGGATATTTTACATGAAGTCAGGGCAGGGGGACCAGCGGTGGTCGGCTCGGTCAGTAGGCCCGTGGGTTTTAAACTGGAACAGAAAGTAGTCGTACGTGTACATGTCTTGAGGTTCAATGTTCATAAACGAGATGGGAAACGGAACCAATCCCTCAGGATGATACTCCCGCAGATCGTTAGTGATGTCCGTCGCGCGGCCTACGTATTGCCCAGCTAAATGCGCAGTTTGTATGGACGAGTCAACTGTCCGGGCGCATCGCAGCAAAAAGTCATCTGCCAACTTGTCAGGCCATTGGCCTAAGCAGTTCTTGATCTCGGGGAGTAGTTGCAAGAGCGCAGGGCGACTTAGCAGTACGCCGGGGCCGGGCATGCGCGGTTTTAGCAAGGAGTCAGGGAGAGAACGGCCGATAATCCATGGTTGGCTTTCGTCCACGTTCTCCAAGCTACCAACCAAATTTGGCAGAACGACGAACACCGAGGGATTTGTTATCATGTACCACTTTGCAAGTGGGCGTGCTTGTGCTAGGTAGTAAAGTGCATAAGTGGCGCCGTGAGCCTTGAACACATTTTCATTCTCCACGGCAATGTACTTCACAGGCGGCAGAACAATCGGCTGGGACGTATTGTACGGTAGCGTCCAGGGGTACCAGTGTACCTTATTCGGAAAGCTAGTCCACACCGTCGAACCGACCAGCTCGGCGGAAGCTGCTGGAGACCGCGTCATCCATGTGTTGTAAACGGCAATGGCCTCGTACACCGTGCGGTTGCTGGTCAGTACGGCCACGGCGACGTCTTCAAGTTGCAGTCTTCTCTGTTGCCAAGCTGCGACGTTCTCCACTCTAAGCGGTGGGATAAACAAAGAGGCCGACCGCTCATTTGAGACCGCCCAAAGGAACGCAGCCACTACGAGGAGGCCTGCAAACACGGCCACAGAAAGACGTCGACTCGTCCACATGGTGGCCGTCCCGCTCTCGCGGCATCATAGCAATTATCTTGGACCCCGCCCCCTCAAACACACCATAGGTACCAGTGGCAGAGCAGGTTCCTACCCAAGGTATCGTCCCGGGTGCCTTTAGCGGATTTTCGTCCAACTAAGCCGCCGCGATTGAGTTGTAATTTTCCGTGTCCTTTGGCAGGCAGGTCTACAGCTAAAGCAGCATGACTTGCGTGTGCATGCCAGCGCCGACAGGAAGCAACGAAGAAGTCACCGAGCAGAGTGTCGCCCGCCGACCAGGGTCGCTGCCATGAGCACACGACAACCTACGGCGGCAAGGGAGCTGTGACGTCATCAACTTCACACAAAGCCGTGACCACTGCCTGGCGGCCTCCCCTGCGCGGCGTCGGTGGCCTCCGAGCGGCCCCGTGGCTTCCCAGCATTCACGCCGACTCAGCTGCGAGCGAGCGCCTCCCTCGTCGTCGGCTCACGACCCCGCTGCAAGCGTCAGGGTCTCCTAATTTGTCGTGCTAGGGGTACATAAGTCTCTGTGGCCGCGCGGAGCCAAGTTTATGCCAGCAGCGCGTCTTGGAAGGTGGCGCCCTGAAGGACACGCGCAACCTCAACCTTGTTAGCACGGGGTGCGCGTCGTTCGGAAACGCAGTCTCGCGCTGTTGCACTAACAAACGTTTTGGCGTAAGCTCGCGCCAACACCCCTGTCCACTCCGAAGCAGCAAGATGGCCTTGACCAAGATGCTGCTGCGAGCTTTCGAGCTGGTACAGACACTGCCGGCTGCCGCATGGCCTGTTATTGGCAAACGGAGTGCGTGGTTACTCTTGCTTGTGCTTCTTGCCTTCGTCGCCTCTGTTGTTCTTTATTTCGGCCCAAACAATGATCAAAACGTGGACGCCACGTGGTCCCCTTTGTGCGCCTCGTCGGATCGCGCAGAGAGATGGCTTCCCCAGCTAACGACGATGAAGGCCGACGACTTGGTCATCGGTATTATTACGTCTGATGCCACAGTTGAACGCGTCTTTCCTCTGGAAAACACTTGGAAGGGTCGTTCACCCGCCCCAGTGGTAATCTATGGTGCTGGCGTCGGCACGATTGCGCCCGGCGACGTTGACTACTTGGCGTGGCCTGTGGTGAATTTGCACTTACCGCTGCGTAAGCCAAACGTCATCCCGCTACCACTTCCGGCTGGACACACGCACACCATTGTCAATGAAACTATGGCTTTGTTTCGTAACATGCTGGTGTCGTTTCCCGACAAAAAATGGTACATGAAAGCAGACGATGACACCTACATTAATGTTCCAAACCTGCTCGTCTCTCTAGATCATTTTAATGCGTCTGCGGATCTCTACCTCGGCCGCCCACTGTTTAAGAACATGCTAAATAGTGGAGGAGCTGGCTATGTACTGAGCAGGAGCGCTATGGTGAAACTGCTTTCTAAGGTTGACGAGTGCATTCAAAAGCTGTCAAGCGATGTGGGCGAGGACTCACTGGTGGGCTGGTGCCTCAAAACGTACTTCAACATTGAGCCAACACGGGAAGCCGGCCACTACATTTCGCAAGTGCAGCATGCGATGACGCTATACCGATCGGAACACCCCGATGGGCTGGTTGATTATGCGATTTCATTTCACTGGGTCAAGCCTAAGACGATGTATGCCTATGACTACTTGTCCTACTATGCAAGAGTTATGCCAACCTAGCTGTGCATACCTAATGCACATGTACATATGGAACACTGACGGCGATTAACTTGATCGCCAAGGACATCTGGCCCTGTGTTGATACAGCAGAAACGCTCAGAAACTTGCGCGGTTGGGGTAGACACACATGTGTAAATGTAGTATGTTGAATACAATTTGAGCGAACATTTCCTTGGCCATGATGGGGCCTTCAGCGCAGGACGCCGGGGTTGAGTGCGTGCGGAGCGCTCGAAGTCAATTGAACGAGCAGCTGCGGCGCCACTTCAGTAAGTGCCACGGTTTGGGGACCGATCGCTGCAGGTGCCACATTGCCGACGGCTCTGACACAGTGAATGGTGCCGTCTTATGAGGCCAGACTGAGGACGACGGCCACCACGACGTTGCGCATCGCATGTGGCGTCGCTTTTAGTCGGTGCCCTCAACTATTAAGTGATGCTGCGAGAAAACTGTCAGAAAACTGTCAGAGACATCAACCTGATGACGTCATTGACCCACGTGGCGCCTAGGGCGAGGCAGGCAGGCGGCGTAGGCGGCGGCGGGGCGGCTCGTGAAAGCCTAAGAACGCCTGGAGGACGTGAGGCTAGGTGGTGGACACACCCATAAACACACGCAGGAAGGCGTAGCAGTACGGAGGTTTGCCGGTGGCGGCGCGGTTGGCGGGCTGAGATTGCCACGACGCCGTGCTCGCTGGCGCGATAGGGCGACACGGGACAGCCGACAACCGTCAAGCAGGATTATAGACCGCGGCTGTGCCATATTAGAGATTGTGTCGTAGCATTTGGATAAAGTGAGGCGTGGGGCGTGCCGGCGTTAGATACACGGACCTCGCGAGAAGCCGCCCGCCCGTTTAGGCGGGCGATCGCAGTTGGGAATGGCCGCGACGGTGCGGCTCCTGCTGCGGCCGCCGCTGCGGCTGGCAGCCGGGTTGGGCCGCCCCGGCCCGCGGCTGGGCCTCGCCCGGCCGGGGACGGCGACCTTTCCTGCGCTGTCCACCGCGCACCCGCCACCGGAGGTGTCGGGTGCCTCCGCCAATTCGGCAGCTGTATTGGTGGAAGAGGCAGCTGCGGCGGCGCCTGCGTCGGTTGCGGGAGCGAAAGGGAGTGCACGCCACCACCTCGACTACAACTTGCATCTCAAGTACGTGGAACGACTGCCCGACCGCCACAACTGCTGTTCACGGCGAGGGCTTATGTGTGCCGGCACCTTGTCTCATCTGGTTTTGTCCCCGCTCTCCAGAAACTTGGACGAAACACTGGCGTTGCTGGACGCCTGCGTCAAGAATGGAGAGATGCAGCGGGCCGACCGTTTGCTTCGGCACGCGCACCGCCTACAGAAGCACTTTCCTGTACGCAGGGCGCCCAAACTATCCCTCATCCCATACCCGCCAATGGCTCACCCAAGCAATGCCGGAGGCGCGGTCGGTGCGGGCCTAGGCGAATTTGTACAACACCATGATCGAGGGCTGGCTGGCGGCTGGGCAGCTCAACGAAGCCATGGCCGTCGTCGAGGCCATGCGTGCGCGCGGCGTAGCGCCCAACACCGCGACCGTGGTCACGCTTCTTCGCGGCGCGCTTCACCTGGCCCAGCACCCGCCTGTCGCCTCGGCCGTCGCTGTCGGCGCTACGACGGCCGACAGCAAGCAGTGGCCGACCAACCCAGTCGATAGCGTCCTGGACCAGCTGCTGCAGGTTCGGGCGCCGGCCCTGCTGCGCGGCAGCATCTGGACCGACTCGTTTTTCACCCAGGAAGAGTCGGAGGCGCTTAAGGCGGCCATCCACGAATGGGCACACTATCCCGGCCGGTCGGCGCTCGACCGCGACGCCGTGCTTCAGGGGGCGTCGACCACGTATCCGTTCGAGCTACCGTTTGAGAATGCGGTAAGTCGCGTCCGCCTTTCAGCGGACCTGACGCGAGCGTCGTCCCTAATCGATTGTTGTTGGAATTACCAAAGGATACTGGGTTTCGCAGTCGTCCGGCGTGTACCAGATGCGCAGTAATCTGGCCGTGCTGACAGACACGACCAAGTCGCTCTACGAACGGCAGATCTTGCTGGAGACTCGTGCCAACGAGATTGCTCGCGAAGCCCTCCTCAACCGCGGCGACTACGGCGGGTATCGGGCCCTTCACCGTCATCGCGGCCGCGATCAGTGGTGGACACAGTGAGAATCTCACACGGCGCGTGCGGCATCCTGTGATGTTGCCGTGCCGCACTCAGCGCAAGTCCCTTCGGGTCACACAAGCTTCGCGAGACGGTGCAACTGTGGCGCCGCGACCTCATTCCCGCGATCGAGCGCGAGCTGGAACTGTTTCGGTCCAGCGAGCCTGGTACGTGCGTGCAGCCATGCCCATGAGCGGATTGACACGCTGGCCCTGACGTCGTGCTTGTAGAAGTGGCAGTGCCATGTGATGCTGTACAGGCCCCGAGCGCATGGCGTACGGGCCGTACCTGTCGCTGCTGCAGCCAGAGGCCCTGGCCGACATGGTGATCGTCGAGCTGCTGTCGCACTATAACGGCAACGGCGCGGTGGGCGGCATCCGGACGGCGCGCGCCGTGGTGGGCATTGGCAGCGCTGTCGAAGCCAATTACAACGCCGAGCAGCTTAAAAAGCACCGCAAGAAGGTACAGAGCGCGAACAGAGCACGAACAGGACCCCGGTGAAAGATGAATCTTATGGCATAGGTTGGCATACCGGCCGCGTTTTGCTGCACAGTTAAATCTGAGCCCGGCACAGATGCAGGCGATGTGGCAAAGCCAGCGTCTGTTCGACTATCACCTGCGTCGCATCGAAGCGCGCATCGCTCAGGAGAAGGAGCAAGAGTACGGCAACTGGATGCCGCGCTGGAATAATTCCATTAAGGCCAAGGTTCACAGCCGAGGCGCGCATCCGGTCCGTCGCGGCAGCTCGAGATGGGCTGACCATCTAGCGTCCGTTGGTCCCCTCACGCTGTACAGGTCGGGGGCATTCTTCTGCACCTGCTGATCTCGACGGCCAAGGTGCCCGTCCCCCGGATCGACGCTGCCGGCAACATGACGTATGTGCTGATCTGTGAAACGTTGAATATGTGGGTAGCTTTTTTATGTGCTAACCAACGACCGACGACCGCTCCGTATAATCGGCTGGATGGGGGAAAGGCACGAGTACCTGCCAGCGCTGTACCACACGTACCAGTTTGTGTATGGCAAGAAGATTGGCGTCATCAAGCTGCATCCGGCGCTCGCACGGCTCATCGTCGAGTCCAACGACGTCAAGGACGTGCGTGCCGTACTGGCAGCGGCAGCGGCCAAAACATGCGCAGTCGGGCTCATCGAACCCATTGGCAGCGCTATGACCGGGTTCGTGTAGGTCATTCACGGCCGCATGCTGCCGATGCTAGTGCCGCCGCGGCCGTGGCTCACGTACAACTCGGGCGGATATCTCACGGTCGACCGTACTATGGCCTGCCAAACAAGACGTGGTAAACATCGTGCCGAGTGGCTCACCCTGCATTGCTTAATGTATTGTCGTCTGCGCACCGCAGGGCCGTGCATGCGTGTAAAAGAATCACCGGAACAGCTGGCCTACTTGCGCGAGGCGTATCATCGAGGGCAGCTCGACGACGTTCTCGCGGCGCTGGACGTCCTCGGCAGCACTCGGTGGATGATTAACGTGCCGGTACGCGCAGGCTGCGCGCGTGGACGTACGAAAAGACTTGCGATAGCTGACGCGGTCGGCTCTTTCGGTCTGCACCCCAACGTGCACCGTGGCAGGTGCTTGAGGTGGCCACGCACATTTGGAATCAGGGTGGCGACTTTGCGTCGATCCCGAGCCGCAAGGACTTTGAGCTACCGACCCCGCCGGTGCGGCCCGAGAGCGCGTTGGGCAGCGCGGGCGATGAGGTTTCGACCGGCAGCGACGGCACCACCGTTACCAAGACGGCCAAGAACACGTATCCGGCCGAGATGCGCGCGTACATGCAAGAGCGGCGCCGCGTTGAAAAGCTCAACCGCGAACTGCATGCGCTGCGCTGTGATGCCAACTACAAGCTCGAAATTGCCAAGGCGGTCCGTGTCAGCGCCTCAATCCGCAGCGATGATGCTATACGGCGGCAGCCTCATGCGACTGTGTGCATTAATTTTTTGTTGGGCGCTACGCTGTCTCAGTTTGCGACGACGCCGTTCTACTTCCCGCATTCGCTCGATTTCCGCGGCCGCGCGTACCCCATCCCGCCGCATCTCAACCACGTCGGTTCGGACTTGTGCCGCGGACTGCTGCTGTTTGCGGAAGGCAAGCCGCTAGGCGAGCGTGGCCTGTTCTGGCTCAAGGTGCACCTGGCCAACCTGATGGGCCAAGACAAGTAAGCATTTTGCTGATAGAGACGACCTGGCATGGCTCCAGCGGTGGGTTTCTCACTGTCCATCCAAATACAACCCGCGCATCCTACTCATTCATCAGGCTGCCCTTCAACGAGCGCGTCAAGTTTGTCGATGCCAACGTAGACACCATCTGCGCCATCGCCGACAATCCTCTTAAGGTGCGCCTAGCATGAACGTCGTATAAATCATGTCGTTCCGTCGCTCAATAATGGTTGGTGCAGTTCACCGGCGTGCTTGAGGGAAGCAGAACACGCTGTGGGCGACATTCGACGACTGTTGGCAGGTGCTGGCCACCTGCATGGAGCTCGGCTGCGCGCTCAAGTCGCCAGATCCGCTCGCCTACGTGTCGCACCTTCCGGTGCACCAGGTAGGGAGGCCGTTCGGCGCTCGCTCCATCTGCTCCCGCGGCCCGCTGCGGTGCTCATGTGCGTATCCACAAAGTGCGAAATGTGCAACGGCTTGTGCCTCGTTCAGGACGGCAGCTGCAACGGGCTGCAGCACTACGCGGCGCTCGGTGGCGATACGCTGGGCGCCATCTCGGTTAACTTGAAGGCGTCCGACAAGCCCCAGGATGTGTACACGTCGGTCGCCGAACGCGTCGCCGCCCTCGTCGAGCGCGGTAGGCTTCAACTTCTGGATCTCTTCTCATGATTAGCAATCGCTGTGCTCATGTAATGGTACATGGTCAATCCCGAATGCCACTTTGACGGGGCAGACGCCAGCGACCCATCGTGCCCGCACCACCGCCTGGCGCTGCTCGTGCGCGACAAGATTACGCGCAAGGTACACTGACGGGTTGATCGAAACTGCGGGACATGGCGATGACGACCGTGACCAACACACGCGTAGTCTACTTGGCGTTCTGTTTTTCTGCGCGAAACAGATCGTCAAGCAGACGGTCATGACCAATGTTTACGGCGTGACCTTTGTGGGGGCGCGCCAGCAGATCGCCAACCGACTCAAGGAGAAGGAAGTCGTGGCCGAGGAGGACATGTACAAGTGCTCCATCTACATCACGCGCCAGGTACGGCGACCTCGCTGACGCGTGTCCCTGCCGCCGGTCGCTTCTGATGCCTGAGCCGCAGTTGTACAAACATTGGCTGTTTCCACTCACTCCAGGTCTTTGCTAGTCTCCACGAGATGTTCACCGGCGCCCGCGAAATCCAGAACTGGTTGACCAACACCGCCAAGGAGATTGCGCGCTCCAAGTCGCTGATCGCGGTTGAGACCCTCGAGCGCGAGCTGGCGACCACGCGCGAGAAGGGCGACAAAAAAGCGGACAAAGCCGCCGCCGCCGCCGCCACTAGCGACAGCGAGAGTATGGCCACCGCGGCGGCCGCCGCTGCCGATGCGCAGCGGCGTAGCAAGACCGCGCTACGGCGCCTGGCCAAGCGCATCCGGCAAGGTGAGACCCTCGTGATCTGGACGACGCCGCTGGGCCTGCCAATTGTGCAACCCTACCGCCGACGCCACGTCCGGCAGATCCGCACGTCGCTGCAGATGATCCAAGTGAACGACCCCGCGCAGCAGACTGCGGTCCACGTCACGCGGCAGCGGTCCGCCTTCCCGCCCAACTTTATTCATTCGCTGGACTCGACGCACATGCTTATGACCGCGCTCGCGTGTCGTCGGCTGAAGGTCAGAGCTACTTTTTGACATTTATGTGGGGTCGTATCACATTCTCACATGACTTGCGCCTGCGGCCGTATGAGTGCACATGTGTAGAACCCGATCACGTTTGCGTCGGTGCACGACTCGTACTGGACGCATGCCGCCACCGTGGACGAGCTGAACCGCCTCATTCGGTCCGTCCCAGCACGCTTTGGCAACGCAAAGATGGCAGTGGTGGTGGACTAAAGCTGTTTGCGCATGATCCAGGGATCTGTTTCAAT
>Ga0180215_1002502_pt1 | contig 18437 bp, 17 predicted proteins | sample eDN3rd37CBELigBY_FD_128871 | JGI IMG/M metagenome (GOLD analysis project Ga0180215, IMG submission 128871) | Enriched backyard soil microbial communities from Emeryville, California, USA - eDNA 3rd pass 37_C BE-Lig BY (version 2) (version 2) | ecosystem: Environmental > Terrestrial > Soil >... | reverse complement strand
CCGAGCTCGCCGTCGGCGCCTTGGTCGTCATGGTCGTAGCGCTCGCCGATCTCCGTCAGGCCATCGGCTTCAGCTCCTTCACGGTGCTGACCTATTACGCCGTCGCGAATGCAGCCGCATGGACGCTCGGGATGCGATGGGTTCCCGCCGTAGGCTTTCTCGGCTGCGTCGTGCTGGCATTCACGCTTCCGCTCGATGCCGTCGTTGCAGGAGCTTCGGTGCTCGCTACGGGCGCACTCCTCCGCTCGATGCGGAGCCATCGTCGTCGACGCTGAACTCTGTCGCGTCCCGAACGGCATCGACGGCCGCATCGACCTCCTCCAGCACCCGTCGGGCGTGACGAAGGAAGACACGTCCGGCCGGGAGCAGCTTCATCCCGCGCGGCGTTCGTTCGAAGAGCGGCGTCCCCAGCTCGTCCTCCAGGCTGCGGATCTGACGGGTCAGGGGCGGCTGCGAGACGTGGAGGCGGAGCGCGGCGCGCCCGATGTGCTCCTCTTCGGCGACGGCGACGAAATAGCGCAACTGAGCCAGGCTCACGGGGGCGCAAGCTACCACGTGCACCTCGGCCCGCTCGATACCCAATAGGTATTGGACGCAGCGAGCGCTCGACCGCAGAGGTCGCGCCATGCCCATCGAGATCCTGGGACCCGCCGAGCAGGCAGCGCTTCGCCGTGCCGGACGTGCCGCCGCCGCCACCCTCGCCCACGTGGCCGAGCGACTCAGGCCGGGTGTGACGACGGCCGAGATCGACGCCTGGGTGCGAGAGGACACCGCCAGGCGAGGCGGTGCGCCGAGTCAGCTCGGCTACAAGGGCTTTCCCGCCGCCGTATGCACGAGCCGCAATCACGTCGTCTGTCACGGCATCCCCAGCGAGCGCGAGGTCCTCGAGCCAGGTGACATCGTCAACGTGGACGTCACCACCCGCCTCGGCGGTTTTCACGGTGACACCTCGGCGACCTTCTTCATCGGCGAGCCGAGCCCCGAAGCACGTCACGTCGTCGAGGTGGCGAGGTTGTGCCGCGACGCTGGCATCGCGGAGGTCCGCGATGGTGTCAGGTTGGGTGACATCGGCGCCGTCATCGAGGAGCTCGCGAAACGCGAAGGCTGCAGCGTGGTTCGCGACCTCGGCGGCCACGGCATCGGCCGGGCCATGCACTTGCCACCCCACGTCGCCCACCACGGTCGAAGGGGCACGGGCGTGCGCCTCCGCGCCGGTATGGCCTTCACCATCGAACCCATGGTGAATCTGGGCGGTCCGGGCGTGCGCTTCCTCGACGATGGCTGGACGGTCGTCACCGCCGACGGAAGCCTCTCGGCCCAGTTCGAGCACACCGTCCTCGTGACCAAGGACGGCTGCGAAATCATCACCGCATGAAGCCGCGGGGGTAGGAGGCATTCACCTGCCCACCCCCGCATCGACCGTCACCTGACGATCACGTCCGGAATCTCCGGCGGCACCAGGAAGTAGATCGTCCGGGTGTCCAGCTCCGTCACGTTGTCACCGATGACCGTCACGTGAGCCTGGAAGAGCTGGGGCTCCGCCGTCGGCTTCACCGTCGTATTCGACTTGGGAATCACGTCGAAGCAGACCTGCGTTCCCGGCATGACCTTCACGAAGGTGTCCGGCACGCCGCTTCCGCTCCGGTCCTCGACCACGAGCCCCGACACGCAGGGCGCGCCCGCCGAGGAGTTGGCCTCGAGCCGATCGACGAAGGCCGCGATGGCATCGACGGAGTCGCTCGGGTCATCGGCGGCGACGGCGCCGATGTCGATGGTGGCGTAGTTCGTCAGCGCCTTGATGGCGTTGACGGCCGAATCGCCGAGGCCGGTGCCGTTCGATGCGACCGTGAACGTCAGCGGGCACAGGCCGCTACCGTCGGGCGCCTCGCCCACGCCATTGGTCCCGGTGCAGCACTGCCCCACGGCACAGTTCGCCGGCCGGCCAGCGCCGGGCGCTCCCCACGCATCGGGCGGCACGAGTGCGCCGGTCCCGCGGACGCCGTGCGTCGCGTCCGTCTTCGCGTCGCCCGTGTTGTTGACCACCGCGACGACCTTGGCCGAAATCGCGTTCAGCTCCGCGATGGCCTGGCTCCGCGTGGCGGCGCCGGCGAAGTTGTATTTCCGGTCGTTGTCGCTGTTGTGGCTCGGCGCGTCGGTGACCTGAACGACGATCGGCAGCGCCCCGCTCCGGAAGCCGACCCCGCCGATGTCGCCAATCTTCTCGCCGACCGGAGGCGGCATGGGCTGGGCCGTGACCGGATTGAACGGAGGAACGTTGGCGTTTCCGACGGTGACGCCCGCGCCCGTGGCAATCTGGTAGAGCGCTTCCCAACCGCTTTCGGGAACCGAGGCGCCGCCAGCGTGCGTGAGCTTGTTCACGGCTTCCTGGACGGAGGTCAGGCCGACGTCGGTGTTCACCGTCATGACCCGGTGCAGGAGATAGAAAGGCTGATCGCCCGAGTCGCCATAGCTCCCGGTCGGGAAGTCCCGATAACCGCCGACGCCGAAGGCGATGTTGGGAATGTCGGCCCGGAGCTGCGCCGCGATCGTCTTCACCGAGTTGCGCAGGTTCGCAATCGCGCCGCTCATCGAATACGTCGTATCCATGACGAAGAAGACGTCGGCGTTGACGATCTTCGTCGCGAAATCGAGCGTGTCCTTGTCCGGCGTGGCGGGCTTCTCGTAGGGCATCACGAAGAAGAAGTCGCCATTCGCCTGCGGATTGTCGGCCGGATTGCTCGGGTCGGTCCCCGCCACGCTCTCGACCAGGTCGGTAACACCATCGCCATCCGTGTCCTGCTTCTTGGTGTCCGCCTCGCCCGGATCAAGAACGCCGTTGCATTTGGCGTCCTCCTGCCCGTCGGGGACGCCGTCGTCGTCGCTATCGATGTCGAGATAGTCGGGAGCGCCGTCCTGATCGGTATCGAAGGGCACGGTCGAGGGATCGCCGTCGCCTGCCTCGATGGCGTCCGGGATGCAGTCCCCGTCCGAGTCCAAATCGCGGAAGTTCGGGATGCCGTCGCCGTCCGCGTCGCCCTCGCCTTCGTCCTCGTCGAGGATGGTGTCGCCGTCGGCGTCGGTGTCTTGGAAGTCCGGCACGCCGTCGCCGTCGGTGTCCACCGGATTCAAGGGATCGTCGCCCAGCTCGACGGTGTCGAGGATCCCGTCGCCGTCGTCGTCGCGATCGCGGAAATCGGGAATGCCGTCGCCGTCGAGATCGTCGGCGCCGTCGAGCCCATCGGGCCGCCCGTTCTCGTCCGAATCGGTGTCGCGGAAATCCGGGATCCCATCGCCATCGCTGTCGACCGGCGGTGCGCACGCCGCGTCGATCTCGAAGCGATCCGGAATGCCGTCATTGTCCGAATCGTCGTCGAGATAGTCGGGTGTGCCGTCACCGTCGGTGTCGATCTTCTCGGCGCGGCCCTCGTCTTCGTCGGAGATGCCATCCCCGTCGGCGTCCGCGCAGTTGGCCGTAGTGTCCTTCGGTTTGCGTTTCGTCGGGCCTCCATCCGAAGAAGGCGAGCAGGACGCCAAGACGGCTCCGAAGAGGGAGAGGACGACGAAGTGACGCGTGAAGGTACGGCGGGCGGTCATGACGCGGAAGCGTATCCGAAGGTCGGCCGCGCGACACATCCGCGATAGGGGGCGAACGAACTTCGTTATGCGCTTTTCCCGGTTCGCCTGTTCAGCACCCCGTCCACCGAGGCTCCGAACGGGCCCGTGATGGCGAAGTAGAGGCCGAGAACGGCCAAGAGGACGGAGTACTCGAAGGGAACCGCCGCGCCCTTGCCGAGCGAAGACCAGAGGTGCCCGTTCGCGAAGAAGGCCACGCCGGCCATCGTCACGGCGACGACGAGCCCCGCGAAGCGCGTCAGCAATCCCAAAGCCAACAAGAAGCCGGTCGTCTCGCCGACGGCGATGAGCCACGCCATGACCTCGGGCGCGGGGAAGCCCATCTTCGCGACCGCTTCGCCGATCATCGTGTGGGCGCCCCCCAGGATCTTGCGGAGGCCGTGCGAGCCGACGGCGATGCCGGTGACGACGCGGAGGAGGACGGCGGCGGAGGTCGAGGCACGCATGGCCACCGGCGTAGCGCGCCCGTCGAAGGAGGTGCAAACCGAGCCGCGCGGGCTTTGGTTGACATCGGCCTTCTTCCGCGGTTGTGAAGGCCGCCATGGTTCCGCGTTACACCCCCAAGGATTTCGAAACGCTCTGGTCGAGCGCGACCCGTTACGCCACCTGGCTCGAGGTCGAGCTGGCCGCCTGTGAGGCGATGGAGGACGAGGGCCTCGTGCCGAAGGGCACCGCCGCCGCCATCCGCGCCAAGGACCTGAAGCTCGATCCCGAGCGCATCGAGACCATCGAGCGGACCACGAAGCACGACGTCATCGCCTTCCTCACGCACGTCGAGGAGCTGGCCGGCGCCGACGCTCGTTGGCTGCATCGAGGCATGACCTCCAGCGACGTCCTCGACACGAGCCTCGCGATGCTGCTCGTTCGGGCGACCGACGCGATTCTCGAGCGCCTCGACGGCTTCTTGAAGGCCCTCGAGCGCCGCGCGCGCGAGCACGCCAAGACGCCGATGATCGGCCGCTCGCACGGCATCTTCGCCGAGCCCGTCACCTTCGGCATCGTCCTGGCCGGCCACCTCGCCGAGATGAAGCGCGCCAAGAGGCGCCTTTTGGCCGCTCGCGCCGAGATCGCCGTGGGCAAGATCGCCGGCGCGGTCGGCACCTACGCGCACCTCTCGCCGGAACTCGAACGCAAGGCGCTCGCCAAGCTCGGCCTCGTCCCGGAGACGGTCTCCACCCAGGTCGTCGCGCGCGACCGGCACGCGGCCTTCTTCACCGCGCTCGCGGTCGTCGCCGCTGGCATGGAGCGCCTCGCGACCAACGTCCGCCACTGGCAGCGCACCGAGGTCGGCGAGGCCGAGGAGCACTTCACCGTCGGGCAGAAGGGGTCGAGCGCCATGCCCCACAAGCGCAACCCCATCCTGAGCGAGAACCTCTGCGGCCTCGCGCGCATCGTCCGCGGCTACGCGACGCCCGCGCTCGAGAACGTCGCCCTCTGGCACGAGCGCGACATCTCGCACTCGTCGGTCGAGCGCTACATCGCGCCGGACGCCACCGCGACCTTGGCCTTCATGCTCGACCGCGCCCGCGGCCTCGTGGACAACCTCGTCGTCTATCCCGAGAACATGAAGAAGAACCTCGAGCGCGCCGGCTCCCTCTTCTTCAGCGAAGCCGTGCTGCTCGCCCTGGTCGAAAAGGGCAAGCCCCGTCAGGAGGCGTACGTCTTCGTGCAGCGCAACGCGATGAAGGCCTTCCACGGCGAGGGCACCTTCCGCGCGAACCTCGAAGCCGACGCCGACGTGATGGCTCTTCTCAGCAAAGAAGAGATCGCGCGCTGCTTCGACCTCGACCACGCGCTCCGCTTCGCGGAGACGATCGTCGAGAGGGCGCTTTCGGAAGGCTGAGTTTAGGAACCGCCAAGACGCTGTAGGGGCGATTCATGAATCGCCCCTACGCAATTGGGGCTGTCGTCTTCCTTTGCGTCTTCGTGTCTTTGCGGTTCTAAACAAACCCTTCTTGATGGCTCCCCAGTCTGGCTTTGACGCGCGCCAACGCGATCCTCCCAATCAGCCAGAGAATCACGAGCACGTGCCAGGGGCGGATGCCGCTTTTCTCGTCGGCATAGACGGGGCGCACGACGACGTCGCGGATGCGCTGGCCGGCGATGGCGAGCTTGCCGATGAGATCGTTCGGATAGCCGAAGCGGGGCCAGAGCTCGTCGAGGTCGATGGCGTCGAGCGCGCGGGCCGAGATGGCCGTGTAGCCGCATTGGCTGTCGTCGAGGCTCGAGAGGCCCGCCGCCCACCGGGTCAGGCGTGACAGCCAACGTCCTACGACGTAACGCGCCCGCGGCATGGTCGTTTGCACGCTCGGATGCGCCATGCGATTGCCTTTTGCGTAATCCACCTCGCCGCGCACCACCGGCATGAGCAAGGGCGTGAGATCGTCCGGGTGCATCTGCGCATCGCCCGCCATCACCGCCATCACGTCGGCTCCCTCGGCCTTCGCCTTCCGATAGCCCGTCGCGATCGCGGCCCCCACCCCTCGATTCGTCTCGTGCACGATCACCCGGACGCGCGGATCGCCCAGTGATTGCGCCGCCTTCGCCGTCTCGTCCCGGCTCGCGTCGTCCACGACGTAGATGGCGTCGACGAAAGCGGGAATGCCTCGAAGCGTGCGCACGATGAGCCGCTCCTCGTCGAACGCGGGCACGATCACCGCGATGCGCACGTTTTCCAGCATGGGCGCGCCCCTTATCGCGCCGCTTGTGCGCAGCGCAAGCCGATTGCAGAACGCGGCCCCATGTCGAGGCGCAGGGTGATCCTCACCGTGATCGTCGGGCTGCTGCTCGCGAGCGCGGCCTATCTGGTGTTCCGATTCCCCTCGGATCGCACGCCCGAGGGCGCCTATGCCCGCATCGCGCTCGCCGTCTCGAAGAACCGCCCGCAGGACTTCTTCGCCTATCTGGAAACGCGCGCGCAGTGGGCGGCGTACACGATTCGCGACTACCGCAAGAAGAGCCTCGACCTCGTCGAGCGAGCCTATCCCGAGCCCGAGCGCGAGCGTCTCCTCGCCGAATGGCGCCCCTTCGCCGAAGCTCCCGACGGCGCCGACGTCTTCGCCCTCTACGCCGAGCAGCGCGGCTGGCTCGGCCGGCTCCGCAAGGACCTATCCGGCATCGCGAGCATCGAGGCACAGGGCGAGCGGGCGACGATCGAGACCGCGCGGGGGACGCGGTACTCGTTTCGGCGGCGTGAGAACGGGATTTGGGGGCTCACGATGTTCACGGGGGAGCTGGAGGCGGAGGCGGAGAAGGCGGCGCGGGATCACGCGGTCGTGGAGAGGGCGGCGGGGAGCGAGTAGCTCGCTGGCGTGCGTGCGGGCGGCGGTACGGCTTGGGCTCCGGCCGCTCACGCACGGATTCCGGCCGCTCGCGCACACACTCCGGCCGCTCGCGCACAGACTCCGGCCGCTCTCGCACGGACTCCGGTCGCTCTCGCACAGACTCCGGCGGCTCTCGGCGAGCTACTCGTGCGAAGCGAGGCGGACCGAGGCTTTTCCGCGTAGCCGCTGCCGATCGAAGACGGTGACGAGCTCCCGCGGCGTAATCGTCTCGACCTCGTCATCGACCAGGCCCAGCCTCTTCGCGATGGTCGCGACGAAGCGCTCCGGGGGCGTGTTCGCTTCGCGGTGGAAGCGGAGCGAGAGGCTCGCGTCGCGCTTGGCCAGGCGCTCGCCGGTGGGGCCGAGGACGAGCGGCGTGTGCGCGAAGGCGACCGTCTTTCCGTAGAGGAGCTTTGCCAACAGGGCCTGCCGCGGGGCGGAGGAGAGCAGATCATGACCCCGGACGATTTCCGTCACCCCCATCGCGTGATCGTCGACCACCACCGCGAGCTGGTAGGCGTAGACGCCGTCGCCGCGCTTGAGGACGAAGTCGCCGACGCACTCGCCGACGTGCTGCGTGTACGCGCCTTGGAGGGTGTCCTCGATGGTGATCGTCGCGTCGTCGGGTACCCGCAAACGGATGGCCGGGGGTCGCTTGAACCTACGGTTTCGTAAACCGTAGCTCTCGCAAAGCCTCGGGTAGCGCGGTCCTTCCTCGCCGGCGTGGGGAGCGCTCGCGATCTTGGCGATCTCGGCGCGCGAGCAGTCGCAGTAGTAGACGAGGCCCTGGCGGGCGAGCTCCTCGATGGCCTCTTCGTAGAGCGCATGACGCTCCGATTGCCGATACGGGCCGTGAGGTCCGCCGACGTCGGGGCCCTCGTCCCAATCCAGGCCGAGCCAGCGCAAATCCTCGAGCTGCCGCTCCTCCATGCCGCGTACGACGCGCGGTGTATCGATGTCCTCGACGCGGAGGACGAAGCTGCCGTTCCGAGCGCGAGCCGAGAGCCAGGCGATCAGGGCCGTGGCGGCCGAGCCGAAGTGCAGCTCGCCGGTGGGGGAGGGGGCGAATCGTCCTCGGTAGCTTCGCGGCGCGGGCATGGGCTCGTTCGGGAGGGGATGACGCAGTCGGGCGATCTACCCCATTTGCCGGGCCCGAGCCGACGAGCCATCGCGCCCGCCAAACCTGGCCCCAGCCCGCGCCGGGTGGTAACGCCCCGCGCCTCCCATGCTCGGCTACGCGCTCGGCACCCTGTCGGCCATCTTCGTCGTCTGCGACCCGATCGGCCTCGTCCCGATCTACCTCGCGATGACGCGGTCGTATTCGCCCGAGCAGCGCCGCGTCACCGCCGTCCGCGCCGCCTTCGTCATGGCCCTGACGCTCGGCCTCTTCGCGCTGACGGGCACGGCCATCCTGGAGTTCTTCGGGATCTCGCTCCCGGCCTTCCGCATCGCGGGCGGCGTGCTCCTCCTCTTGCTCGCGATCGACATGCTCCGCGCGCAGCCATCGCGGCAGCGGACGACGCCAGAAGAAGAGGCCGCCGGAGCCGAGCAGGTCGATGTCTCGGTCTTCCCCCTCGGCATCCCCATGCTGGCGGGGCCCGGATCGATCGCGACCGTGATCGTCTTGATGACGCAGGCGCAGCTTCCGATGGAGCGGATCCTCGTCTTCGCGGCCATCGGCGTGACGGCGATCGCGACGGCCGTGCTCCTCATCGGGGCGACCTTCGCGGAGCGACGGCTCGGTCGGACGGGCCTTGCCGTGCTCGAGCGCGTGATGGGTCTCTTGCTCGCCGCGATCGCGGTGCAGTTCGTCGTGGATGGGGCGCGTGAGTCGTTCCCGGGCCTGACGATGCTCCCGCCGTGAGGGCGGGCGATTCGCCGGTCGCCCCTACGCGCCCTCTTCGACCGGCAGGCCTTCGGAAACCCAGCCCTTCTCCGTCACGTTGCCGAAGGGCCCGCGCGCTCCGTCGTAACCGGCGCGCTGTTCGACGATGTCCGTGTAACCGGCGGCGAGGAGGATCTCCGCCGCCCTCAGCGAGCGATTCCCCGAGCGGCAACCGAGGACGAGCTTGGCGTCCTTTGGGAAGCGGGCTTGCATCGTCGCGAGGAAGTCCGGGTTGGGTGACATGCCGGCCGGGCTCATGTGAAAAAGTGGCACGTTGACGGAACCCGTCGGACGCCCGGCGAGGAATTCCGGCTCGCTGCGCACGTCCACGTAGACATATCCCTCGTCCATCAACGCCTTGGCCTCGCGGGGGGACACTCGTTTCACGTTCGACATGGTTTCGTTCGCTTTCTGGAAACCGGGAGACCTCGTCCTCGCAGTGTCTCCTGACACCGACATGGGCCGGGGCACCGATTTGTGACAAAAACGCCCTTACACATTCACGCCAGGGCAGCAACGCCGGGCGAACAGGACATTTTTCGAATGACGGACTTGAAAGCGACGGAGACGCGGCTCGTTCCGCTCGGTGGCCTCGGTGAAATCGGCATGAATTGCCTCGCCATCGAGCAAGCGGGCGGCATCCTCGTCGTCGACTGCGGTGTCACGTTCCCCCACGAGGACCTGGGCATCGACATCTACCACCCGCTCTTCACGTGGCTCGAGGAGCGAAGCGAGCGTGTGCGCGGACTTTTCCTCACGCACGGTCACGAGGATCACGTCGGCGCGGTGGGACACCTTCTTTCCCGCATGGATGTGCCAGTTTTCGGGCCGGCACATGCCTTGGCGATCGCGCGGCACCGGATGTCCGAAATGGGCATCAATCCCAACAACCGTCGCCTGGTGACAGCCGTGCCGCGTGGCACCTACGAGGTCGGCCCCTTCGTCGTCGAGCCCATCCGTGTCACTCACTCGATCGCCGAGGCCACGGCGCTGGCCATCCGCACGGCCGCCGGCACGATCATTCACACGGGTGACTTCAAGCTCGATCCCGAGCCTCCGGATGGCGAGCTGACCGACGAGGCACGCTTCGCCGAGCTGGGGGACGAGGGCGTTCGGCTCCTCCTCTCCGACAGCACCAACGTGGACGCGCGCTCCGAGCCCGGCAGCGAGAGCACCGTGGGCGACGAGCTCGACCGCGTCGTGGCCGAGTCCGAGCACCGCGTGATCATCGGAGCCTTCGCCTCCAACGTGCAGCGGCTCATCCGGATCGGCGAAATCGCGCAGAAGTACGGCCGCAAGATCGTGCTCCTAGGCCGCAGCCTCCAGCTCCACGTCGCCTTCGCGCACGAGATCGGCAGGCTTTCGTGGCCGAGCGATTTGGTCATCCCGCCCGACGAGGTGAGCTCGCTCCCGCGCAACCAGGTCCTCGCTCTGGCGGGAGGCACGCAGGCCGAGCCCTTCTCCGCGCTGCGTCGACTCGCCTCGCGCGCGCACCCGGCGCTCACGCTCGAGCCGGGGGACGTCGTCGTCTTCTCGAGCCGGATCATCCCGGGCAACGACGTCGGCGTCTTCGCGATGATGGGCGACCTGCTCCGTCAGGAGGTGAGGTTGCGCAACTGGATCACGGATCCGCTCGTCCACGTCAGCGGGCACGCGCATCGGAGCGAGCAGCGGCGCATGCTCGAGCTCGTGCGGCCGCAGGCATTCATCCCGGTCCACGGCACGCTCCACCACCTCGTTCGCCACGCGGAGCTCGCGCGCGAGATGGGCGTCTCGCAGACGCTCGTCCTCGAGAACGGCGACATCGCTCGCCTCGACGAGAAGGACCTCGTGAAGGAAGGGCGCACGGAGGTGGGCAAGGTCGCGATGAGCGCGGGGCACGAGCTTCCGCGCGGCGTGCTGCGCGAGCGGCAGATGCTCGCGCGATCGGGCCTGGTCCACGTAACCGTCGTCGTGGACGGCAAGGGCAAGCTGAAGACGCCGCCGGCCGTCGTCCTGCACGGGGTGCCGATCGACGACAACGACATGCCGTCGCGGCGAGCCATCGTGCGCGCGGTGGTCGATGCGCTGAACGGCCGCTTCCACGTGGAGCGCCCAAGCGACGAGGCGATCGGGGATCAGGCGCGTTTCGCTGCGCGTCGAGCGGTCGAGGCCCAGGTGGGCAAGCGCCCGGTCGCGCTGGCGACGGTGGTGCGCGGATAGACGCGAAATCCCGGCTTTGAAAACGACATTGCCCCTCCACCGCGAGGTCGAGGGGCAATGTGCATTTCCGTCGATGAATCGGAAGGGCGAGGCTCAGGCGGTCGGCACGGTCTCGCTGCGGAAGACCTCGACCTTGTTCAGCAGGACGTCCTGCTTCGGCCGATCCTGCGGGCCGCGCGGAACGCGAGCGATCTTCGCGACCACGTCCTGGCCGACGACGACGCGACCGAAGACCGCGTGGCGGTTGTCGAGATAGCGGGTCGCCGTCTCGGTGATGAACCACTGCGAGCCGTTGGTGCCGGGGCCGGCATTGGCCATCGAGAGGACGCCGGGGCCGTCGTGCTTCAGGTCGGGATGGAACTCGTCGGCGAAGTTGTAACCGGGCCCGCCCGTCCCCCAGCGCGGCGCCAGCTCGGGATAGCGGGTGAGGGGGTCACCGCACTGGATCATGAAATCCGGGATGACGCGGTGGAAACGCACGCCGTCGTAGAGGGGCGTCCCCTGCATCGTCTGCCCCGCCTTCATGTCCCTCCACGGCATCGTGCCGGTCGCCAGGCCCACGAAGTTGGCGACGGTCTTGGGCGCCTTCTCCTCTTCGAGGCGGACGACGATGTTGCCTTCGCTCGTGTGGAGGCGCGCATAGAGCTGCCCCGTCCCGGGGACCTGAATGGGGGGAAAGTTCGGTTGGGCCATGATCTTCTTCCTTGCTGATGCGTTGCGGTGATTGCCGATAGTGGCGTCGAGGCAGATCCCTGGGACGGGATCGAAAGGTGGAGGTTCGTGCTCAGGCCCGCTCGAAGACGGTGGCGATGCCTTGGCCGACCCCGATGCAGAGCGAGGCGAGGCCGAGGCGGGCCTTGCGTGCCTTCATCGCGTGGACGAGCGTCGTCACGATGCGCGCGCCGCTGGCGCCGATGGGGTGGCCGAGGGCGATGGCGCCGCCGTTGACGTTGACCTTTTCGGGGTCGAGATCGAGGCCGCGGATGCAGGCTATGGATTGGGCGGCGAAGGCCTCGTTCAGTTCGACGAGGTCGAGGTTCGGCGCGCGCAGGCCCGCGCGGGAGAACACCTTCTTCGTCGCGGGAATGGGGCCCTCGCCCATGTAGCTGGGATCGACGCCGGCCGTGGCGGACGCCACGAAGCGCGCCATCGGTTCGAGCCCGAGCTCCTTGACCACGTCCTCGCTCACGAGGAGGACGGCCGCCGCGCCATCGTTGAGCGGCGAGGAGTTACCCGCCGTCACGCTCCCTCCCGCACGGAAGGCCGGACGCAGCTTCGCCAAGCCCTCGATCGTCGTGTCCGAGCGAACCGACTCGTCGCGCGCGAAGAGGACGGGCTCGCCCTTTCGCTGCGGGACCGGGACGGGAACGATCTCGTCGGCAAAAGCGGATGCCTCCCAAGCCGCGGCGGCCTTGCGCTGCGACGAGAGCGCGAACTCGTCCTGCTCTTGCCGCGTGATTCCGTACTTCTTGGCGACGTTCTCCGCCGTCTCGCCCATGCTGATGAGCTCGAAGCGCTCCTGCATCTTGGGATTCGGATAACGCCAGCCGAGGGTCGTGTCGTAAATGGGCGGCGGATTGCGGTCGAAGGCCTCGCTGGCCTTGGGCATCGAGAAGGGCGCGCGCGTCATGCTCTCGACGCCTCCCGCGATGGCGACCTCGCTCTCGCCGACGGCAATCATCCGCGCGGCGTCGTTGATGGCCTCGAGGCCGGAGCCGCAGAGGCGATTCACCGTCACGCCGGGAACGTCGTAGGGGAGGCCTGCCAAGAGGAGCGCCATGCGAGCGACGTTGCGGTTGTCCTCGCCGGCCTGATTGGTCGCGCCGAAGACGACCTGATCGAGCCGCGCACCCAGCTCCGGCTGCCTGTCGACGAGGCCGCGGACGACGTGCGCGGCGAGATCGTCGGGGCGGATGCTGGCGAGCGCGCCGCGATAGCGGGCGATGGGCGTTCGAACGGCGTCGATGACGTAGATGGAACGGAGCTTGGGCATGGCGGCCCGAACTGTAGCCACGCTGCGGGCGGAGTCTCACGTTTTCTCTGGACGGAAGGCAGGCTTTTTCCTGTAGCCTGTCTGCATCATGCCCCCCGAAGCTCCTTGGAAAGTATTCCCCTATCACCGCAAATCGAGCGCGCTCGTATTCCCCCACGATGAAGGCTGGCACTATCTGCTGCCAGGCAATGTCGCCAATCCCTCCCTCTCCAACATGGAGTGGGTCTATACGAACGCGCACCTCGACGAGGTGGGTGGTCAAGGGCGCAAGTTCGTCCTCTTCGCCGCCTACTTCACGCAAGGCCTGCGCCTCTTGGTCCTGCGCGCCTTCGACGCGGAGGACCGCTATCTCGGCGCTTGGACTGGAACGACGCTGGGCTTGTTGACGCCCCGGCCCGATCGATTGGACCTCGTCTATCGCCATGCCGGCGGTGTCGATCGTTGGCGGAACGTGACGAAGCCAAATGGCGATCTCGATCCTTTCCACTCGCGCCTCTCGGCGATCGACGATGCGGACTCGTTCCAGGTCGATCTCGACTTCGTCAACACCAAGACGCCCTACGAGGCAGGCGGCATCGGCTGGCTGCCCTTCGGGCGGCGCGGTTGGTTCGGCTACTACTCGTTGACGCGGCTATCGGCAAAAGGCGTCCTCCGGCTGACCACGCCCTCGGGCGGGACGGAGGAGGTACGCGTCGAGGGAATGGCCTGGTTCGACCACCAGTGGGGGCCGTTCTACGTCACCCCGCTTCGCGTCCGCGGCCTCGAGGAATACGAGTGGATGAGCATCCAGCTCGATTCGGGCGACGAGATCATGCTCACCACCGTCTGGGATACGACGGGCGAGACGCCGGATCGTGAAGCCTTCGGCGGCGCCGGGCTCATTCGGAAGAACAACAAGTTCGAAAAGCTGATCGGCTCGACGATGTGGAAGCGCACCCGGTTCTGGCGCTCCCCGACGCAGGGCGCGATCTACTCGGCGGGTTGGACCTTCGAGGCCGAGCCCTGGAATACGCGCCTCGTCATCACGCCGCGGTATCCGGATCAGATGACGCCGCTCATCGATACGACGCCGGCGGTTCGCATGGTGCTCGAGCGCGCGGGCGAGCAGCTCTTGAACGGCCCGCTCAACTATCTCGGCGATTTCTGGGAAGGCTCCTGCACCGTCGAGGGCATCTTCGATGGCCAGCCGGTGCGTGGCTATGCCTTCGCCGAGCTCATCAAGCGCTATCGCATCCCCGAGCTCGAGGTCACCGTTCCTCGCAACGACTCCGACCTGACCGTCGTCGCCTGGCGCGTGACCAACTGGGATGTGCAAGCACCCCTGACCTATCGCTTTTTCTTGGAAGAGCCCGACGGCACCGTCCTCGTGGACCGCGCGGGCTTGGACGTCTCCGTCACCGTCCTCGACGACCCCTCGCTTCCGCGACGCAAGCCGCTCATCGCGCGCATCGTCGCCTCGTCGATCGACGGCACCCTCTCGAAGACCACCGCCATCCGATTGGAGCTTCCATGAAACGCAAAGTGATCATCCTGGGCGGCGGGCTCAGCGCGCTCTCGACGGGCATCCACCTGCTCGAGGACGGCGGCGCCGCGAAATACGACGTGAAGATTCTCTGCATGGAACACCGTCTCGGCGGCAAGGCCGCGAGCTGGCGCAAGCCGGACGGCAGGTTCATGGAGATCGGCTTCCACGCCATCTTCGGCTACTACCGCGCCATCCGCGGCTTGCTCGCGAAGGTGGGGCGCCCCGTCACCGATACGCGCTGGTTCTCGTCGAACCACGGCATCCACTTGATGTACGAGGCCTCCGCGCGGGCGGTGAATCGCCTTCACCTGCCCAACGGCATTTCGGACATCGAGGCCATCCTGAACAATGGCTTCGTCGACTACCAAGGGATGAACGTCCTCGAGAAGATGCGGGCGGCGCGTTTCTTCGCCGAGGCGCTGCCCCGCTTGTTCCTCGATCCGCTCGCGCCCGAAATCGACGAGCAGTCCTTCACGGCCTTCTGCGTCTCGATGGGCCTCGACATCTCACTGACGCAGAAGAGCTGGTTCCGTTACGTCCTCGATCTCGCTTTCAACTATCCGAACGAGGGCTCGGCCTTCGTGGGCGCGCGAGGCTTCCGGGCGCTCGTCGGTTATGAGAATTCGGAGGTCTTCTATTTCAACGGGCCCATGTCCGAAATCATGATCGCGCCGCTCGCGGAGTACTTCACGGCTCTCGGCGGCACGATCGAGTTCTGCACGAAGGTCACCGGCATCACGCTCGATCCGAGCTCGCGCCGGATCACGAAGCTCTCGACCCAGGCCATGGCGACGCCGATTCCGATTCCGGGCGTGGTCGACCACGTGGACTGGGCTCCCATCGGGGGCAGCTATTCGCTCGAGGACGATCCTTATCCGCACAAGGGAGATCCCAAGCCCGGCGAGGGCGCGCCCGTTCACGAGCTCACGCTGGGCGCGGACTTCGACGAGGTCGTCTGGACGCTCCCGGTGGACAGCACCAAGGCCCTTTTGCGAACGACGCCCTCGTTCGAAGAGGCCGTGATGGAGAGCCCCAAGCTCTCGCGGGTCTTCTACCTGCGGACGGTTGCGCCGATCTCGATGAGAATCTGGCTGCCGAACAAGGTCATGCCGGCCGACTTCGACACCGTCGTCATGGGGACGCCGCAGCCCGCGGCGACGATCATCGACTACGCGAATCGGGTCGAGGAGCTTCGGCGAGGGCCCTACGGTTCGGTCATCGAGTTCGAAGGGCAGGAGGGCTTGCACGCGGACTTCACCGATCGGGAGATGCAGCGCGTGCTACTCGAGCAATTCGCCGAGCTCCCCTTCGTCGACAGCGGGCGGTTCTCGATCGACGACGTGCTCGAAGGCCGCAACGGTTGCCACCTCGAGCTACGCCGCAACACCGCGAACCATCTCCGCTATCTGCTGATGGAGCCCGGCCATTGGAAATACCGCTACGAGCAGGAGGATAGCGGTTACGAGAACCTGGTCTTCGCCGGGGATTGGATGCAGGGCACGCAGCCGACGGCGAGCATGGAGGCGGCGACGCGGACCGGTAAGGTCGCCGCGAATCACCTGCGGTACAAGGCCGGGCTCGCGCCGGCGGCGGACTGAAGCGAGGCCTGCTCTGAAGAGGCTTGAAATAGCGGGACGTCAGCTCGCCGCGGAACATGCCGAGAGGGGCGATTCGTGTAACGCCACTCTCTTCGAAACATCCTCGGCGAAGCCTGGCGTCCCTTCTTTTCAACGGTTCGAGGACACGCGCTTCAAGCGACCCAGCGCACGTGGAAGATCCATTGCCCCGGGGCGGGCGTCTCGATTTCGAGGGGGAAGGGCGTCCTGCCCAGCATGGCGATGATGGTCTCGCTCCAGCCGGCGATGACGAGGGGCATGTGCTTCGGCAGGGTGGGATCGACCAGCTTGCCGACGAGGTAATGGTCCCCGTCCTCGACGACCATGAAGATCCCCGCGCTCGATTGTCGCTTCCAGATCGACGCCGCCCGGCGGAAGACGAGGGCAGGCGTCATGAACGAGAGGAAGACGCGGTAGATCGTGTTCAGCTGATAGCGCGCGGCCCGGTTCCCCACCTCGCGGAACTGCCGCTCGTCGTTGTTCGTCGCGACCTCGATCGCGTGCATCAGCGCGTGGAGGTGACGACGCGGGTACCACTGATCCGCGAAGATCCTCCCGTCGAAGAACGATCGCGACTCGGCGGGCAGCTCGTCCCGGATGCGGAGCCAGAGGTCTTCGCGCTCTCGCCGCAGAGGCTCGACGTACGAGAGATACGCGTACCCTTTGACGACCGATTGGTCATTCATTGCTTTTTGACGAAAACCTCGTCCGCAATGGGGCCCTCTTCCGTCCACCGGTAGAAACCGCGGCCGCTCTTCTTCCCGAGGCGGCCGGCGCGAACCATCTGCCGCAGGATCGACGGCGGCCGGAACTGCTCGCCCACCTCACGGTGCAGGTGCTCGAGGATGGCGAGGCGCACGTCGAGGCCGACGAGGTCCGTGAGCTTCAGCGGACCCATCGGATGGCGGTAGCCGAGCTCCATGGCGCGATCGATGTCCTGCACCGAGGCGACGCCGCTCTCGAGCATGCGCATGGCCTCGGCCCCGATCGCGACACCGAGGCGGCTGGTCGCGAAGCCGGGGGTGTCGCGCACGACGATGGGCGTCTTGCCGATGACCTTGGCGAAATCGAGGGCGCGCTCGAGGGTCGCCTCCGAGGTGCCCATCCCGCGCACGATCTCGAGGAGCTCCATCACCGGCGGCGGGTTGAAGAAGTGCAAGCCGATGGTCCGCTCCGGCGCTCCGATGCGGCTGCCGAGCTCGGTGATCGAGAGGCTCGACGTGTTGCTCCCGAACCAAGCCTCCTGCGAGGTGATGCGCGCGACCTTCGTGAAGAGCTCGACCTTGAGGTCCATCGACTCCGGCGCGGCCTCGATGACGAGGTCGGCGCCTCTGCAGGCGCGATCGAGGTCGGAGCAGGCGACGAGGCGGGCGAGGGTCGCGGCCTTGGCGTCCTCCGTGAGCTTGCCCTTGGCCACGAGCTTTCCGAGGCTCGTTCCCACGTTGGCGATAGCCTTTTCGACCCGCGCGAGGTCGATGTCGAAGACGTGCGTGACGAGCCCGTGGCTGGCGCAGACCTGCGCAATCCCCTGACCCATCGTGCCCGTACCGAGCACGGCGACTTGGCGAAGCGGCGAAGAGCTCATGAGTCGGCGCTTCTACCCCAAGCGACCCCGAGCGGGCGAGCCTTCAGGTGTTCACAAGGAGGCTTCGCAGGTCACGCAGCTCTTGCCGTCGTAGTCGCGGTGGTAGACCTCGGCGCAACGAGGGCAGAGACGCGCGTCGTCTTCGAAGGAGACGAGCTTGCCGCTCGCCTTGCAGCGACGTCCCGCGACCTGGAGGGGCTCGCCGTCGACGAGGGTGCCGGGATGTTTGTCCGTGCGAGGCAGCTTGTCGCGCACCTCCGCGGGGACCTGGACCCGCTGCGGGATGCGACCGAGCGCTTCGGCGACGAGGTGACCCCCGCGGTCGTCGTCTACCGCCGTGACGGCGGGCTGACCGACGCCGACCGCGACCGGATCCGCGAGGACCGCGCGGCGCTGGACCGCGACCCGCCGCCGCTGGCCGTCGCGGTAGGCGAGCCGCAGGTCGAGGACGACGCGGCGCTGCTCACCGTCCCGCTGCGCGACACGGGCGACAGCGACGAACTGAAGGGCGCCGTCGCCGACGTGCGCGAGCGCGTCGGCAGCAACGAGGGCCGCGGCGGCGGCCTGCTGGTGGCGGTCACCGGCGGCGCCGCGTTCTCGGCGGACATCAGCAGCGTCTTCGAGGGCGTCGATACGACCCTGCTGGCGATCACCGGCACCATCGTGCTGCTCTTG
>Ga0180215_1002499_pt1 | contig 18445 bp, 14 predicted proteins | sample eDN3rd37CBELigBY_FD_128871 | JGI IMG/M metagenome (GOLD analysis project Ga0180215, IMG submission 128871) | Enriched backyard soil microbial communities from Emeryville, California, USA - eDNA 3rd pass 37_C BE-Lig BY (version 2) (version 2) | ecosystem: Environmental > Terrestrial > Soil >... | reverse complement strand
CCAAGTCCTTGCCGACACCCTCACAGTCCTCGGCCGCTGGCAGATCCTTGATCCCGCGCTGGCCTCCGAGCGCACCGCAGCGTTTCACGCTGAGCATCGACAGGAACCACCTCCGCCGGGAACCCGACTGTGGGAGATCTTCATTGGCCTCCGTGGCACCGGGGACCACACCATCCTCGGCGACCAACTCGTGCACGTCCTCTCCGACGCCGGACTGCATGTCGACCAACTGATATCCAGGTTCTACCCGGCCGGAACCGAGGATCGCGCGCACGCTCTACGTAACTATCCCGACCTCGACAACCCCGACGATCGATAGTCCGACCTTCACCGGACAGGCCCCGCTAGCGGTCTCTTACCTTCAGGACGGCGTTCGTGAAGAACTCGGTGAACTCCCGTTCGAACTCCTTGCCGTCCATGCCCAAGACAGCAACCGTGTACCCGTCGACCGATGCATAGCCGTAGAAGAGGTCGTTATTGGACCACTCCGGATTGTCTGGATCAGAGACCTCGTAGAGGATGACAGCGTCCTCGGTGGCGATCGCCGGGGGCAGGTCCAGTCGCGCAGTGGTGATGGTTCGCGAGTTCATCCTGTACGTCGAACACGATCCCGTGTGAGCATCGGCGACCTGCGCGATATCGAGTGGAACCTCACTGACCAGCGCGAGATAGGAACTTTCGTTGTCGAGGTATGCGCCCATCATCGATGTCGTATCGACATTGCTCAACGTCAGCCGGGCTTCGTCGGCGTAGCTCGACTGCTCGCCACACTCGACGGGTTCGTACGTGATGTCGATCGGCAACCCGACGTCACTCGGCGTATCCAGCAGCAGGTTCATCACCAACTGTTCCGGCTCGGTGAACCGGGCGGTCTGCGTGCCGACGGGCAGGTCCTCGGCCGTGAGCAGGAGACTGTCGCGGGATGCTGGCTCTTGCGGCTCCTCGTCGCTTACCCCGCATGCTGTTGAAACCAGCAGTAGCCCAACGATTCCGGTTTTCTTCAGGAGCGCACGATACATTCCGGGAACGCTACCGGCACCGAGCGGTTTCGGTACCCTCGCGCATGCGGTCGTTCGTGTCCTCGAGATCCCGAAGTTACGCACACAGGAGCAGTCGATCCGGCACATGCCGGCGCATGGTCTTCCCGTCCACCCCGCACAACCACATCGGCTGGGCTGAGATCCGCACCACCTCCGGTGCATAGTCCGCCAGCCACAATCGGTCCGGCTCAAGTCGGCTCTCGTAGAGGACATGAGCACGATTGGGTGCCGACCAGAACATCCCGGAATCGTGCCGACGACGGGGATGGCTACGGACTTTCCGTATAGGCAGTCCCCGGCTCCTCCGATGGCGATCTACCGCAGCGAGGGTCGTCGCGACAAGAACACCTGAGTCCCGCCCGTACCTGACCTCAACCTCGCTGGTCCGGGGCACTTTCGCGGTATCCGTCCAGGACGGTGCCGACCGACACGAAACTCGGAAACCGACACGCTACCGCCACGAAATCTGGAAACCGACACCGAATCGTGGAACTGTCAACGGCGGCCGAAAACCAGGCCAGAAACGACGGATGAAAACCAGGCCACCCAACCACGATCGGATGGGTGATCTCGATGGAAGACTGGGCTCTGATCCGGCACCTGCATCACAGCGAGAAGTTGTCGCAGCGTGCCATCGCGAAACGGTTGGGCATCGCCCGCGACACAGTCGCAAACGCGCTGGCCAGCGACACACCACCGAAGTACCAGCGACCCGCGGTGACCTCGGCGATCTCCGAGGCCGAACCGAGAATCCGGGCATTGCTCATGGCGTATCCGACGATGCCGGCGACGGTCATCGCCGAACGCGTCGGCTGGAGTGGATCGATCACCTGGCTGCGTGAGCGGGTCCGGTTGCTGCGCCCCGAATACGCGCCGGTCGATCCGGCGGATCGCCTCGACCACCAACCGGGCAGGGCAGTCCAGTGCGACCTGTGGTTCCCACCCGTGAAGATTCCGCTCGGGTTCGGCCAGTTCGGGACGCCGCCGGTGCTGGTGATGGTCGCCGCGTTCTCACGATTCATCACCGCGATGATGCTGCCGTCCCGCACGACGATGGACCTGGTCGCCGGGATGTGGACGCTGCTGGCGTCCCGGTTCGGTGCGGTGCCGCACCAACTGTGGTGGGACAACGAAGCCGGGATCGGACGCCGAGGCCGGCTGACCGACCCGGTCACCGCATTCATCGGCACCTTGTCGACGACGCTGATCCAACTCAAGCCCTACGACCCGGAATCGAAAGGTATCGTCGAACGCGCCAACGGCTATCTCGAAACCTCGTTCCTGTCCGGGCGCACGTTCACCTCGCCGGCAGACTTCAACACTCAACTCACCGACTGGTTACCGATGGCCAACGGCCGGACCGTGCGCCGGATCGACGGCCGCCCCGACGAACTCGTCGCCGTCGACACCGCCGCAATGCTGGCCCTGCCACCGGTCCCACCCAGCACGGACACCGTCATCGAGTTGCGGCTGCCCCGGGACTACTACGTGCGCGTGGGCGGCAACGACTACTCGGTCGACCCGTCGGCGATCGGGCATCTCGTGCAGGTCACCACCGGACTCGACGCCGTCACCGTCACCGGCGCCGGTCGACCGCTCGCCGACCATCAACGCCTGTGGGCCAGCGGTCTGACCGTGACCGACCCGCGGCATGTCGAGACCGCTGCCCGGCTCCGGCGCCAGTTCCAGCAGGCGTCCTCCGATATCTCCGAGAGCGGGCATCCGATGCGCGACCTCGCCGACTACGACCGTGTCTTCGGCGTCGACTTCGACACCACCGCAATCGATTCCGATCTCGGATCCTCCACCGGGGAGGTAGCGTGATGACCGTCGAGGACCCGGTCAAGCAGATCGAACACTACGCGCACGCGCTCAAAGCACCCCGGATCCGCGACGCCGCGGCCCGACTGGCCGCCCAGGCCCGCGAGGGCGGCTGGAGTCACGAGGAATACCTCGCCGCGGTGCTCTCCCGAGAGGTCTCGGCCCGCGAATCGTCCGGCGCTCAGATCCGTATCCGATCGGCGGGGTTCCCGACCCGTAAATCGTTGGAGGAATTCAACTTCGATCACCAGCCCGCACTCAACCGGGAAACGATCGCGCATCTGGGAACCGGCATGTTCTTGACCCAGGCACGCAACGTGGTGCTGCTCGGCCCGCCGGGCACCGGCAAGACACACCTGGCGATCGGACTCGGCGTCAAAGCCGCCGGGCACGGCCATCGGGTCGCGTTCGCCACCGCCGTCGACTGGGTCACCCGACTGACGACTGCGCACGCCGCCGGGCGCCTGCAGGCCGAGCTGACCAGGCTGCGCCGCTACGGACTGCTCATCGTCGACGAGGTCGGCTACATCCCGTTCGGGCAGGACGCCGCGAACCTGTTCTTCCAGTTGGTGTCGAGCCGCTACGAACATGCCTCCCTGATTCTGACCTCGAACCTGCCGTTCGCCCGGTGGGGCGACGTGTTCGGCGACCAGGTCGTTGCCGCCGCGATGATCGACCGCGTCGTGCACCATGCCGAGGTCTTGACCCTGAAAGGTTCGAGCTACCGACTCAAGGACAGCGGAGTCGACACGTTACCGTCCGCCCGGGCCGAGAACGCGGCACAATAGCCATCACCATGTGGCCGGATTTTCGACCGTCGCCACCGGCCTACTTTTCGACCGTCCCCGACAGGAACCTACAAAAGTGTAGGTTCTCGCCGAACTTGTCAGTGGTGCAACGCGTGGACCTGCGACGTTCCCAGTTCGTGTCAGTCCGAGATTCTCAGGATCGTGTCAGAACATCGAGTCCGCTCGGACCGCGGTCTACGGATCGGAACCGAGACTTCCCCAGTCGGGGGTGTCCAGCAGAACCACGTGGCGGCGTTGTTCCACAAGCCCCTACCGGTGAGCAGGCGCTCAGGGCGCCCGGGTCGCGAAATCCTCTCGTCCGATCTGACACTTGCCGAAGACAGTGGAAGGAGCAACTCACTCGATGCCTTCGCGTCCACGTCGTGGAGCGTACGTGAAGGCTTTTCGTTCGTGTTCGGTTGCTCCGCCCCACACGCCATGGTGCTCGCCGGTGGCCAGTGCGTGGTGCAGGCATTCGTGGCGCACCGGGCACGGTCGGCAGATGAGCTTGGCGGTGTGTTCACGTCGTGCGCGTTGCCCACGAGTTTCGTCATCGGGCGCGAAGAACGGAGCAGACCCGAAGAATCTGCATGCGGCAGCGTCCCACCAGTGCTCCGATGTTGTGGTCGTCGACCGCGCGGCGTCGATGCGGTGGTGTAGCAGGGGCATGGTCGAGGTCCGGTTCGTCACTGCGGTGTTTCGGGCGTGTAGGGGACGGTGGTGGCGCGGTTCTCGTCGATGTCCAGGGCCCGGCCGGCTTGCGGGAACGCGCGCTGGGCGCAGTCGGTTCGGTCGCAGACCTTGCAGCCGGCGCCGATCGGAACGGTCGTGGCGACATCGTCGAGGTTCAATCCTCGGGAATAGACGAGCTTGTGGGCGTGGGTCAGATCGCAGCCCAGGCCGATGGCGAAGCTGCGTGGCTGCGACAGATGCCCTCCGGTCGAGTGTTCGTCTGTGGTGCGTGCGATCCAGAGGTACTTTCGACCGTCGGGCATCTGCGCGACCTGGGTGCGGATTTTTCCTGGTGTGGCGAAGGTGTCGTGGACGATCCACAGTGGGCAGCTTCCGCCAACCCGGGAGAAGTGGAATGCTGTGGCGGACTGGCGTTTCGATATGTTTCCGGCCTTGTCCGTGCGAACGAAGAAGAACGGAACTCCGCGTTGTCCGGGACGTTGGAGGGTGGACAGGCGGTGGCAGACGGTTTCGAATCCGACCTCGAATGCGTTCCCGATCAGATCGATGTCGTAGTGCAGGCTTTCGGCCGTGCGCAGGAACTGCGTGTAGGGCAGGAGGAGTGCTCCGGCGAAATAGTTGGCCAGGCCGATTCGGGCGAGCGCTTTCGACTCGGGCGGCAGATCGGAGGCCGCAGTGACGAGCGCGTCGATCATTTTCTTCTGGGTGAGGAACGCCAACTGGGTGGCCAGGTGGAAGGCGCGCTGGCCGTGGGTGAGTCGACGGGCCAGAGCGAGGGTCCTCGTGGTCGCGTCGTAGCTGCGTTTCGGGCCGGGTGTGCCCGGAGCGTCGGTGCGGATCCGCACGGTGACGGAATGTTCGTCGCGAAGCAGACGCGCGAGTTGCAGGTCGAGACCACCGAGGGACAGCTCCCGAGAGACGAACATCTCCTCGGCGGCATCGTCGAGTTCGGCGATGTGATTGCGGTGGTCGTAGAAGAAATCCCGCACGTCCTCGTAGGGCATGGCGGGTTGCGATTCGGCGGTGGTGCCGTCGTGTGTCGGTGACAGTCGTTCGACCTGTTCGGTGGCGCCACGCAGCCGCCGGTGCATGGCGACCAGAACCTGAGCCGCCGTCGGATGGCGGGTGACCAGCTCGTCGATCTCGGTCGCGCCGGTATCGACGGCGTCGGCATGGTCGGCGAAGACGTCCTGCAGATCGGCGATCAGGCGGGCGTCGCTGTCGACGGCAAAGAAACCCATATCGAGGTCGAAGGTCGAGTTCAGACGCAGCAGGACGGGGACGGTGAGCGGTCGCTGGTCGTTCTCGAGTTGGTTGACGTAGCTGGTGGACAATTGCAGCATCCGCGCCAGGGCTGTCTGGGTCAGTCCCCGTTCCTCACGCAGCCGGCGCAGTCGGGCGCCCGCGTACAGCTTCTGCATGGGCCGAACCTAACAGGAACGGTTTTCGCAACTTACGCAGATTCGGTGGTCGGCTTACACACAAATACTCCTGTGCAAGGTATTTCCACTCCGCTGCGGTGTGCATAGCGTGCGAATCGACAGCTGAGATCCTGTGGAAGGTCGTGTAGTGAAAACCCATCTCGTCCGTACCCATCGCTCTGCCGAAGAGTTCCCGAAGCACGAACACCTCGCCTGGAAGATCGCCGAGGTCGCCACCGATCCGGTCGAGGTCCCTGCCGACACCGCCGAGATGATCGTCAACCGCATCATCGACAACGCGGCGGTCGCGGCGGCGTCGGTGACGCGTCGTCCGGTGGCCAATGCGCGTGCCCAGGCGCTGACCCACCCGTACAGCCCCGGTTCCACGGTCTTCGGTGTCGGTGGCACGTTCTCTCCCGAGTGGGCAGCATGGGCCGACGGCGTCGCGGTGCGTGAACTCGACTTCCACGACACCTTCCTCGCGGCAGAGTACTCGCATCCGGGCGACAACATCCCGCCGATCCTGGCGGTCGCGCAGCACACCGGCCGCAGTGGTGCGGACCTGATCCGCGGCCTGGCCACCGGGTACGAGATCCAGGTCGATCTGGTGCGTGCGATCTGCCTGCACGAGCACAAGATCGACCACGTCGCCCACCTCGGCCCGTCGGCCGCGGCCGGCATCGGCACGCTCCTGAGCCTCGACACCGAGACCATCTACCAGGCGATCGGGCAGGCACTGCATACCACGACCGCGACCCGTCAGTCCCGCAAGGGCGAGATCTCGAGCTGGAAGGCGTACGCGCCGGCCTTCGCAGGGAAGATGGCCGTCGAGGCCGTGGATCGGGCGTTGCGCGGCGAGGGCGCACCGTCACCCATCTGGGAAGGGGAGGACGGGGTCATCGCCTGGCTGCTCGGTGGACTTGATGCGGAGTACCACGTGCCGCTGCCCGCCCCGGGGGAGGCCAAGCGCGCCATCCTCGACACCTACACCAAGGAGCACTCGGCCGAGTACCAGAGCCAGGCACCGATCGATCTGGCCCGGCGCATGCGCGAGCGCATCGGTGATCTGGAGCAGATCGCGTCGATCGTGCTGCACACCAGTCACCACACCCACGTGGTGATCGGCACCGGCTCGAACGATCCGCAGAAGTTCGATCCGCAGGCCAGCCGTGAGACGCTCGACCACTCGGTCATGTACATCTTCGCTGTCGCGCTTCAGGACGGCACCTGGCATCACGAGCGTTCCTACGCCCCCGAGCGGGCGCAGCGGCCGGACACCGTCGAACTATGGCGCAAGATTTCCACCGCGGAGGATCCCGAGTGGACCCGCCGCTACCACTCGACCGATCCCGATGAGAAGGCGTTCGGTGCGCGCGCGGAGATCACCTTGAAGAGCGGCGAGGTGATAGTCGACGAACTGGCCGTTGCCGATGCGCATCCGCTGGGCGCGCGTCCGTTCTCCCGCGAGCAGTACATCGCCAAGTTCCGCACCCTCGCCGAGGGTGTCGTGGACCCGGCCGAGCAGGACCGCTTCCTCGACGTCGCACAGCGTACCCCCGAACTGGCCGCCGGTGAGCTGAACCAGCTGACCTTCACCGTCTCGGACGAGGTTCTCGCCCGTGCTCCGAAGTCGCCGAAGGGACTGTTCTGACATGACGGGTCTCATCGCCGCTGTCACTTCCGCAGCCGACAAACGTCTCGCCCTCCGCACATCGCTGGCTTCCGAGTCGATCACCAGGCTCCCGGGTGCGATCAATCCGCTGACCGCCAAGCTGGTCCAGGAGATCGGCTTCGAAGGGGTCTACGTCTCGGGAGGCGCGTTCTCGGCCGCGCTCGGTCTGCCGGACATCGGCCTGACCACCCTCACCGAGGTCGCCGCACACAGCGCCCAGATCGCGCGCTGCACCGATGTGCCGGTGCTGGTCGATGCGGACACCGGATTCGGTGAGCCGATGTCGGCAGCTCGCACTGTGACCGTCCTCGAAGATGCCGGGGTGGCCGGCCTGCACCTCGAGGACCAGGTCAACCCGAAGCGTTGCGGGCACCTCGACGGCAAGGCCATCGTGCCGACCGACGAGATGGTGCGCAGGGTGCGTGCCGCCGTCTCCGCGCGGCGGGATCCGAACTTCGTGATCTGTGCTCGCACGGACGCCGCCGGCATCGACGGTATCGATGCCGCGATCGAGCGTGCGAAGGCCTACGTGGACGCCGGAGCGGACCTGATCTTCACCGAGGCGCTGCACACTCGTGCCGACTTCGAGAAGTTCCGCGGCGCGGTGGACACTCCGCTGCTGGCGAACATGACCGAGTTCGGCAAGTCCCAACTCATCCCGGCGCAGGCGCTCGAGTCCATCGGGTACAACGCGGTGATCTACCCGGTCACCACTCTGCGGTTGGCGATGGGCGCGATCGAACGTGGACTGCGGGTCATCGCCGAGGAGGGCACTCAGGAAACCCTGCTCGACGAGATGCAGACGCGTTCGAGGCTGTACGAGTTGCTCGAGTACGAGCGCTACAACGAGTTCGATTCCGGAGTCTTCAACTTCACTTTGTCGAGGAGTCAGTGATGACAGCTGCCCACCACGGTTCGCAGACGACCGATTCTGCTGTCCCCACCATCTACAAGGGACTGGCCGGTGTCGTTGTCGACACCACCGCCATCTCCAAGGTGGTGCCCGAGACCAACTCGCTCACCTACCGCGGTTACGCCGTGCAGGACCTCGCAGCACGCTGCAGCTTCGAGCAGGTCGCCCACCTGCTGTGGAACGGGGAACTTCCCGACGATCGACAGCTCGAGCTGTTCTGCCAGCGTGAGCGGGCGAGTCGGCGTGCCGACCGGTCGCTGCTGTCTCTGGTGGCGAAGATGCCCGAGAACTGCCATCCGATGGACGTGGTACGCACCGCGATCAGTTATCTCGGCGCCGAGGATCCCCAGGAATGGGACAACGATCCGAAGTCCAAGCGGGACAAGGCGCTGCGTATGATGGCGTTGTTGCCGACGATCGTGGCGGCCGACCACCGTCGGCGGCGCGGCCTGGATCCGATCCCGCCGCACCACTCGCTCGGATTCGCCGAGAACTTCCTGAACATGTGCTTCGGGGAGATTCCGGATCCGCGGATCGTCAGGGCCTTCGAGGTTTCGCTGATCCTGTACGCGGAGCACAGTTTCAATGCCTCCACGTTCGCTGCGCGCGTGGTGACCTCGACGCTGTCGGATATCTACAGTGCCGTCACCGCCGCGATCGGCACTCTCAAGGGGCCGTTGCACGGTGGCGCCAACGAGGCCGTGATGCACGACATGCTCGAGATCGGTGAACCGGAACGTGCCGAGGAATGGTTGCGGGGCAAGCTCGCCCGCAAAGAGAAGGTGATGGGATTCGGGCACCGGGTGTACAAGAACGGTGACTCCAGGGTGCCGACCATGAAGACGGCGTTCCTCGAGGTTGCCGCCCTCACCGGAGGGGAGAAGTGGGTGCAGATGTACGAAATTCTCGAGAAGACCATGGCGGAGTCCACCGGCATCGAGCCGAATCTGGACTTCCCCACCGGGCCGGCCTACCACCTGATGGGCTTCGACATCGAGGTGTTCACCCCGATCTTCGTCATGAGCCGTATCACCGGGTGGACCGCGCACATCATCGAGCAAGGTGAGTCCAACGCACTCATCCGTCCGCTGAGCGAATACACGGGGGTGCCGCAGCGGTCGATCGTGGCCTGACACTCGCTCGAACGGCCTCCCGGGTAGTTCCGTCACCGTCTCCTGACCCCGGGATGCTCCCGATCGGGCCCGCAGCGTTCAACGCTACGGGCCCAATCGTTTGCGGTCATGTCATGCGATGCGCTTCGTCGCCAACTCCGCGCCTCGGACCAGGGATTCGAGCTTGGCCCACGCGATCTGAGGATGAATGCGTCCGCCGAGTCCGCAGTCGGTGGAGGCGATCACATTCTCGGGACCGACGAGATTCGCGAACCGTTCGATGCGGTCGGCCACGAGTTCGGGATGTTCGACGACGTTCGTCGCGTGACCGATGACGCCGGGCACGATCTGTTTCCCGTCGGGAAGTTTCACGTCCTCCCACACCCGCCACTCGTGTTCGTGACGGACGTTGGCGGCCTCGAACGAGTACGAACCGGCGTCGATGTCCAGCATGGTTTCGACGAGGTACTCGAATTCGAGGTCGGTGGTGTGCGGACCGTGCCAGCTGCCCCAGCACAGATGGAAGCGGATCCGGTCCTGGGGCAGACCCCGCAGGGCGTGGTTCAGCGCTTCCACCCGGATGCGGGTGAAAGCCAGGTAGTCTTCGACCGTCGGCTCGGGGTTGATCTGGTCCCAGTTCTCGGCGATGGACGGGTCATCGATCTGCAGGATCAGACCGGCGTCGATGATTGCCTTGTACTCCTCGCGCATGGCATCCGCGCATGCCCAGATGAACTCTTCCTCGGTGGCATAGTGCTCGTTGCCGATCCGGGAGGCACTGCCGGGAGACAGTGACGTCATGAATCCGTTCTCGACCCCTGCGGCCGCCAGCGCGGTCCTCAGATTCGCGATGTCCGACGCAATGGCGTCGTGTCCGATGTAGGTGACCGGTCCCGTCGCCGTAGGGAAGAGGGGTGCCTCCTTCCCGACCGACACGCCGCTGTCGGGATCGCCGTACGCCTCCGCGAACAGTGTCCAGTCGCGCCGGTCGGGGAAGGTGGTCAGACGAACGTTGCCGGGCGTCGACCGGACCGGGGCACTGCCGAACGGTCCGCCGTCCGTCAACTCGAGGCCGGACAGTCGCTGGAACGAGTACGACCACCAGGCGCCGTAGTCGACCGTCGACGACATGGCCTTGCCGTACTCGCCGTCGCCGGGAGTGGAGATGCCGAGGTCGACCTGGCGCCGAACCAGCGCGGTCACCTCGTCGCCGAGCAACTGTGCGAACTCCTCGGAGGTATCGAGGCGGAAGCCGTCTGCCGCTTCTCGTCGTGCTCGGTTGGCTTCGACGAGGGCCGTGGTGCGCGGGAGACTTCCCGCATGGGTAGTGCGAATATGGGTGGACATTGTCGACGACCTTCTTCGTAGTGCGGTAGTTATCGGTTCAGCTCGGCACGCACGGTGGCGGCAGCGGTGACGAGATTTGCCAGTGAGGCCGTGACCTCCGTCGTACCGCGGGTCTTGAGCCCGCAGTCCGGGTTGACCCACAGTCGCTCGGCGGGCACTGCCTGCAGAGCCTTGCGCAGCAATGCGGTGATCTCGTCCTCGCTCGGCACCCGCGGCGAATGGATGTCGTACACGCCGGGCCCCACGCCGAGTTCGAAGCCCGCGGCGTCGAGATCGCCGAGGACCTCCATGTGCGAGCGGGCCGCTTCGATGGACGTGACATCGGCGTCGAGTTCGGCGATCGCCTCGATCACCTCTCCGAACTCCGAATAGCACAGGTGGGTGTGGATCTGCGTGGAGTCGGCGACACCGGACGTCGCCAACCGGAACGCACCGACCGCCCACTTCAGATACTCGGGCTGTTCCGACGAGCGCAGCGGCAGGAGTTCACGAAGTGCAGGCTCATCGACCTGGATGATGCGCACCCCGGCGGCCTGCAGGTCCACCGTCTCGTCGCGGATCGCGAGGGCGATCTGGTCGGCGGTGTCGGCGAGCGGCTGATCGTCGCGGACGAACGACCACGCGAGGATCGTCACCGGGCCGGTGAGCATGCCCTTGACCGGCTTGTCGGTGAGGGACTGGGCGTAGGTGATCCAGTCGACGGTCATCGGGCCGCGGCGGGCGACGTCGCCGTAGAGGATCGGCGGCCGCACACAGCGCGTGCCGTAGGACTGCACCCAGCCGTTGGCAGTGGCGAAGAATCCGTCGAGCTGCTCGGCGAAGTACTGCACCATGTCGTTGCGCTCGGGTTCGCCGTGCACCAGGACATCGAGTCCCAGTTCCTCCTGCAGCGCAACCACTTCGGCGATCTCGTCGCGCATCTGCCGCACGTACTCGCCGTGGTCGATCTCGCCTTTGCGCAGCGCGGCACGGGCCACCCGGATGCGGGTCGTCTGCGGGTACGAGCCGATCGTGGTCGTCGGCAGCAGTGGTAGATCGAGATGGCGACGCTGGATCTCGCGCCGTCGATCGGCGGGGGTGCGGGTGCGATCGGTGGAGATCGAGGCGAGGACACCGCGCACCCGATCGTTGCGTAGACGCGGATCCGACGCTCGTACCTGCGCGGCGGTACGGGCAGCGGCGAGTTCGTCGGTGACGGCGTCGCGCCCCGTACGCAGAGCGGTAGCGAGAGTGACTATCTCCGAGACCTTCTCGTCGCCGAAGGCCAACCACGTGCGCAGCGACTCGTCGAGATCCGGTTCTGCATCGATCGTGTACGGCACGTGCAGTAGTGAGCACGACGACGACACCGCCACGTCGGCTGCGGAACCGAGCAGTGTGGCCAGCGTCGCCAATGCCTGTTCGAGGTCGGTGCGCCAGACGTTGCGGCCGTCGACGACACCGGCGACGATGAGCTTGTCGGCGAGCTCGGGCAGACCTGCGATTCCGGTGGTGGTACCGGCTACCAGGTCGACGGCGAGGCCTTCGACTCCGGTGTGTGCGAGCCGCTCGAGCGCCGGCCCGAGGCTGCCGAAGTACGACGCGACGAGGATCGCCGGCCGCTTCTGTGACTGAGACAGCGCGTTGTACACCCGTCCGATCGCATCGAGGGCAGGTGCGTCGAGATCGCGGACCAACACCGGTTCGTCGAGCTGTACCCAGTCGACCCCGGTGTCGGCGAGCTGCGCCAACAGGTCCCGATAGAGGGAAACGAGCTCGTCGACACGGTCGAGCAACGGTCCTTGCCCGTCGACGGGCTTCGACAGCAGCAGGAACGTCAGTGGACCCAGGACCACGGGGCGAGCGGGCACACCGAGCTCGCGTGCCTGCGCGATCTCACCCAGAATCTTTGTGGCGTCGAGTTCGAAGACGGTGTCGGGTCCGATCTCAGGGACGAGGTAGTGGTAGTTGGTGTCGAACCACTTGGTCATCTCGAGCGGGGCGACCTCGTCGGTGCCGCGAGCGGCGGCGAAGTAACGGTCGAGGTCGTCGGGGTTACCCGCGACCCGGGCAGGCAACGCCCCGAGCATGACTGCTGTGTCGAGGACGTGGTCGTAGAACGAGAACGTTCCGACCGGGATCGAGTCCAGCCCGGCCGTGTGCTGACGTGACCACGTGTCGGCGCGCAGGTGCGCGGCAACCGATTCCAGACCCGCGCGGTCGAGGCGCCCGGCCCAGTAGGCTTCGGTGGCCTTCTTCAATTCGCGGTTCGGTCCGATGCGTGCGGAGCCGAGCACGGTGGCAGTGAACGGGGATGCTGTCGGAGCAGACATCAGGTTTTCTCCGGTGTTCGTCGCTGGGTGGTCTACCGCCCGACGAACGCGCATCCCGATACGAGCCCCGTGTTCTCGACCCGTGGTCGAAGGTGTTGCCGATCGGCGCGCGCCCATTCCACGAGGCGGCATACCGTCGGGCACGGCGTGCCCGACACGATCGGCAGGTCTTCGGACTTGCAGGCACCCATTCCCGACTGCGTCGGGGACGGACCTAGTGGCCGTCGCTTCCCGGACCCTGCTGGTCCAGTGCTCGGTGACGGCGGTCGTTCCTGCATACCGCTGCGGGACAGTCCCGGATTCCCACCGGGTTCCCTCTCACACCCGATACCTGTCGGCATCGGGTGCTTCGGCGCGCACACGAGGTCTTCGGGGCTCCTCACGACGACATGCGGCGAACCGATCGCAGCGCCGACTATACAAGGATCGCCTCTTTCCTCGGCATGCGTGGGCGCGACGACGCTCTACCAAGCCCGGAATGCGTTCCTCTGCCTACGAATTCGAGAGTGTGAGGACTGCCCGGTCGGCCCATACCCGGTGGAAGGGTCCGAGCCGCCGAGCCGGAGACAGCGAGACTCAGCCGGTCGCGGAGGTCGCCTCGGGGGAGTGCTCGGGCGAACGCCGGCGCCGCAGGAGACCGACCGCGACGTCGACGAGCAGGAATGCGAGCAGGCTCAGGCCCAGCAGCGGAGCGAACCACCCGACGGTCACCGCAGCAGCGACCACCGCGACGACGGTGACCGGGTGCAGGCGTCGCCACGTCCCACGCAGCGGTGGGCGCGCCACCCGGCGCGATCCGCGTGTGGGGCGACGCTGCCACCACAGCTGGTAGCCGCGCACGATCAGCGTGCCCAACGCGACCGCGAGAGCGAGCAACACCAGCTGGTTGAACAGCCCGAACAAGATGCCCATGTGCAAGGCGATGCCCCAGGTGGTGAGTTTGGCGGCCAGCGGCCAGTCCGCGAACGTGTTGGTGGCGGTCACCGCCCCGGTGGCCGGGTCGATCGCGACCGCGTCGGTGACGAACTGCCAGGGCTGGCGGGTTTCGGTGACGGTGACGGCGGTGTGACCGTCGGCCGGGATGCTCATCTCGACGTGTTCGGTGACCCGATGCTCGGCAGCGGCGGCAAGGACGCGGTCCAGAGCGCCGACGTTGCGACCGAGTGCGCCCGCATCGGCAACAGCGGCAGTATGGCCGTCGTGGCCGTCGTGTCCACCGGCTGCAGGCGCGGTGTCCGAGACGCCGAGGGTGGTATCGAGCGTCGGGGTGGTCCAGCTCAACGCGGTACGCAACTCGCCCACATTCGCCCCGGCATATGTGGACCAGGTCAACCCGGTGGCCGACAGGAAGATCAAGCCGACCGCGATCCACATGCCGGTGGTGCCGTGCCAGCCGAGGGTGCGGTTGCGGCCCCGGGCTGTGCGGTCGAAGGTCCACAGTCGCGCCGACTGCCGGGTGCGGGTGCGCTGGGTGCGGTAGCGCTGCACCCACAGGTACACCCCGCCCAGAGCGATGACCCACAACCACGAGGCGGCCAGTTCGCTGTAGATCCGGCCGGGCTCACCCAGATGCAGGTGCCGGTGCAGCTGGGAAATCCAGGTGCGTACCGGCAGCGCGCTGCTACTGCCGTAGACCACCGACTCCCCGGTCGACGAGGCGGTCGCGGGATCGATGAACACGGCAGTGCGTTCGGATTCACCGAGGGACGGATCGGTGAACAGCACCCGGGTGGTCTCACCGACCTCGGATGCCGGGCGTACCGCCGAGACGGTCAGGTCCGGGCGTAGTTGCTGTGCGGCGCGAACCTGCTCGGCGAGCGGCAGTGCCGGACCGGTGGAATCGACGTGCAGCAGGTCGCGGTAGAGCACCTGTTCGAGGGTCGGGGCGATCGCGTAGAGGCCCCCGCTGATCGTCGCGATCAGCAAGAACGGAGCCACCAGGATCCCGGCGTAGAAGTGCAGCCGCATGATCAGCGGCCGCATGCTGCGCGGCGGTGAAGAATCCTGCGCCGCAGGCCGGGCGGGCTCGGCGGCAGAATTGTCCGCGGCGATGGTGCCGCGGTCGAGTTCGGGAACGGACATGAGTGTGTCTCGATTCGGCTGTCGTGAGGTGCTCACCGTGTGCGCGTTTCTCGGCGGTGTCCGCGCAGAAGCACGGGCACCGCTGGAGATGCGGTCGGCGAGGTGACCGTCAGGAATAGCGGGCATCGAGGGGACTTGGCAGATCGAATCCGGTCGATGCCGCTGAGGGCACGCACGCCCTACACCCGGCACCTATCAGGGGGCGGAGGCGGGGCGGCGGAAGAAGAAAGTCGGACCCACCCCTCGGCGATCGCGTGCTCTCCCGCGCCGGGGACGGCGCAGCAGGCGGATCAGGGAGGGAAGGTCGGCTACGCCGCGGTCGGCGGTCCGCGGGTACCGGCGGCGGCGCCGGCCAACAACCACAACGACAGCGTCGCCCGATAGACCGGGGTCGCCGACCACACCACGGTCCGCACCGGCGGGACAGAAACGAGCACCAGCATCACGCGGGTGAACGCCCCCAACACGTGCAGACACGCATCTTCGACGGCGCGCACCACAGCGGCGGAGACCGCAACAGCGGCAAGGTGGGCGGCGATCATCGCGGGCGACAGTTCCAGCCCGTGCGCGTGGTCGTCGACCACCGTGAGGGTGGTGTGCCCGACCACCTGCCCGGCAGTCAGTGCCGCGAGGAGAAACAACCAGTTCCGATCGCGCACGGTGACGGCGGCGACCGCGGCACCGACGCCGGCGCACGCGGCCAGCAGCAACACCACCGCCGACTGGCTCGGCGGCATCCCGCCACCGGCCACACCATGGGCGGCGATACTCACCGCCCCCGACACCGACCCCACGGCAGCACCGCGCACCTGCGCAAGCACCGGCATCCGTGAGTCCACCCCGCGAGGATAGCGTTGATGCCCCTCGGGTCTCTCCTCCGGTTTCGCGACAGGGCAGGGCGATGAGCTCGGTCTCCCGCACCGCGGTGGTACCGGCGTCGAACAGGACACAACCGCTACGCCCTTCGAGTGGCGTTGCACCACCACCGACCTGCACCGCCCCCGGCCCCTACTTCGGCCGAGCCGGCAAATCGGGCATGGTCGGCTCCTGCTAGCCTCAGTGCGTCCATCACGATGGGATCCGAGGAAGCCGGTGTGAATCCGGCGCGGTACCGCCACTGTGAGCGGCGCTTCGACAAGCGTCTGCGAGCCAGATACTCACCCCATTCGTACCTTTCGGCATCGGGGCGGCCTACCCCGAGAAAGGCTGCGCGAAGCCGTGCACCCATCTCTCTCCCATTCTGTCTCCGCTGTACCTCCTCGGCGTCCGGATCCTGTCGAAGGGCGCGCCATCGCGATCGCCCACGCACCCGGAATCAGTGATCAGGTCGCTGCGACCCGCACCCTCCATGCCTCGATCCTGCCCGAGTGCCGATTCCCCCAGCGCCTCGAAAGGAGGGCCGTCGCATGACTCCGCTGAACCGTCGGACGCTGACCGTCGCCGCCGCATGTCTGACGCTGATCAGCGTGAGCGCATGTGGCGCAGACGAGAAGGAGACCGCCGCGTCGGCCGACTCCATGACCGTCGAGAACTGCGGGATCGACGTCACCGTGGAAGCGCCACCGGAGCGCGTGTATGCCGCCTACCAGCCGGCCATCGAGATCGCGCATGCGCTGGGCATCAGCGACCGCCTGATCGAGACCGCCTTCCTCGACGCTCAGGTTCTGCCCGAGTACGCAGATGCCCAGGAGCAGGTGCCGTACGTCGAGAAGCTCCCCAGTCGTGAGGCGCTTCTGGCCACCGGGCCCGACTTCATCCTGTCGGGCTACAACAACGTGTTCACCGAAGACGGCGCCGGCGACGAGAGCTTCGGCACGCGGGCGAGTCTGACCCGGCTCGGCATACAGAGCTGGATCCTCAGCCCGCTGTGCCCCAGCGCGGACGGACTGTCGGACGAGGCGATCGACCCCGCCACCGTGAGCGTCGAGACGATCTATGACGACCTGCGCGACCTCGGGGCCCTGTTCGACGTCGAGGAGCGCGCCGAGCAGGTCATTGCCGATCAACAGCAGCGCATCGCGGCGGTCGACCAGGTGCTGGCCGGGGCGGACCGCCCGAGCGTCGCGATCGTCCTACTCGACGAGGGCGGTGGCATCCGCGTCGCCGGTGGCATCGACTTCGGTACCCAGATCATCGCGCAGGCCGGGGGCGTGAACGCCTTCGCCGACCTCGTCGAGCGACGCCACGTCGCGATCGACCTCGAAGAGCTGATCCGTCGCGACCCCGATGTCATCTTGACCAGCACCTGCTGCGACGCCTCCTATACCCGCCAGGACGGCGCCGAGGAGGCGCAGACGATCATGCAGAACCCGGCGCTCGCGGGCCTGTCGGCGGTGCAGAACGGTGCCGTGCATCCGTTCCTGTTCGCTGACCGCGCCGCCGGAGTCCGCATCGCCCATGCAATCGAGCTGCTGGCTTCGCTGCTGCACCCCGACCTGGCCCCGGCCATCCAGGACGAGACCGGACAAGACGGGGGCGAGTGAGGTAGGCGGTGACGACGGCGGCAACGACCCCCGAGCGATCTGCGGACGGTCCGGCCACGGCTGCCGGCGCGCCTGTCGTGCGCTCCGGCCTGCTGAGCGGCAACCGTACTCGCCTACTCGGGCTCGCGGTGGCCACGGCTGTTCTGGTGGCCGTGACCCTCGGCTCGGTCCTGCTCGGCACCCTGCCGGTCAGCCTCTCCGACGTCGTCGAGGCCGTTACAGGCTCGGCGGACAGCGACGTCGAGCGTGCGGTGCGATATATCCGCATCCCGCGGACCGTAACCGGCCTGCTGGCCGGGATGGCGCTCGGCGTCGCCGGCGCGGTGATGCAAGGTCTGACCCGCAACCCCTTGGCGGGACCCGGACTGTTGGGCATCAACGCCGGCGCGGCGCTGGCGGTGGTCTCGGCGATGGTCGGTCTCGGCATCACGAGCGCTGCCGGTTATGTGTGGTTCGCCTTCGCAGGAGCTGCGGTGGCCGCAGTCTTCGTCTACATGCTCGGCTCGCTCGGTCTGGGTGGTGCCACGCCGGTGAAGCTCGCTCTGGCCGGGTCGGCGTTCACCGCGCTCCTGGGCGCGGTCACCACGATGATCACGCTCCAGGACGCCTCCACGATGGAGGACTTCCGCTATTGGGTGGTGGGATCGTTGACCCGTTCGGACAGTGAAGCTCTGGCCGCGGTAGCGCCGTTCATCGCCGTCGGCGTCGTCCTGGCTGTGGGCCTGACCCGCGCGCTGAATGCTCTGGCTCTGGGTGACGAT
>Ga0180215_1002498_pt1 | contig 18448 bp, 20 predicted proteins | sample eDN3rd37CBELigBY_FD_128871 | JGI IMG/M metagenome (GOLD analysis project Ga0180215, IMG submission 128871) | Enriched backyard soil microbial communities from Emeryville, California, USA - eDNA 3rd pass 37_C BE-Lig BY (version 2) (version 2) | ecosystem: Environmental > Terrestrial > Soil >... | reverse complement strand
CTGATATCGCTGTTGCAACAAATGCTGGTCAAATTAAAACAGGTTCTATGTCACGTACAGACCGTATCGCAAAATACAACCAACTTCTTCGCATCGAAGACGAGCTTGGCGATTTAGCGGTATATGATGGTCTTAAGAGCTTTTACAATCTTAAAAAGTAATATTTTTAAGAAAAAATACGGCTAAACTTTGTCGTACACAGCACTTTTGAACAACTTGAGTTATGCAGTACATCGGCATGAATTAAGCAGTACAAGTGTTTAGTATTAACCCCTGATTTATAAGTGTGATAAACGCTTATAGATTGGGGGTTTTTTGTTGTTAATCAGGGACTTATTAAAAGAATTTACATTCGACTTACAAATTAAAAATTACTCCAAGCGAACCATTGAAACTTACAATCACAATATTTGTCAACTGATTCGATATTTGAATGAACACCATGAAGTAACGGAAATCGAAGACGTTTCGACAGTCCATATTAAAAAATTTATTCAGTATCAATTAAACGTTGGCAAGAAATCCACCTACATTAACACATTGATTAAATCGCTTCGAGCCTTTTATGTGTACCTAGTGGCAGAAGAGTACGTCACGTTAAACATCATGGCTCGCACGAAGCTGTTGAAAGAAGATAAAACGGTTATTCAGACATTCACCGATAAAGAAGTTGCAAAAATGATTGAATCTTACGATTTTAAAACGTATTTGAACGCAAGAAATAAATTAATGGTTGCGATGTTTGCGGATACTGGTATCAGATGCTCAGAGTTGATTAATTTAGAAACCGATTGGATTAATGAAACCAATATAAAAATATTCGGCAAAGGAGCTAAATGGCGTTATGTTCCGATTAGTTTAATGCTTAGGAAGTATATGATTCGTTATGAGCGAATTAAAGAAGGATATTTCAAAAAGAAAAATCTGGAGCACAATAATTACTTTTTATCGAGAAGTGGCAGACCGTTGACAAGCGTACAAGTGGAAAATGTGGTCAGAAATGCTGGAAAGGTGGCTGGAGTTCGGAAGGAAATTCGCTGTAGTCCTCATACGTTAAGACATTATTCGATTCAATCAAATTTACGCAATGGATTAGATTTATACAGTTGCTCGAAGATTGCAGGACACGAAAACATTCAAGTCACAAAGCGATATTTAGAAGGGTTAGAAACAGAAAATATTTTAGAAATGGCTCAGAAAACGAGTCCATTAATGAATTTAAAATAAACAAATAAAAAACGAACGGGTCAAAGAGCTACCAACTCTACCGTTCGTTCCGATAACAAACTCACAAGGAGCTGTCGTGTCTATTGTAGCATGATTCGTTCTTTGATACAAAGGAGCAATCATTATGAATATTAAGTCAGAAATCAATATCATTCAGAAACAACTGCTTGCACGATTAAACGTGAAAACAGGTTCAACTATGTTTACCATCATCGAGGCGATTTCTCGTCAAGCTTTCGCAAAAGCTTCATTTGTAGTGTCACAGAAAAATTCTACATTAGCGGAAAAGGCAGGAGTGACAGCCAGCACAATATCACGAAATCTAAAAAAAATAAAAGATTTGTGCGGTGATCTATTGATTATCGAACAAAACCGCAATTGTGAAGAGCGATTTGCTTCATTGGTATTTACGTTCATTCCACAACAGTGTCAAACGGTAATGACAAACGGTGAACAAACGGAGCCTGTCAATGATATTAATGATTGCCATGAAATAGCTGAATCTACTTCTAGTATTTCTTCTACTAATCCTTTAGTTTTGAGTAAAAATAATAATAAAGATTTAAATACTAATAATGTTAAACAGGACGTTCAACAAGAAAAAATTATTTTTGATACATATTTGGAATTTAAAACAAAAGGCATTGATAAAAAGCTCTTTAACAAAGTTTTGGAACAAATTAAAAATAAACGTGGAATCAAGAATTTTAAAGCGTATTTACGAGGTGCGTTATCAAAAGTGGTTCGACATATAGCTTTTAGGAAAGGTGAGCTAGAGTTCGAGGACAAACATCAGCAATTCTTTTACGATTGGTTGAATGATGGTGGGGAAGCTGTGTCACAATCTGATAATATACCAAGCTGGTTAAACTTTTGAATATTAATATTCAATTTTAAAATATGAAAACTACGGTCATGTAGGCGGTTCTGTGATTTAAACCGATTTAACGCATTTGCCACTATCAGCATTTGATTCTAAAAGGACAAGTAATATAAATATGTGTGCAAACGTGAAAAAACACCGTAGCGGTCAAACTACGATGTTTGATGTATTAATCACGATTATTCAAATATGATTGAAACTTTGGCATATCACCGTAAAGCGCTTCAAACACTTCCGTCCAACGTCCATCTTCATGAAGGGTTTGAGCAAGAAATTCGGCAAAATGATAATTCCCATTATGTTGAGGAACTACTTCGTAAATTTTTTGCTCGTAAGCGCCATGACTAACGCTTTCGCCAGCTTCGATTTTATTACGATACTCGTCAAAAATGTCCATGACGGCATTATACTGTTGTTTGGTTACGTTGTACTCAAAGAGCAATCTTGATACATCGTTATTCTCAAACAAAAGTTGTTGACGAAATTCGATAAAGTCCAGACGTTCTTCAATTGTCATTGTATTCATAATATCACCTCCTATATACCCATTCGACAAATAGCAACAATTTCCTGCGAAGTAATAGTAAATGTCATGATTATTACTTACCCACCAGGAAAACGTATCCAGTAACGTTTGGACTTGATATAATAATTTAATAGCAATCTATTGTTTATGTTTGTTGAAGGAGAAAATGAAAATGGGATTTTGGATGAGTACACTAAGTACCAGTATAGGAGCATTTATAGGTGTTCTAGGAGCGTATTTTATTGCAAAATGGCAGATGGGCAAAGCACATAAAATGAATAATATGCCTTTCTACATACAATTCAACGAGGCACAAATCAATATTAACCGATTTAATGAACGAGTAGATAAAATATTAAAATACACGCAAACAGCAGAAAGAAAATATGCTTGGATTCATTTGTCACATGTGGACTTCATCGAACTTGAAAAAGAAATAACTAATACAATACAAACATTAAATCCTGAATTTGAAGAAGTTGATTACGAGAATTTTCATGTTGATTTAGGTAAAATAGCCAAAAATGCTCCATTAGGGTATTACACAGATATTAATTGGTTAATCTTCACGATGGTTCTTATTCATGATTTACTTTTGAAAGAATGTAAGTATATCCTTAAACATTCACCTAAACCACTCGATTACAGAAATATTCATCATATGAATCAAATGTCATATTTAAAAATCATAAAAAGTCATAGAAAAAAATATAAAATGCTACAAAAGAAAATGAATATTAGAAAATGATCGTAGCCTTCACTGGTTACGGTTTTGTTATTTTAATAGGTTAATATCGTAATAACGAAAAAAAACGCCAGCTCGGTCAAAGCTGACGGTTTAGTGATGTATTATAAACAGCTTTCAATGTAATTTAACAATTGGGTTATTGAATCTCCAAATTCCTCACCATCCAGCAGTAATTGACCACCCTTGTAATCAAGGACCCAATCGCCACCGTAGTATTCAGAAATGCTGTCAATTTCAACAGTTCCTTCATTGAAAAATAGCCTGTGTTCACAATCAAAAGTAGCGTCCATTGTCCATTCATATACTAGTTCGATTAATTCCAGCCATTTTTCAGCTTTTTCAACATCTGTAATATAGCCAAGTTCGATTACCCGTTTTAATTGTAACTTACTGACAATCATACTTTGTTTAGGCTCAGGTAATTTTTCAAACGGTGCTGTTCCGTAAGAAGCTTGTTCTAATATTTCCAATATTTCCCTTATTATTTGTTTTTTCATTGTTAATTTCCTCCGAATTGTTTGTTTTATTTGCCTTTCACATCTGTATTGTATTGTATAAATTCATCCTGACAGACAAGCTGGGAATATTTTAGAAATAAAAATAAAATGGCTGCTATTCACCGATAGCAACCATTCATTCACAACTTATATTAAGCTTTTCACAATTTTCTTTGGCTTGTAATTCTGCTATTGCTCGCTCTATTGCTCGTTCTTCCTGTTCTGTTTGTTGATAAAGCTCAGGGTCATAGGGGAACGCTTGAACAAAGATGGATAATCCCATTAGGCATAACATTAAAAGCACACCAGTGACCAAGCTCATGCGTATAGTGACGATCTTAATTTTTTGTTTCATTTAGTTCACCAATGTATTCCTGCCCGTTAAGTTCGGCAATGTCTCTGCGTAATTTCGGTGTATCTTCAAAAGCATATACCTGATAGCGTTTATTTTCTCGGTTCCTGGTGCTGTAAAGGAAATTGTTGTCCTTGCGTACTAACTCGACCATCAATGATTTTTTATAAATCAATTTAACTGGCAATTTTTCTTCCATTTAATCAGCTCCCTAGATTTGTGTTTTAAAGGTGGTAAAGTGTTTACTACCTTTAAAATGTTTAATTTACTCAACGAATGAATCCTGAGGTCATTTGAAATGACCTTAAAATCTGTTGGTACGTTTGAGTTCCCAACCACGAATTTTTTTCGCAGCTGGATTTAATCTCATTTCAATTTATCAAACGCAAACATCGAAAGAACCTGAGAGATTTTACAATCATATTTACCTATTTCATCAATCAAATGGGTAGCATTGTTTCGCTCCAGAACTGTTGCTATTACTCGTAAAGTTTCTGCTGTTTCTTTGTTCACAATATCACTCCTTTTGTATTTGCTAATTTCATAATAAGACATAGCTTGGAGTGTTTCTAGAAAAAATTGTAATAATAATAATAAAACGCCAACTCGTTGAGTTGACGTCGATTGATATGTTAATTGGATTACTTCTCTTTCCTCACAAATGTTTTTTATTAGCAAACTTTTACCCATTGTAAATTTTCTGCTCGATTGTCCACGATATTCCCATTAATATGAGCAATTACATAACCATTTTCTGTTCCTTTATATAATTCAGCTTCGGGTTGAAAACCTTCATCAATCGTTTTTTCAGTTTGATTTACTTTTACAGCATGAACTTCTCCTTCAAAAATGGCTGTATGTTTATACGTTTTTTCACCAGAAGCTTTGTCAAATACGTTGTCTAGAAATTTAACAACTTTGTTGTGCTTTGCATGAGCAAGATCACTTACCTTTTCTGCTCCTAAATCAAAATATGCTCGGAAGTCAGAGGTAGTTGTTTCAATGGCTGATAATAAAATAACATTGTTTTCACATTCAGTTAAAAGTCCAGCAATGTAATCCATTGGAGCATCTACCAACTGATTAAGAACGTGTTCAGTACATAGTCCATCAAACGGACGGAAAACAATTAAATTATTCGTTGCTTCATTGTAGAACTTTTCATTTTGGTACCCAGCGCCCACTTTAACAAATTCTAATCCCGCGATTTCTAATGTTTTTTTCATATTTAATATTCCTCCAATAATTTGATGTTTTAATGTTGTGAATGTCTTTCACAATACGTATTGTATTGAACGAATTTATTTTGACAGGCAAGAATGAGAATTTTCTTAAAAAAATTTTTTTCTTCATTAATAAGAAAAAACTGCTCCGAGGGGAACAGTTTAATAAGTAGACCAGCTTAATCTATCATTTCTTTTTTGTCGGACAGGGGTAACAAATAACGATAGTCTTCTGGTAAAGCATGATGATATATTTCGCCATAGGAGTTCATATAAGTTCCGTTGATTATTTCAATTTCTACAGGTGAATGGACAATGTCACTACCAGCTCCGAATCCGGGGTTATTTTCCAACCAATCACTTTGATATTTATTGGCTTTTCCCATAGAGTAATCAACAGCTTTCTTGTAATAGGAATCTTCCAAAAATTCATCCCTAATATTATATTCCTTCATAAGTTTTTGGTTTGATGCTTTTAGATAGATGAAGTAACAAGCAAAATGGTAATCAAAGCCTAGCTCATGATACTTTTCTTTTAGTTCTGAATCATATGATTTCACTTTGTCTAAATTTTTCCGATAAATAATATCAAAATGCTCTACATCATATTTTTCTTGTAGTTTACGTTCCACTTTTGCAAGTTCTTGTTCTTCATGATCTGTTAATTCCTTATAAATTTCTTCATAAGAACCTTCAACTCGATTACCATTTACAATTGGTTTATTTGTTAATTTCCCTAGTTTTGGTGTAAAAGTATTAATCACGCCAACTCGTTTTTTGCTCCACCTGATAACGCCACTCCGTTCCATACGCCTTAAAGCCGAAATAATTTGATTCTCTAAAGTTGTATATTCTCTAGAAAATACATGGCTAATAAACTGTGGAGATTTATCAATAATCATATGCTCCGACAACTGCTTATTAAACTTAGGAATGTTGCTTGGAGACTTGTAATAACTGATATAATGACTTGCCAATCCTGAATGAAACATAAGGTTGCTCATAGCGCCCTTATAAGATTTTTTATTATTTAATAGTAATCTTATAATCATATCTTCAACTGGTTTGGCAATAGGAGTTTGATATTCGCTACCTTTGTTGTCTTGGCGTTTGTCTAACTTGATTGGTTTGGATCGTTTATCTGCTAAAGTAATTTCCCTATTTTTACCTCGACCAACTACTTCAACTCGAGCATACTCTTCCTCAAATTTAGTTATTAATGATTTCATTGGATGTGCTTTCAAATTTCCTGTCTTATTGAATGATTCCATTTGTGAATCAGTTCCTTTTAACATTACTGCTTCTTTTAATGATAAAACTATTTCCATGTTATTTCCTCCTGAATTTTTAAATCAATAAATGATACAGAATCAATCTTCTATAGATACTTATATATCTATGGAAGATTGAACTTGTATCATTTTTTATAACTTCATCTGGATTTGATAAAGAGATTATATTGATAACCTTATAAATTGTAAGGATAAATGACCGAATTTTTTCTGAAAGGGGAAGTTGAAAATTTGTATTTAATGAAGGAGTTGGATTTTTGATAAATTTTTTAAAAAAGTTTCTCATTTTCGTTTACGTTTTCGATTACATCAATACAATACCTTCATCAAACGAGAAGGGAATTGATGAAATGGAAGTATTAGAAAATGTTAGATTTAATCGGATTTATTCTCCTAAAGGGGCAACAATTGTAGATGCTGGTACGTGGACAGCAGGAACGATATCTACAGGGATTAAAAGGTTTGGGAAATATGAAAGTTTCGGTTTTATGGTAGATGCTAATGTGAACACAGGGATTGACACTAAAGCGAAATATAATCTGGAAGGACATTTCCAAAATAGTGAATATGGAAAGCAGTTCGTCGTACAAAAGATGAAAATGATATTCGATATAAAATCTCTGGAAGGCCTTGAACAAGCATTAACATTAATCATGAGCGAACTAATGGCAGAAAGGATGATTGAACATTTTAAAACACCAGAAGCGGTTATTGACGCTTTTGAAAATAGATATTCAATTGAGTTCATGAAGATCAAAGGCGTGACCGAAGGGAAATTAGAGAAATATTATAAACTGTTTGAAGAAAGAATTTCTGGTCAAGAAGCAATCATTAAGTTAACGCCATTAGGATTTACTCCTAAACAAGCAAAAGATATCTTCAACAGATACAAAGATATGGAACAAATTATGGAAATGCTCGAGAACGCTGGAATGTACGACTTTTACCTCGATGGGGTTCTTAAGTTTCATGAAGCAGAAACAGTTGGTCGTGCAATGAAAATTGACTTGCTCAATGAAAAACGAATCGGCTCTTTAATTGTTCATTATTATAAGCGACCATTCCAAGATAATTCATATTTCACCGACAAGCAGATTGACATCTTCGTCATTCCGTATCTAATTGATAATTGCGGTGGCATATTAAATCCAAAACATTTCAACTCTGCTCTAAGTTATTTGAGTTTTAAAGAAATGACTCACAGAGCAAATAATAAATTGGGATTAAAAGTCATTCATGATGTGGAATTTGGAATTTATCAGACAATTCATCAACTGCAACAAGATTTAAAACATAGGATTTCAACACCAGATGAAGTTATCGAACAGGCGATTAATAATGCACCTTTTGAATTATCTGACGAGCAATCGGAAGCAGTGCGGTTAGCATGTACAAATGGAATATCAATCATCTCAGGGAACGCTGGTGCTGGTAAATCTACAACTCTAGGAATCATTACAAAGATATTTCAAAAATTAGGGTATAGCATTGAACAAGTAGCACTATCAGGTAAAGCTGCTCTACGAATTGAAGAAACAACAGGACTGCCCGCACAAACTATCCACAGAATGTTTTATTCAGTTCCGAGGGAAAAAGACACGCCATCACCAGATATTTCAAACCCTTATTTGAATGCTGAAGGTATGCTCATTAAGAAAAATGTTCTCATCCTAGATGAAGCGTCTATGGTCGGTGGAGTAATTATGTTAAATCTGCTGAAGTTATTAAACAACAGTGAAAATATCAAGCACATAATCATTGTCGGAGATGACGCCCAATTGCCACCAATAGGAGTGGGACAAGTGTTTACAGATTTACTGAATTATGGAAATGTGCCAAAGGTGAAATTAACTAAGGTATATCGTCAAGCTTCAGAATCTGGGATTTTAGCAAGTGCAACATTGGTGAGACAAAATCAAAACTTCATTCCTGCTTTAGATACATTCGGTAAGGACTTTAAATATTTAGAATCTGCTAAATCGGCTGAGTGGATTGCGGAGTTTGACAGAATGCTTGAGAACAATAACGGAGATTTACTGGAAACTCAAATTATCGCCATGACGAATAAAGTTGTAACACAAATCAATGTTGGTGTTCAAAAGCATTTGGATATTTTTTCTGAAAGATTTGTAAATAGCAGATTTGAAGGCATTGAATACAGAATATATGAAGGTTCAAAAGTATTGCTCAATGAGAATCAATATCAAACTTTAACACCTGAAGGCGAAGAACATGGGTCACCAGTTTACAATGGCAACATTGGTATCGTGAAGAAGATTACAAAAGATTATATGATTATTGACTTTACTGGTATTGGTGAAGTAGGAATCGCAAGTGAAAATTGGAAAGCTTTGAGACTTGGCTATGCGATTACAATTCACAAATCTCAGGGGTCTGGTTTCAATTCAGTAATTGCCATTATCAGTGGTGGATCTGAAGCAATGCTCACAACCAACATGATGTACACTGCCATCACTCGTGCTAAAAATGAATGTACATTGATTTCACGAATTGAAAATGTGGATAGATGTGTAAACACAAGTGCAGCCGAACGACAAACTTGGTTGCCAATATTCTATGGAGGTAAAGAATAAGATGAAAACAATCAAAATTAAAGCAAGACTCATGGAACGGAAAGAATCTCCTTATATTTTGAAACTGCGTGAAGAATTAAAAGCACAGAAACATGTACAAAGTCGTCTGAAAAATGGCGACTTGTACGATATGAAAGAATTGGAGAAAGCGATTTTTGATGATGATTATTATATGAGAGAAATTCAGCGCTTTCGTGACCAATAATATCTAGAAAGGTTACGGTATTATTCCACGCCTGAAGGACAAATAAAAGAATTGGAATATAAATGTTAATCGGATACTGATTTTTCTTTTGGCACCTATATATTGAATGGTTACTACTACTAAAGGAAGTTCATTCAATATTTACAAATAAAAATATAGAAAGGATTATTAATTATGCCAATAATGAAGTTTTGTAGTTGCGGTAAACTAGTACCTGCTACAGAAAGATGTTCATGTAAAAAAGAAGGGGATAGAGCCAGGAATAGAAGGAAAGATGAAAGAAACCCTGAGGAAAAGAAGTTTTTCAATTCAACAAGATGGAAAAAGTTAAGAAAAATCATTATCAGCCGAGATGGTGGACATTGTCAGCGCTGTTTAATTAAATATAGTAGAATTGAAAGCCGAAATTTAGAGATTCACCATATTAAACCTCGTAGCAAATATCCTGAGTTGCGATTCGAGGAAAGTAATTTAATTACGTTATGTAAATCCTGTAATACACACATTGGAACCAGAGAAGAGCTAGATTTTGATTGGAAAGTTCCAGATACTTGGGAGCCAGTATTATAACAATGCTGGCTTATTTGAATTGATTGTATTTAATCCCCCCCCTACCCATTTTTTAAACACCTAGGGAACAAAGAGACTGAGGGGAGGTTGGTAAGGAAAAAATCCATTCCCCATCTACAGATTTTCCGACCTTATGAAATAATAGGCTGAAACACATAAAAAAATCATTGAAAAACTATTAAAAAACTGTATGTTTTTTTATACAAAGAATCGAGCAAAACCGCACCACTAATGGGTTTCTTCTCCTAACTTTCCCCTTTAATTCCCCAAAAACCTTTCAAAGATCATATAGGATAAAGAAAAATGCATGGTTATCGCAAGAAAATGGTGGAAAAGACATTAGAAAATCCATCAAAAAATCATAGAAAAACTACAGAAAGTGAACGAAAATACATGTTTTTTACAAGCTACATATGATGATAAAAATTAACTAAAGTTACGTTTTTTCTGTCCTGTTGGATTTGTAGTCTGGATAGTAGACCTTCCTGTTTAGTGTAATATCCCCAATCCAGCTTTTGAGATAAAATTGAATATTAATATTAAAAAAGGAAACTACTTCATATTATTGAAAATAATGATTGTATGATTTTGAGAAAATTTTAGGGGGAATATGATACAATTTTACTACATAGTTTGTCTAAAAGGTTTGTGGGGGTGAGAATTACTAATGAACAAAAAGCAAATGACCGAACGTGATATTTGTACGAAATATATTACCCCAGCAATTGTGAATGCTGGTTGGGATCTGCATAAACAAATTCGAGAAGAGTACCAAATTACAGATGGACGAATTATTGTACGTGGTAGTCTTGTTACACGAGGTTCTAAAAAGAGAGCTGATTATGTATTATTCCATCAAGCAAACTTACCAATTGCGGTAATTGAGGCTAAAGATAATAACCATTCGATTGGTCATGGTATTCAACAGGCTATTGGGTACGGTGAGATGCTTAAAGTTCCATTTGTGTATTCTTCAAACGGAGATGGCTTTCTTGAACATGACCGATTAACAGGTAAAGAACGACAAATAGGTTTAGATGAGTTTCCAAGTCCTGAGCAACTATGGAACCGTTATAAACAGCACGATAATATTGATAATCATGAAGAAGAATTAATTACAGAACCATACTATTTCCAGTTAGGTGACAAAACACCTCGATATTATCAAATGAATGCAATTAATGAAACAATTAAAGCAGTGGCTAAAGGTCAAAATAGAATTTTATTAGTTATGGCTACAGGTACAGGAAAAACTTATACTGCATTCCAAATTATTTACCGTTTGTGGAAGGCAAGAAAAGCTAAGCGTATATTATTCTTAGCAGACCGAAATATTTTAGTCGACCAAACGATGAATCAAGATTTTAAACCTTTCAAAAAGGCAATGACGAAAATCAAAAATCGCAAAATAAACACAAGTTATGAAGTGTATTTAGGTTTGTATCAAGCCATAACAGGGCCTAATGAAGAAGATAAGATTTACAAACAAGTTCCGCCATCTTTTTTCGATTTAATTGTTATTGATGAGTGTCATCGTGGCTCTGCAAAAGAGGATTCGCAATGGCGAGAAGTAATTGAATACTTTTCAGATGCGGTTCAAGTTGGACTTACAGCGACACCGAAAGAAACAAATGATGTATCAAATATCGGTTATTTTGGTGAGCCAGTTTACACTTATTCGTTAAAAGAAGGAATTGAAGACGGATTTCTCGCTCCGTATAAAGTGTATCGCTACGGACTTGATAAAGATTTAATGGGATTTAGGCCTAAAAAAGGTCAACTTGATAAAGAAGGAAAAGTTATTGAAGATCGTATTTATAATACAATGGATTTCGACACTAATTTAGTATTGGAAAAACGTACAGAATTAGTTGCTAAAGTTATTACGGATTTCCTTAAAAAGCATGATAGATTTATGAAAACTATTGTGTTCTGTATTGATATTGAACATGCTGAACGGATGCGACAAGCATTAGTAAATGAAAATAGTGATTTAGTAAAAGAAGATTCAAGATATGTAATGAAAATTACAGGCGATGACAATGAAGGTAAAGCTCAATTAGACAATTTTATAGACCCTAAAAGCAAATACCCAACTATTGTAACAACATCTAAATTACTGACAACAGGAGTGGATGCTAAGACTTGTAAAGTTATAGCCATTGATTCTCGAATTGAATCCATGATTGAATTTAAACAAGTTTTAGGTCGAGGAACTAGGATTAATGAACAGCATGATAAATTGTATTTTAATCTGTTAGATTTTCGAGACGTGTCAAATAAATTTGCTGACCCTGATTTTGACGGAGACCCTATTCCAGTTGATGGTGGAGATGATGAAGGTGATACAGGCGGTAAGGGTGGCAAAGGTGGAAATACTGGCAACGGTGGTAATGATGGCGATGATGATGGCGGAGATGATACTGAGCCAAGAAGAAAAGTTTATGTAAACGATGTTGAAGTAACCCTAATACATGAGCGAGTACAGTATTACGATAAAGATGGGAAATTAGTAACAGAATCGCTAAAAGATTATTCTAAACGCAATATAAAAGAAGAGTTTGCTGATTTAAATGAATTTTTGAGACGATGGAACTCTGAAGAACGTAAAGAAGCCATCATTGAGGAATTAAAGGAACATGGTGTTATTTTAGATGCGTTGCGTGAAGAAACAGGTTTAAATGAAGTTGATGATTTTGACCTGATTTGTCATATAGCATACGATATGAAGCCACTGACTAGAAAAGAACGTGCTAACAATGTAAAAAAACGAAATTATTTTGGTAAGTATTCAGAAGTAGCACAAAAAGTTCTTGATAAGCTTTTAGTAAAATATATGAATGAAGGAGTCTATAATTTAGACGATGCCAAAGTTTTACGACTTGAGCCATTCCAAGAAATCGGAAAACCGAAAGATTTGATACAAGCTTTTGGAGGTAAGAATGGTTGGCATAAAGCTGTTAAAGAATTAGAAAAAGAGCTATTTGATATAAGTTGAATACCGATTGGAACACATTTTTTATAACAAATCTGTGTTCCAATTTTTGTGCTCATTTTATGGTATAGACATTATGTTATACTGTGGTGAAGATAAGTGGAGGTTAGATAATATGACAATTTCAAGTTTTGTTAAATCAATACAGGATATCATGAGACAAGATCCTGGCGTTGATGGTGATGCTCAACGTATTTCACAATTAGTATGGATGCTGTTCCTAAAAATATATGACTCGAAAGAAGAAGAAGAGTGGGAAGTATTTGAGGACGATTATGTTTCAATCATTCCAGAAGGTCTAAAATGGCGTGATTGGGCAAAAGCAGATGAAGAAACTGGACAGGCTATGACAGGTGATGAGCTTGTTGATTTTATAAACGAAAAATTGTTTCCTACATTAAAAGAATTGGTAATTGATGAGTATACAGAAGAACGTGCAGCTCTTGTAAAGTATGTATTTGAAGATGCGTATAACTATATGAAAAATGGTACGTTAATTCGCCAAGTCGTAGATGTTATGGAGAAGATTGACTTTGGTTCTTATGAAGAACGTCATGCTTTTAATGATATTTACGAAACAATTCTCAAAGATTTGCAGAGTGCAGGAAATAGTGGAGAATATTATACACCACGAGCAGTAACAGAATTTATTGTTGAAATGTTAGACCCTAAAGTAGGAGAAACATTTGCTGACTTTGCATGTGGTACAGGTGGATTTTTAACATGTGCATTAGAACATATGAAAAAGCAACCAGAATATAAACTTACAGGTGGAGAAGAAGCAGTATTTAACGGAATAATGGGTATTGAAAAGAAACCAATGCCACACTTATTGGCAGTAACCAATTTAATTTTACATGGTGTAGATGCTCCTAACATTAAGCGTGATAACTCATTAGAAATTGATACCCGTGATATATCGGATGAACAAAAGGTGGATAAGATTGGAATGAATCCGCCATTTGGTGGAATAGAAGAAAAATCTGTTCAAACCAATTTTAAAAAAGAGTTCCAAACATCAGAAACAGCAGATTTATTTATGATTCTTATTATGGAACGATTGAAGGAAAACGGAAAAGCTGGTGTAGTATTACCTGATGGATTCCTATTTGGAACAGAAGGAGTAAAGCGTAATATAAAAGAAAAGTTATTGAAAGAATTCAACCTGCATACCATTGTCCGTATGCCAAAAGGCGTATTTGCCCCATATACAGACATAGAAACAAATCTGTTATTCTTTGACAAAGCAGGACCTACAAAAGAAGTTTGGTTCTATGAACATCAATTACCAGAAGGATATAAAAAATATACGAAAACTAAACCAATCCGTTTGGCAGAATTTAATGCAGAACGTGAATGGTGGAATAACCGTAATGAAAGTGATTGTGTATGGAAAATATCGATAGATGAAATAGAAAATAATAGTTATAATCTTGATTACAAGAACCCTAAATCTCAAGAACGCAACGAGAAACATTATGATACTAATGAACTAGTTCAGATATTGAATGATTTGAATAATAACATGAAGCTAACACTCGAAAAGATTAGTGAGGTATTAAAAAGTGATTTATAAGGTTGGAGATTTTTTAATACGTTCTAAAGAAATAATAATAATTAATGATGATGAATATTATCGGCGTGTAACCGTAAGAATGAATCATAATGGTGTTGTTCAGCGTGATGAAGTGCTAGGTTCAGAAATAAAAACTAAGCGTCAGTATTTAGTTAAAGCAGGTCAATTTATAATGTCTAGAATTGATGCTAGGCATGGAGCATTTGGTATTATACCAAATGAATTAGATGGGGCAATTATTACAGGTGATTTTTTAGCGTTTGATATTGATACAGATAAAATTAATTTAGAATATTTTAATGACTTAATAAAATCTCCAAAATTTTTGAAATTTTGTATAGATGGTAGTACAGGAACAACAAACAGAAAAAGACTAAAAGAAGAATTATTTTTAACATTTGAAATTGAAGTTCCAAGTAAAGATAAACAGGATAAAATTGTTGATAGGATCAAAGCTTTTAAAATAGAATATGTCAATTTGGAAGCAGAATTAAAACAAAAAGAAATTTTAGTGGAAAAATTAAAGGAATCTGTTTTACAAAATGCAATTCAAGGTAAATTAGTTCAGCAAGATGAAAATGATGAACCAGCAAGTATTTTGCTAGAAAGAATTAGATTAGAAAAAGAGCAATTAATTAAAGAAAAGAAAATAAAAAAAGAAAAATCATTACCTCAAATTACAGATGAAGAGAAGCTTTTTGAGATACCTAAAGGTTGGGAATGGGGTAGGTTAGCCGATATTGCGAGGTTTATTGACTATAGAGGTAAAACTCCTAAAAAAGTAGAAAATGGTATACCGTTAATAACTGCTAAAAATATAAAATTTGGATATTTGACTCAAGAACCAAGAGAGTTTATTGCTGAGGAAGCATATAACCAATGGATGACAAGGGGAATTCCGAATTTTGGTGATGTGATATTTACAACTGAAGCTCCCTTAGGGAATGTTGCACAACTGAATATAAATTATAAATATGCTTTAGCCCAAAGAGCTATAGTATTAAGCCCTTTTAGCACAATAAATAAAGAGTATTTAAAGTATGTATTGATGAGTAATCTAATTCGCCAAGTAATCTTCAAAAAAGCAACTGGCACAACTGTCTTGGGAATTAAAGGTAGTAAACTTAAGGAAGTTATTATTCCTATACCAAGCGAAAATGAACAAAGACGTATTGTTGGAAAAGTAAACCAGTTAATGGCTTTATGCAATGAACTAGCACAAACTGTTGAACAATCGAAGCAAAAAAGTGAAAAACTAATGCAAACTGTATTACAAGAGGCTTTTACAGTAAAAGAAGAAGTGTTAAATTAACTATGAGTCCGTTTCCTAGTCTGTATTTCAATCTACTAGGGAGCGGATTTTTTGTATATAAGCATAGATATGTTGTGAAATTGGAAATTAATTGGTTATGATGGATATGAATGCACAATACAATTTCGATTACAAATAAAAAATTAATCGAAAGGAGGTTACTAAGTATGGCGTTGCCTAGATACGATGAAATTCATTTGCCATTATTAAAATTAATTCACAATAGTTCAATATATAGTATAAAGGAAGCTGTGGAAATACTAGCAAAGGAATTTGATTTAACTGATGAAGAATTAAATGAACGAGTTCCTTCAGGGCAAAGAAAATTCTATGCCCAAGTCAGTTTTTCTAAAATGCTTTTGGTAAGAGCTGAACTAGTTTTTAAAAATATAACACCATTTAGAACAACCGATAAAGCGAGGAAAGTAATAGCACAAAATTCTAATAAGATAACAAAACGATGCTTGGATGAACTGGCTAGGGAAAGGCAAGAAGTGCAAATATCAAAAAGGAAAAATATAGCTCAAAAATTGATACTAAACAGCAACGATGAATATTTACAGAAATTAAAGGAAATAGATGACTCTAATTATTTTGAACGAGTTTCGGGATTGGTTCTGTCTAAGGTCTATAATACAGACTTTCCTAGTAATGTAGAGATAACACCCCCGAGCAATGATGGAGGAATTGATGGTATCATTCATTTGGGGAAAGACGAGAAATCAAAAGTTTACTTTGAATGTAAATTAAAAAAGGATTATCCAGTCGGTGAGCCATTATTAAGAAATTTTGTTGGAGCATTAGAAGGAGTATACGGTACAAAAGGGTATTTCATAACTACAAGTAGATATACTTCTGAAGCTGTTAAATATGTAGATAAATTGAGACATAAAGATATTACACTTATAGACGGGCATAAACTAGTAGAACTTATTTTCAAGTATAAACTTGAAAATGAAATAATACCAATTAAGCAATGACTAGGGAAATCAGTAAAATCATAATTTTAGCGGATAAATCCAATTGGCGATTCATTGGTATACTTGAAACGATACAAGTTCAATCTTCTATAGACACTTATAATCTATAGAGGATTGATTCTGTATCGTTTTTTTTTGCTTTTATCCTTACAAATGATAGGAACACAATATAATAATATTACAATCCAAAACTTTTCTATTTTAATCAGGAAAACTGTTCCTAGAAGGAGGATAGTAGGCTCTATTTATTCATATTTAACCTCCAATATTTAATTTTTTATTCAATGGCTCACTTTGACTGGCGAAAGTGAGCCATTGTTTATATACATAATATATATTTTCTACATGTATAGCAGATTGTCGGATATATAAATGTTATATAACTACTATATAAATCAAAAAATAAATTTAGGGTTTCCTTTACCATTAAATTTCTCCCAATACAATAATGGCACTTAAATTATTGGAGGGCATATATAATGGAAGGAAAATATTATGTTTATGTTCACAAGCTTAATGATGAAGTAATTTATGTGGGGAAAGGTTCTGGGAGCAGAATGTATTTTTCCCATAGAAGTGAGCAATGGAAAAAAGTTGTAGGAGAGAATAAAGCACTGATTAAAATTGAAGTTGTAAAACGATTTGATGATGATGAAAAAGCGTATAAGTTTGAAAAAGAGTTGACAGCATATTATAAAAGTATCGGACAATGTAAAGCAAACATAAACATTGGCAAAAATCATGTTGAAATAGTCAAACAAAAGATCAGCGAGAAGGTAAAAGGTAAAAACAATTCAATGTACGGTAAAAAGTTTTCCAATGAACATAAGCGTAAGTTATCGGAAGCACACAAGAGAGAAAACAACCATTTATACGGTAAAACTGGAGCAAAGCATAATTGTTCAAAACCAATTGTTGCTATCTTTCCAGATGGAAAACGTATTGAAGCACCTTCTAAGAATGAATTATCGGAAATCATGAAAAATGAATATAATGTTAGCTCCAGCATGATAAATAATTTAATTAAATCTGGTGAACCGTTGAGAGCACGCTACAAGAGACACGAAAAAGCAAAAGGTGTGATGGTTAAATATATCGTTGCTTGATTTTATTTGCAATGGTAATTAAGAGAAATTGTTAAATTTCCCCTGATGTGATATAATTGAATTATCACATACACAACTTGCAATATTGAAAATTAGTTGTGTGTGAGTTATGCAATATCACAACTTTATAAATCAGGGAAATACTAAATAAATGCTGTTATATCAAGGTTTGTGCTGGAATAATATTAGTTACACAGACCGTATCGCAAAATACAACCAACTTCTTCGCATCGAAGACAAGCTTGGTGATTTAGCGGTATATGATGGTTTGAAATCTTTCTATAACATCAAACGCTAATTTTGACTAGCGTTTATGGCTCGAAACCTCCTATTTATGTGTGAGTAATCCGCATGAATGGGAG
>Ga0180215_1002497_pt1 | contig 18458 bp, 18 predicted proteins | sample eDN3rd37CBELigBY_FD_128871 | JGI IMG/M metagenome (GOLD analysis project Ga0180215, IMG submission 128871) | Enriched backyard soil microbial communities from Emeryville, California, USA - eDNA 3rd pass 37_C BE-Lig BY (version 2) (version 2) | ecosystem: Environmental > Terrestrial > Soil >... | reverse complement strand
TGCGCTCTCCATCCTTGGTGATGCGTTCGATGTTGTAGGGCGGATATCCATCACTCCCACCCTTGCCGAGGCGATCGATCAACCGCTCGATTTCCTCGAATCCGAGCAGCATGGGGCTGGACATAAGCGACATGCGTGACATCTCTGCAAAGCCCTTTCCAAGCGACCTTGTTCAAACTCGTGCCGCGGGTCCCATCCGGGCCCCCGCGCGCTGCCGGCCCCGTTCCTGACGGGCGCCATTAGTGCACGCAAAGTGAGATATGGTGACCGCCGAAGCGAGTTCAAGCAAGCCGAAAAAGGGTTTCCCCAGGAGGCCGGAAGCTCAGCCGTCCAACGTCATATTCCTGCGCCAGTCCATGGCATTAGCTCCTGCGTCTTTGCCACGAAAGGAGGGGAGTCCTATGCCGGTCCGCAGTGCGGTTCTTTGTCTGGTCGGAGCTGGTTTCTTGGCAGCGCAAGCTCTGCCTGCCGCCGCCGAGAATCCGCAGGTCCCGCCTGCCGAGGAGCTAGTGGAGCTGACTCCCGAGGAAAAGGCGGAGCGAGAGAGCCGAAAGGCCTGTAAGGTGGCCATCTGCGATGCCTTTCACAATCGCAAGCCCGACGGGAGCGACATCGCCTGCAAGGTCGTGAAGTCGTGGCGGAAGGAGCAACTCGAGAAGATCGTGTCCAAAGCCAAGGTGTCCTGGCCGTGGGGACGGGTCCGGTGCTCCGCGGACGTCAAGCTCAGCCGCGAGACATTGATCAAGGCGATGACCGAGCCCAAGCACGAGGCGGTTCTCGACACCCACAACGTCACCTGCGAGGTTGAGCGCGAGGAGGGTAACGCGGAGCTCAAGTTCGCGTTTGCGCCGAAGGTGAAGTTCGAGAACGGCAAGGCAGTGAAGGCCTCTCTCAATTGGGGTGAGATCGAGGGGCCGAGCCTGGTCAAGGGCGCCATGTGGACGGCCACCGCCACGGACAATACCTTCAACGTGCTGGACAGCATGGTGGTGGAAGACATCAACAACTTCATCTCCAAGAAGTGCATGGAGGTGAAGGACGAGTGGCAAGGCAAGTAAACCTGCAGCCCGGCCGTCCAGCGATCCCGGCCGGGTGCTCCTCTTCGCTTCGGTGAGCGTCGATGCCGCTGCAGAACCGCGTCACGCCAGAAGGCGAAATCATCGCGACGGACGCGCGCGGCACGATGATGGGGAATCGCGGGGGTTGCCTACATCGGCCGGACAAGACGTTGGGACGCCGACGGTGGGTCACGCGTCAGTGGATCTGCTGTGAGCTGGAGTTCCGGGAAAGGCGGCGCGAAGTGATGGCGCCGGGCCGGTATACCGAGCTGTTCTTCCTCGACGAGGCGACCGCGCTTGCCGCCGGTCACCGTCCTTGCTTCGAATGTCGCAGGGCCGATGCGCTGCATTTCGCGGCACTCTGGGCGAAGGCCGAGGGCCGCGCCGAACGTCCTCAGGCGCAGCACATCGACCGGGTCCTCCACCTGGAGAGGCTTGAACCAGGTGGCGTGAAGCGGACCGTCCGAGTGAGGCTCCGCGACCTGCCTGCTGGCAGCATTGTGCGCCTGGAGGGCACTCCCCATCTTTGGCTTGGCGGGGAGCTCAAGCCCTGGACCCCTGGCGGCTACTTGGAAGGCCTCAGAGTTGGTCTGGATACCGACGTAGACCTTTTAACCCCACCGGCTATCGTCACCGTGCTGCGGCTGGGCTTCCGTCCCCGCCTGCACCCGACGGCAGGTACGCCCGACTGACCCCTCAGGCTGTGTCAATTCCGGCCGCAAGCTCCGCTCCTAGCGGGATCGCATCAAGTGTGATACTTGGGCGCTGATTTTTTCGCACTGCAACAAGTGAGTTACATGGACCTCCGCAACATCGCTATCATCGCCCACGTCGACCACGGCAAGACGACGCTGGTCGATCAGCTGCTGAGACAGTCGGGCTCTTTCCGCGAGAACCAGAAGGTTGCGGAAAGGGTGATGGATAGCGGCGATCTCGAGCGTGAGCGTGGCATCACCATCCTCGCCAAGTGCACCTCGCTCGTGTGGCGCGGCACACGCATCAACATCGTCGACACGCCAGGCCACGCGGATTTCGGCGGTGAGGTCGAGCGTATTCTCAACATGGTCGACGGCGCCATCGTCCTGGTGGATGCTTCGGAAGGGCCGCTGCCGCAGACCAAGTTCGTGGTTTCAAAGGCGCTGAAGCGCGGCCTTCGACCCATCGTCGCCATCAATAAGATCGACCGCCCGGACGAGCGGCACCTGGACGTGCTGAACGAAGTGTTCGACCTGTTCGCCAGCCTCGATGCCACGGACGAGCAGCTCGATTTTCCCGTGCTCTATGGCTCCGGCCGTGATGGGTGGATGGCGCTCGACCCCGCCGGTCCGAAGGACAGCATGGCGCCGCTCTTCGATCTCGTGCTTTCGCACGTTCCGCCTCCGCAAGTGGAGGAAGGGCCGTTCAGGATGCTGGCGACGACGCTCGAAGCCGATCCTTACCTGGGGCGGATCCTCACGGGCCGCATCACGTCGGGCGCCATCCGGCCGAACCAAGCGATCAAGGCGCTTCACCATGACGGCCGCCTCATCGAGACGGCGCGCGTCACCAAGGTGCTGGCATTCCGCGGTCTGGAGCGCCAGCCGATCGAGGTCGGCGAGGCCGGTGACATCGTCGCGATTGCGGGTATTACGGAAGCGACCGTAGCAGACACCCTTTGCGATCTGAGCGTCGAGGCGCCCCTGCCGGCACAGCCCGTCGATCCGCCGACGCTCTCCATGACCTTCCGCATCAACGACGGCCCGCTGGCGGGGCAGGAAGGTGATAAGGTTCAGAGCCGCGTCATTCGCGAGCGGCTTTTCCGCGAAGCCGAGCGGAACATCGCTATTCGCGTGACAGAGTCCGAGGAGAAGGACGCGTTCGAGGTGGCGGGGCGCGGAGAGCTTCAGCTCGCCATCCTGATCGAGACCATGCGGCGGGAAGGTTTCGAACTCACTGTTTCGCGGCCGCGGGTCGTCTACAAGATTGAGCCGGAGACCGGCCGGCGGCTCGAGCCCATCGAGGAAGTCATCATCGACGTTGACGAGCAGTTCAGCGGCGTCGTCGTGCAGAAGATATCGGAACGCCGCGGCGAGCTCATCGAAATGCGCCCGTCCGGAGGCGGGCGACAGCGCCTCGTCTTCCACGTGCCGACGCGCGGGCTCCTTGGCTACCAGAGCGAGCTGCTGTCGGACACTCGCGGCACGGCGGTCATGAACCGGCTGTTCCACAGCTACGCCCCGTTCAAGGGCGAGATCCAGGGCCGTCGCACGGGTGTCCTCATCTCCAACGGAGACGGGGAGGCAGTCTCGTACGCCCTCTACAACCTGGAGGACCGCGGCCCTCTGATGATTGGACCGCAGACCCGCGTCTACCAGGGCATGATCGTCGGCGAGCACTCCCGCGAGAACGACCTTGAAGTCAACGTGCTCAAGGGCAAGAAGCTGACGAACGTGCGCGCCGCGGGCAAGGACGACAACGTCATCCTGACCCCGCCTATGAAGATGCCGCTCGAGCGAGCGCTCTCCTATATTGCGGACGACGAGCTGGTGGAGATCACGCCGAAATCGATCCGCTTGCGCAAGCGCTGGCTCGACCCCAACATGCGCAAGAAGATGGAGCGTCTCAGAGAGGCGCAGGCAGTCGCCTGAGCGGGAGCAGGATGGATAAGGCACCTCGCCGAGCCAGCAGATTTCCTTGGCCGGACGGGGTTCAGGTCACCCGCGAGCATGATCTGGCGGCTGCCTTTCCGGGGGCGGAGTCTGGGCACCTCTTCATCACCGGCCGCGCCGGGACCGGGAAGTCGACCCTGCTCCGCTACCTTCGCGAGATCGTGGCCGACCAGGGCATCGTGCTGGCGCCGACCGGGCTCGCGGCGGTCAATGTCGGCGGTCAGACGATCCACTCGTTCTTCGGGTTTCCGCCGCGCCTGATCCGGCCGGACGACATTCGCCGCAGCCGCAACGGCGGACTCATGCGGCGTCTGAAATTCCTCATCATCGACGAGGTTTCGATGGTGCGGTCCGACCTGATGTGGGCGATCGACCAATCTCTACGCGTCAACCGAGGGCGCCCTCGGGAGCCGTTCGGCGGTGTCCGGCTGCTGCTTTTTGGAGATTTGCATCAGCTTCCGCCAGTGGTGCAGGAGGCGGAGGTCGCCGAGCACCTGGAGTCGAACTTCGGCGGGCCGTTCTTTTTCGATGTGCCAGCGCTTCGCGACGGCGCGGGGACCGCGTTGCTCGAGCTCAAGCAGGTGTTCCGACAGGACGACGCGCAGTTGATCGGTGTGCTTGATCGCATCCGCGAGGGTGAGGCCGACGAGTCCGACCTGGAACTGCTCAATGACCGCGTCAGCCCAATCCGCACCTTGGGCGAAGGCGAGCAGTTCGTCATTCTGACGCCGACCAACGCGGCCGCGAACCGCATCAACGCGGCCTACCTCGATGCGCTGCCTGGCCGCGCGTACGCCTACGAGGCTGGCGTGACGGGTGACTTCAGCGACAGTGCCCAGCCGACCGACAGCCCGCTTCTGCTCAAAGCTGGTGCGAAGGTCATTCTTTTGCGCAACGATCCCGACCGGCGCTGGGTCAATGGTACCATCTCCCGCGTAAGCCGTCTGGACGATAAGCGGGTCTGGGTCGAGGTCGACGGCAAGGAGCACGAGGTCGAACCGGCGGCATGGGAGAATCGTCGTTACGCCTATGATCAATCGGCACAGAAGATCGTCGAGACCGTCGCCGGCACCTTCAAGCAGTTTCCGCTGCGACTGGCCTGGGCTCTGACCATCCACAAAAGCCAGGGCCTGACGCTCGACAAAGTCTACATCGACCTGGGCCGCGGCACCTTTGCACACGGCCAGACCTACGTCGCGATTTCGCGGTGCCGGTCCCTTTCAGGTCTCGCGTTCGCCCGGCCCCTGAGGCCGCAAGACGTGCGCTTCGACCCCGCTGCTATGCGCTATCGGGACCTTTTCCCGTTGCTCGCGGACTCGGCCTGACAGCCGACGATCCGTGTGCGACAAACCGCCATCATTCTGCGCCGCACAATTTATGTTGCGCCGCACAACAAGAATGGCTAAATGCTGAGCATTCGGATTTGGCGGAGTTGCCCTCCTCCAGCTCCGCAGCCACCCCAGGCGCATCAGATCCCCCAGGAGAAGCTCAATGAACGAGCAGTTTACGAGGCAGGCACAAGAGATGTTCAACGCGGCCAAAGACGTGCGCATCCCCGAGAACTTCCAGGCCTTTGCCGAGGAAAGCGTTGTCAAGACGCGCGATGCCTACCAGAAGGTCGCCGCGGCCACCAAGGAGAGCGTCAAAGCTTTCGAGGAAGTGCTGACGACGGCTCAGGCTGGCGCGCGTACGCTCGGTGAGAAGGTGCTCACCAACGCAGCCGCCAATGCGGAAGCTGCGTTCGAAGCTGCCCAGGCTATTGCACGGGCGCGCACGCTGCCGGAAGCCGCTCGCCTCCAGGCCGACTTCCTCCAGCAGCAGCTTGCTGCGGCGAGTGTCCAGACGAAGGAGCTGTTCGAGCTTTCGACCAAGCTGACCCGCCAGACCTTCGAGACGATGAACTCGGCTGCCAGCCGCAGCTTTGCCAATTCCAAGAACGGCAACTGACCTGTTGGACAACCAACGGCCACACGACCGAAGAAGAGGCCCGATCCCAATGACATCGGGCCTTTGCTTCACTGCCGATTTGAATCAAGTAGGATGTGACTTGTGAACGCGGACGGAACGAATCGCTCACAAGAGCGTTGCAATACCTTATCGGCCGCGCTTTATACTGGACTCATGTTGGGGTCCAGCGCACAAGTTCGAGTTCGTCGCGGTAAACCGTCCGATGCGGCTGCACTCGCGCAAGTATTTCGCGAGTCCTGGCAGCTGGCCTATCGGGGTATCATCCCTCACCTTCATCTTGAAAGCATGATCCGCCGTCGCGGTCCAGAGTGGTGGGCCAGCGCCGTGCGGTCAGGCGACAACATATTCGTGCTCGAGGTCGGGCGAGAGATCGCAGGTTACGCGACCTGGGGTTCAGCGCGCAGCCGCGGGCAGTACCAGGGCGAGATTTACGAGCTCTATCTTGCGCCGATCTACCAGGGCCTCGGGTTCGGGGAGTTGCTGTTCGAGGCGTGCCGGCACGCAATGGATGAGCGCCGCATAAAGGGCCTGATCTGCTGGGCTCTTTCCGACAACACGCCGGCCATCGATTTTTACTGGCGGCGCGGCGGGCGCCCCATCGCCAAGGCGTATGACCGGATTGGCGGCGCGAAGCTGGAGAAGGTCGCGTTCGCCTGGAACTGAGCCGCAGGTGGGGCGCTGGCTGGCTCAGGCTCCTGCAGTCAGTCGATGAGAGCCGGCTCCTTCTGGGCAGATTTGGCCGGCGTTGTCGGCCAGTGCTCGTGAGACGGTCTCAGGCGGGCAGCCGGGATGGTCGCCTCCACCACGAGACCTTCGGCGCGGAAATCGACCCGGCTCTCCTCTGCCATTCCGTCCAGCAGCTCCTCGATCAAGAATGAGCCGTATCCTTTTCGGCTCGGCGATTTCACGACCGGCCCGCCACATTCTTTCCACGAAAGGCGCAGGACTTCGCCGTCGTCCCTCTGTCCGATAAGGTGTGCGCGAAGGATGACTTGCCCCTGGGGGACCGAGAGCGCGCCGTATTTCAGTGCGTTCGTCGCGAGCTCATGGATGATGAGGCTCATGCTTTGCGCCGCACTTGGCTTTAGTCTGATCGCGTCGACCTCTACGACCGTCTGGCTGGCGTGAGCTGCCAGCTCGAGGGAGACGATGTCGGAGAGCTGCACGCCCGACCACTCCTGCTCGGTGAGGAGCGCTTGTGACCGCGCAAGAGCGGCCAGCCGCTGCTCGAATTCTGCGCGCGCGGCGTCCATCTGCCGGTCGCCCTGGAACGTCACGGCGGCAATCGCCTGCACGATGGCCAGCAGATTCTTACCCCGATGCGCGATTTCGGCGAGCAGCAGCTCGCGCCGAACCTCCTCGCGCTTGCTTTCCGTCACATCCCGAAGGATGCCGTGTACGAATAGTGGTTGGCCGTTATTGTCGGCTTCGGTTTGAGCATCGAGCTCGAGCCACTGCGATCTTCCGGCAGAATTGGAATGCCGTAAAACCATACGGAATGGCTTCTTGCTTTTGCCGCTAAGGACGACTTCCCGCCGAAAGTCGCTCACGTCGACAGGATCGATGCCCTTGAGCAGTTGGTCGATCGTCGTCACCGATCGTGTGAAGGCGCTAAGCGCGCCTCCGCTCGTCACGGATACGACGTTCGTGCGACAATCCCATTTCATTGCGACCATGTTCGCTGCGCCGAGGGCAGATCTCAGATTGCGTTCGAACTCCTTCCGGTCGGAGTCATCCCGCAAAATGCCTGTGAAATATCTGCGCCCGTTGAGCGTGAATCCCCCTACGGCGAGATAGAGCGGAATGATGCTGCCATTCTTGCGCCTGCCAAGGATCTGTCGCGGATTTCTGGCGCTTGGGCTGGAGAGATCGCTCCTCAAAAACTCGTGGCGTGATTTTTCCGGGCGCGAGAGGAGAATATCCACGCTTTCCCCCATGAGCTCATCGACGGTGTAACCGAAAAGCTTTTCAGTCGCGGGATTTACGTCCACGATCGTGCCGAACTCGTCCGCCGTGATGATGGCCGCAACGGCAGCGTTGAGGATTGCTTGAAGGCGCGCAACGTCGGCGGCTGGAGTGCCGGCTTGCTTTCTCCACCTGTGTAAGGTGCGAACGGATTTGACAGCTGCGCGATGCGCCATAGCGGCCTCTTCACGCGGAAATCGGGCCAGGGCTCAGTTCAGTGCGAAAGTAGCTATCGAGGAACAGAGCATGGCTGATGGTCGCCCGCACGGCCTCCTCCATGTAGGGCTTGGCGATCAAGAAAATCGGCTCCGGGCGTTTGCCCGTAAGGAGGCGCTCAGGGTAGGCCGTAATGAAGATGACAGGCACATCGAAGGCACATTGAATTTTGTCGACGGCATCGATTCCCGAGCTTCCGTCGGCGAGCTGTACGTCGGAAAGAATGAGATCAGGCCTCGCTTTCAGCCCCTTTTCTATCGCCTGTGTGAGCGTGATCGCAGTGCCGACCACCTCATGGCCGAGTTGCCGGAGCTGTAGCTTGAGATGGGCTGCAATCAGGGGCTCGTCTTCAATGACGAGCGCCCGGGCGCCGGCTTGGCGAGTGAGGTCTCGATGGACCTCTTCGATCATCTCCTTCAGCGCTCCAGCGCTGGCACTCAGGATCTCGGCAGCCTGGGCGTTGTCAAATCCTTCCACGGCCGTAAGGAGATGAGCTTGGCGCGAGGGTGGCGCGGGAATCGGCCCGTTTTCATCCTGCAGCGACGTGATTAGCTCCAGCAGCCGCTTATATAGCGCAACCCTGGGCGTAGACTCTCCGCGGGTGAGCTCGGGGTTGGCCAGCAGGTCCTCCATGAGCTGCACGACCGAAATATCCGCCCAGGTTTGGTTGCCGGTTATGGCGCGTCCGAATCGTCGGAGGTAGCTCATATTGGCACGCAAGTTGTGCCGGATCGACACAAGTGGATCGACCGTCGTGTCCAATTCTTCCTCCCGGGAAGTGGCGAAGTGACTGGGCGCGAGCATTCCGATCAACTCTAAAAGAAAAGTGTGCGCAGAACCTGCCGCGCTTCGGCGAATGTTCTTGGCGTCGAAGCGATTTTGGTCGGCGAGAATGGTTCGTAACGCCTTATGATAAGGAGTAGTGTCTCCTGCACATCGCGCGGCAGTGGTCGATGATTATCGGTCAAACCACGGGATGTGCGAATGACGGACTCGATTATCCGCACCTGGCGATTTGGTTCCGCCTCGGCATAATCTCTGACGGCGCGCACGAAGCCGTCCTGGGCAGGCAATCCTTCCATTTTTCGACTAAGTGTTTCATTTTCGAAATATTCATTCGATTGACGAAACGATGGTGCTCTGCACCGGCGCGGACTAATCATCTTTTGCCCCGCTCCCTTTCTGTCGCGTTGTAGTCCGTCAGCCCCTAAAGAAAGGCTTACCGATTATTTCGATTGTTGATCCGACGTCGGATTTTTGCACTGTCGAGCGTGCCTCGCCGCGGAAGCTCGCTCATTGAGCCTGGTCAATGGCATCCAAGCTGGGGGTGTTCCGGTCTGGTGCCTTACCGATGGCCGTTGCGGTCTAAGCAATTGCAATGCCAGAGAATCCGGCCTAGGAGGGCGTGCCGGAGCCGGTGCATCGGATCGACCAACACCGGGGTTAATGAAAGACTAGCCAACGCGGAGCAGCGCGATGCGCATCGACGCCGTACCAATTGGTTACGATCCGCCTAACGACATCAATGTCATCGTCGAAGTGCCGATCGGTGGCGAGCCTGTGAAATACGAGATGGATAAAGCGTCCGGAACGCTGTTCGTCGACCGGATGCTGTACACGGCCATGCGGTATCCCGGTAATTATGGGTTCGTGCCGCATACAATGAGTGCCGATGGCGACCCCATCGATGTGCTGATTGCCAATCAGCGGCCGCTCATTCCGGGCTGTGTCATCAATTGCCGCCCTGTCGGTGTTCTGCTGATGAGCGACGAGAAGGGCGGGGACGAGAAAGTCATCGCAGTGCCCTCCAGCAAGGTGACGGCCCGATACGAGAAGGTCCTGAGCTATCACGACCTCCCCAAAAGCCTTGTGCACCAGATCGCGCACTTCTTCGAGCACTACAAGGACCTCGAGGAGGGCAAATGGGTTCGCGTCGATCGCTGGGGAGACCATGAAGAGGCGCGCGAGCTCATCAGGCAGGCGATGGCTCATCCGCAGGCGCGTTCGGCAGGAACTGCGCCCTAGTTCATCTCTCGGGCCTCTGCTATACGCCGCTTGAATGCCCGCCCGAGAGGAGATGCAGATGAGCGACTTCAAAATCGCCGTGATGGGAGCCGCTGGCCGGATGGGGCGCGAGCTCGTTCGCGCGGCTCACGCCAATTCCGAGTGCACCGTTATCGGCGGCATCGAGCAGGAGGGCTCACCCGCGCTCGGTCAGGACCTTGGAACGCTGGCGGGCATCGGCGAACTCGGCGTCAAGGTCAGCGACGATCCACTGGAGCTCATCGCGCGTGCTGATGCCATCCTGGATTTCACGGCTCCGAAATCGTCTGTCGGGTTCGCCGGACTTGCGGCAAACGCGCGTATCGTACACGTGCTCGGTACGACTGGGCTGTCCGACGAGGACGAGGCAGCAATCGCGGCGGCCGCCAGGCACGCTACCATCATCAAAGCTGGCAACATGAGCCTCGGCGTGAACCTGCTCGTCGCCCTCACGCGTAAGGTCGCGCAGGCACTGAACGAGGATTTCGATATCGAGATCCTTGAAATGCACCACAAGCACAAGGTCGATGCGCCATCCGGCACCGCGCTGATGCTGGGGCAGGCGGCCGCAGAGGGGCGTGGCATTTCACACAAGGAGCGCAGCGTTCGGGTGCGGGACGGTCATACCGGCCCGCGCGGGCGCGGCGACATCGGTTACGCGACGCTCCGCGGCGGGAACGTCGTCGGCGAGCATACGGTTCTGTTCGTCGGCGAAGGCGAGCGCATCGAGCTCACGCACCGTGCAACGGATCGCGGGATATTCGCCCGGGGTGCCGTGCGCGCGGCTCTGTGGGGCAAAGGCAAGCAGCCTGGGCTCTACTCGATGATAGATGTGCTGGGCATTTGAGCCGCCGGGCGAGAGCGCCGAATCGAAAATCGAAGAGGACTGGACTGAGACATGGCGGCTGACAACGTGCTCGTATTGGTGCGCCACGGCGAAAGCGAGTGGAACAAGCTCAATCTGTTCACCGGCTGGCGCGATCCCGACCTTTCTGAGAAGGGGATCGAGGAGGCGCGCAGGGCCGGGCAGTTGCTGAAGGAAGAAGGTTATCGCTTCGACCTTGCATTCACGAGCGCATTGAAAAGAGCCCAGCATACGCTCGACCTTATCCTGGAGGAGCTCGGTCAGACGGGCCTCACCACGTATGCAGATCAGGCGCTCAACGAGCGGGATTACGGCGACTTATCCGGGCTCAACAAAGACGATGCCAGGAAACGCTGGGGCGAGGAGCAGGTGCACATCTGGCGCCGCAGCTTCGACATCAGTCCTCCCGGTGGCGAGAGCCTGAAAGACACCGCAGCGAGAACGCTTCCCTATTATGAGGCGAAGATCTGGCCGGAGGTGAAGGCAGGCCGCAATGTTATCGTTGCCGCGCACGGAAATTCGCTTCGCTCCATCGTCATGAAGCTCGATGAGCTCTCCGCCGAGCAGGTGGTGAAGCTCGAGATCGCGACGGGCGTACCGATCGTCTATCAGTTGGACGAGAACGGAAGGGTGAAATCGAAGCGCATTCTCGGCGCCTGAGTTCATGCTGCCCGCGTTTCACACGTCGATCAGCCCGTAAGGCTTGCCGGTCGGCTTCTTGATATGGGAAGCGACATTGTAAACCGGCACGCCGCCCGGCGTGCGGCCCTCGTATTTGCCGTGGTGGGCGTGACCGTGCACGACTGCGCTCACCTTGTAGCGGTCGATGGCCTCTGCAAGTCGTGACGATCCAAGGAACGGGTAGATTTCCGGCGGCTCGCCCACAATCGTGTCGACCACTGGGGCGTAGTGGAGAATTACGAAAATTCGCTCCGTCTCCAGCGCTCTCAAACCGTTCTCGAGCCGCGTCGCTTCATTGAGGCCTTCGGCCACGAAGTGCTTGATCGCCGGCTCACCGAAAGCCGTCAGCATGCGCCGGCCAAATCCGCCGCCGAAGCCTTTGGCACCGACGAAGCCGACGTCTTTGATGACGCGTGTTTGACCTTCGAGAAGGGAAACGCGCGCTTTACGGAGCACCTGGCGGATTTGATCGGGCTCGCCCGTTTCGTGATCGTGGTTTCCGAGCACTGCCAGGACGGGAATGGAGCAGGCCTGAATATCCTCCGCCAGTATGATGGCCTCTTCTCGCTTGCCAAGGTCCGTCAAGTCGCCGGCAAGGACGAGGACATCCGCGACTTGGCAAATTTCACTGAATAGCTCCCGATAGGGGCGCGCTTGGCCTTCCTTGACGTGCAGATCGGCCAGGGCGGCCACTCTGACTTTACGAGGCATCGCTCGGCCCACGCATTCCGTTAAAGTCTACGAAGTCCCATTCTTCGATGTCGACCCGGTAATCGAATGGGGAGAGGAGCCCACCCCGGCAAATCTTCTTCTTCGGCAGCGGAATCTCGAGCTGATCCTTCAGGCGGTTCATCAGTTCCCGCATCAGCCAGGAAGGTACGAGCTCTCGTTCAGAGGGATAGATCCAGCGGAACAGGATGAGTTGGGAAAGCAGAATCTCCCAGTGCGGTTCCATAGCGGAAAGCAATCGGCGCCAATCGATTTCTTCGTGCGCTTTCAGAATAAGATGCGCGACGTCCGCGCCTTCGTAGCGATCATGTAGCTGGATGAAACATTTCGTCCAAACGAGCTCGGTTGGGCCAACGATGTGAACGCGCATGCCGAGCACGTCCGCTTGGCGCGCATTGTCCATCCAGTCGTCGGTGACCGCGATCGTGCCCGTTGGAGAGGCAAAGATGAGATCGAGATAGTGCGCGTTCTTGTGGATCTTGCCGATCCAGATTTCGTCCTCAACGGAAACCGAGTAACCGCTCTGCTTGAAGTGCGCGAGCACGCGGGGATAGTCACCGGCCTTGCAGAAGATATCGAGGTCTTTCGTAGGGCGGGTAATGCCGGTGTAGACGCTCACCGCATAAGCACCGGCAACGAGGAAAGGCACGCCACTGTTCGAGAGTTCTTTCAGCGCGTCTCGATAGAACGACTCAGCCCCGGCAGCAGGAGCGCTCGGCGTCGCTTTCGTAGCGACAACCGCCGGTCCGGCGCGCCTTGTGGAGCCGTCGTTCGCTTTCACCGATTACCTTCGCTGCCTGGCGGGCGAGCGCGTGGCAGACGACGCCACCACATCACATCAGCTCGCCGCTCCACCGGCATTGATCTCTCGTAACACTCGCCACAGGAACCCCTCGACTGCCGGCGAGGTTCCGACGGTCTTGGGGCAGGGAGTTATTCTGGTGGCATCTGCGGCCGACGTGACGGCACGGCTTGACAGCACGACCGTGCTCGCCACACCCATCTCAGTCTCGACCCAGGAGGAGGTGGATATGAACTTGAACCGATCCCCCGCAGCCGACCGCGCGCGCCTCATTGAGATCGTGAAAGCGCGGTCTTTCGAGAGCGGGAGAGAGGTGAAACTCGCGTCGGGGCGCACGTCGACCTTCTACTTCAACATGAAGCCGACGATGCTCCACGCCGAGGGCGCCCTGCTCGTTGCGAATTTGATCCTGGACCAGCTTGAAGACGTCCCCGCAAAGTGGATCGGCGGTCTCGAAATGGGCGCTGTGCCGATCGCCGCTGCGGTGGCGGCGGTGAGTCCCCTCCGGAACCGGCCGATTTCAGCTTTCTTCGTTCGCAAGCAGCCGAAAGAGCACGGTACGCGCAGCCTGGTCGAAGGATTGGCGCCGGGCGAAAGCCTGAAGGGAGCCAAAGTGGTGGTCGTGGAGGACGTCACCACGACGGGCGGCTCCGCGATCAAAGCGGCAGAGGCCGTGCGCGCAGAAGGCGGCGAGGTCGTGCGGGTCATCACCATTGTCGATCGGCTGGAGGGGGCTGCGGAAGCATTTCAGGCCGCAGGGCTTTCATTCTCGCCGGTGTTGACGTTGGACGATTTTCGCTGAAAGGGGCCGCCATGGGTGTCAGTGACGAAGTGCTCGCTCGGTTTGCCGACCTGGCGACGCCCACGATCGCCAACGCTCTCGACGACGTGGGTTTTGATGGCGTGATGACCGGCATCGGTCAGGTGGTGCCCGGCACCCGGTGTTACGGCCGCGCCGTCACGGTTACGCAGGCGACGGGTCCGCGAGGCAGTTTCACGTCCGAGGATTTCAAGGTCGGTCACATGATCGATGCTGCCGGTCCTGGCGACGTACTCGTGGTCGACAACGGCGGCCGGGCGGTCTCAACCTGGGGCGGGCTCGCTACATTCGCCGCAAAGGTGAAGGGCATCGCCGGGCTCGTGGTCGACGGCGGCGTGCGGGACCGCGAAGAGATGGAGCAGCATCGTCTGCCGGTTTTCACGCGCCACATGACGCCGCTGACAGGCCGCACACGGATTCGCATCACCGGCATCAACGAAGCAATTCTATGCGGTGGCGTGCGCGTCCGCCCGGGCGACGTCATCGTCGCGGATGGGTCAGGCGTGATTTGTATCCCCGCAGAGCATGCCGAGCAGGTCGCCGAGCTTGCGCACCGCTATGCCGCCGACGACAAGCAAGCCGAGGCCGAGCTGGCCAAGGGCCTCTCGTTCCGCGAGGCGATGGCGAAGTTCAAACGGATTTGACGCTGGCCCCACCCAATCGCAACTTCCGGCCGAAAACGCCGGATCAGCTGGCAGCCCGCTCAATGGGCCATGAATACCGGCAGTTCGGTATTCGAGAGGATGTAGCTCGTAGCCCCGCCAAAGATCATCTGGCGCAGGCGACTTTGCGTGTAGGCGCCCTTGAGCAGCAGATCGGCGCCGAGCCGCTGTGCCTCTTCGAGAATAGCTTCGCCGGGCTTGCGGCCGCCGGGCAGAGCCGTCATCTCCCGTGCTTCGATTCCATGACCGGCGAGGCAATCGGCCAGCTCCTTTCCGGAGGGGCCAGGGGCCACGGCACCTTCGACCGTCAGGACGGTGACCTCGCGGGCCTTGAGCAGAAACGGCATGGCATAGGCCACAGTCCGAGCCGACTCGGAGCTGCAGTTCCAGGAAATCACGATCCGCTCGCCGATTGTCCGCGGCGGGTGCGGCGGAGCGATAAGGAGCGGGCGCCCACTTTCGAACAACACCGCTTCAAGTGTTGTCATGCGGGGGCCATCCATGCCGCCCTGAGGACGCCCGACGACCGTCAGGTCGTACACGCGCGCGAGACTCGCGAGCGCGGCATCGTCGATGGGATCGATCGCGCGCCAATGATGTCGGGGGCGTTGTCCCTCGGGCAAGATCGCGGCGGCATCGCTGGCGAAAAAGGCATCGAAGATGCGCCGTGCCGAGGCCAAAATTTCCAGATCCTCCTGCTCGGCGCGCGGAAAGGTGACAGTCACGACCGGGTCGGGGCCCACGACCGAAATTTGCGGCAGCCGCAACGCTACCCCTTCGACCGTTCCTGAGAATGTGGCCGCGATCCGCGCCGCACACTCCAGCATTGAGGTGACGAGATCGTGCTTCTCGATGGGTACGAGGATGCTTTTCATATGCCCTCCGCTGTGACGGCTATGCGGGGTTTTCGACGGACTCGTTATAGTACCATGATTTGTCGAGGGTTGGCCGCACAGCGTGGCAGTTTTGCAGCAGTCCGGCAGACAATCGTTCGGGAGCGGCGGCGTCAGTATTTGTAGAGCGCGTTCAGAGTGCCGTAGCCGCCCAATTCTCCTGAGCGGTCCACAGCCGCCCCGATGCTCGCCGAGATTTCACCGCCCGACCAGGCGAATCGGAAGAAAGCGCCCCCGCGGCCGCCATCGTATTCGGAATTGCCGTTGGCGGCGGCTTCAAGGCCGGCGGATAGGCCGTCGTTGATCTGGAAGCCCGCCCGCGCACGTGCGGAGTAGGTGCCGCCATAAAGAGACGACCAAGAGAGGTCGAGCGACGTCCAAGCCTCGGGGGTCAGGTTCCACCAGGTTTCGAGGGCGGCCTTAGCGCCCACTTCGCTGCCGACGACGCTGCTTTCGGGATCGAACGGCAGAAGCGTATGGTTTTCTGCGGTGACGCCGGCGAAGCCCTTGAGGGTCACCGCGCCGAGCTGATGATGATAGCCGACGAGAAGGTCCCCGAAACCGACATGGCCACGGACCGTGACGTCGTAGCGTGGGTAGGAATAAGTGCCGTAGCCACCTACTGCGCGAATGCGCCATCCGTCGATGTGGAGGGGACCATAGAGCGCGGCAGTTATGCCGGAATACACGGTCCAGGTGTTGACCGTGACCTCAGCGCCCGCCCAGATTTCCTTGCTCGGCGGCGCGTCTTCAGCCGCGGAAGGCTGTGTGGAGAGCAGGAGAATCGCCCCCAGCCCAAGCGCGCCACCCCGCCGCGCGCACTTCGAACTCCAGTTCAGACGCCCCACATTACAACTCGAAAAACGCTGGGCCTTACTCGGCACAAAACGAAACTGAACGATGTTAACTAAACAATCGCGGCCCGATCAATAGGCCATCGGCCCTCAAAACGGGCAGTGAATCGCGGGGGATTCAACCTGAAATGGCGTAATAATGATTCCGCCGACTAGTGTTTGAGGCTTGGACACGCAGTGATCGCATTTTATGAATGGCTGCAATTGACGGAGGCGGGACTTTACTGCGCACCCGGCGATTTTCACATCGATCCGAGCCGTCCCGTAAATCGGGCCGTCATCACGCACGGCCATTCAGATCACGCGCGTCCCGGACATGGCGCGGTGCTGGCAACGCCTGAAACGGTCAGCATCATGAAGGTGCGGCTGGGAGAGGACTCGGCAGGGCTTTTTCAAAGCCTGGAATACGGCCTTCCGCTGCGGCACGGCCAGGTGACGATTACGCTGCATCCAGCAGGCCATATCTTGGGCAGCGCGCAAGTGGAGTTGAACTACCAGGGGCAGCGCGCTGTCGTATCCGGGGATTACAAGCGCACACCAGACCCGACGTGCAAACGTTTCGAGTTGGTGCCCTGCGACCTCTTCGTAACAGAGGCGACATTCGGATTACCGGTTTTCCGTCATGGACGGGATATGGATGAGATTGGTCGCCTCCTCGAATCCCGGCGATCATTCCCGGATCGCGCGCATCTCGTCGGCTGTTACGGGCTCGGCAAGTGTCAGCGGCTCATCGCGTTGCTGCGACAGGCCGGCTACGATCGGCCGATCTATCTGCACGGTGCCTTGAAGAGCATGACTGACCTCTACACGGCACTCGGCCAGCAGTTCGGCGATTTGGTCCTGGTCAGCGAGGCTGGACGCGGGCTTGCTGGCGAAATCGTGCTGTGTCCGCCGTCGGCGCTGAAGGATCGCTGGTCGCGGCGTCTTGCCGATCCGGTCACGGCATTCGCCTCCGGTTGGATGCGCGTGCGTGGCCGGGCGCGCCAGCGCGGGGTCGAACTGCCGCTTGTCATTTCCGATCACGCGGATTGGCCGCAGCTCATCGACACCATCGCCGAAACTGGCGCCGAAGAGATCTGGGTGACGCACGGCCGCGAGGACGCCCTGGTCTATCAGCTCGGCCGCATGGGTAAACGGGCGCGCGCCCTGGCGCTGCTCGGGCGGGAAGACGAGGAGGACTGAGCGAGACATGTTCGCCCCGAGCTCGCTCAGTTCACCGGTCGCGAGGCTGGAGGCTGCTGCATGAAAGCCTTCGCCGCGCTGCTCGATCGACTCGTCTACAGCCCGAGCCGCAATACTAAGCTGCAGCTACTGCAGGACTACTTTCGCAACACGCCCGATCCTGATCGCGGCTGGGCGTTGGCGGCGCTGACCGACGGCCTGCCATTCTCGTTTCCGGTGCGCCGGACGATTGTGGAGCTGATGGATAGGCGGCTCGACGCCGAGCTTTTCCGCCTATCGCGGGACTATGTCGGCGACACCGCGGAAACAGTGGCTCTGGTTTGGCCTGACACGGGTGAGCAGGAGCATCCTCCGCGACTGTCTGATGTCGTCCATCGGCTCGGGCTGATCGACGCGCAGGAGCTGGGCGACGTCATCGCGTCTTGGCTCGACCGTCTCGATGTCAACGGGCGCTGGGCACTGCTCAAGCTCCTGACCGGAGCTTTGCGTGTCGGCGTGTCTGCGCGCCTGGCCAAGACGGCCGTTGCGGGCATGGCGGGTCACAGCGTCGATGACGTCGAGGAGGTCTGGCATGCCCTCGCGCCGCCCTATACCCCGCTTTTCGAATGGCTCGAAGGGCGGGCAGAGAAACCAAACATTGCCGGTGCTCCAGTCTTCCGCCCTCTGATGCTGGCGCATCCGCTGGAGGACTCCGAACTTGCCGAACTCGACGTGGGTGAGTTCTCGGCGGAATGGAAATGGGATGGAATCCGCGTCCAGATCGCCGCCGGCCGCGGCGAGGTTCGGCTCTATTCCCGCACGGGAGACGAGATTGGCGCCAGTTTTCCTGAGCTGATCTCCACCTTCCGCTTCGATGCCGTTGTCGATGGAGAGCTGCTCGTCGTGCGCGAGGGCAAGGTGGCTCCGTTCAACGATCTGCAGCAGAGGCTCAACCGCAAGACCGTGATGCGGGCCATGATCGAGCGCTTTCCGGCTCACGTGCGCCTATACGATGCGCTGCTCATCGACGGCGAGGATCTTCGGGAGCTTCCGTTCATCGAACGTAGGGCCCGGTTGGAGCAGTGGCATGCAG
>Ga0180215_1002495_pt1 | contig 18469 bp, 18 predicted proteins | sample eDN3rd37CBELigBY_FD_128871 | JGI IMG/M metagenome (GOLD analysis project Ga0180215, IMG submission 128871) | Enriched backyard soil microbial communities from Emeryville, California, USA - eDNA 3rd pass 37_C BE-Lig BY (version 2) (version 2) | ecosystem: Environmental > Terrestrial > Soil >... | reverse complement strand
CCGACTCGGCGCTCGCAGCGACGAGCGACTCGCCGAGGCCGTCGCGGGCGGCACCCGGGTCGCCGAGTGGTACCTGTCCTATCCGGACGACCTGGGCGAGGCCGCGGAGATCTCGCTGTTCCGGTCGATGGTCGCCGCGATGCGCAGCGCCGACGGGCAGCACGACGAGGTGCAGCGCGCCGTCGTCGAGGTGATGCGGTCCTGGGACGACGGACTCCGGGCCGAATTCGACGACCCCGTCGACGCCGAAATCGTGCGACTCGTCGGCGACGGCATCTACCTCGGAGCGTTGCTCGGTCTGCCGCGCACCGACCCCGATCTCCATCGCCGGGTCGTCGCACGACTGCTCCGCCACGACGTTTCCGCGGACTCGCCTGCGACTCGCACGGACCATGAAACCGAGGGTGGCCAAAACGTTTGATTATGCCTCATCGGGACGAGTACCGTCGCGAATACAGCCACATTTCCGAGGTGATCGTCATGAATCTCAAGAAAATGCTGGCGGGTACGTTCCTCACCACCACACTTCTCGTCGCACCGGCCAGCATCGCCGCCGCTACCCCGGCGGTCGATCCTTCGCCCGGGGTGACCGCCGTGCAGCCCGTCAACCACAACCCGTACGACCGGCACGACAAGGACCGGAACGACTGGAACAAGGATTGGAACAAGAAGGACCGCGATCGCGGCCGGGATTGGGACCGCGGCTGGAACAACCGCTGGGACAACCCGTGGCGCGCGGACTGCTTCTGGTTCGGACCGTGGCTGGTGTGCAGCCCCTGGTGACCCTGCACAGGGAGTGATCCTGCACAGCGAACCTGCACACCGTCCCGCTCCCGGCGCCCGGCGCTAGGTCAGGTACCGGTAGGCCGGTGAGCCCGGCTCGAGGCGTTGCACTTCGAGCCGGGACGCATCCATGCGTGCCAGCAACGGCGCCAGACCGTCGGCGGCGCCGAGCTCGATGCCGACCAGCGCCGCGCCCGTCTCGCGGTTGTTGCGCTTGACGTACTCGAACAGGGTGATGTCGTCGTCCGGCCCGAGCACCTCGTCCAGGAACCGCCGCAACGCGCCCGGCTCCTGCGGGAAATCCACCAGGAAGTAGTGCTTGAGCCCCCGGTGCACCAGCGACCGCTCGATGATCTCGCCGTACCGGGAGACGTCGTTGTTGCCACCCGAGATCAGGCACACGATCGTCGATCCCGGCTCCGCGGCGATGTGGTCGAGCGCCGCGACGGACAGCGCACCGGCGGGCTCCGCGATGACGCCCTCGTTCTGATACAGCTCGAGCATCGCGGTGCAGATCGCGCCCTCGTCGACCTGGGTCATCCCGAACGCCGCAGTGCCGAGCGTGTCCTGACGGATCGTCGCGACCAGCGGCAGGCTCGAGTGCGACACCACCTCGGCGCCGAGCTGCGACACCACCTCGTAGGGCACGTTTCCGATCCGCTGGACCGCGGCACCGTCGACGAACGGCTCGACCTCCGGCAGCGTCACCGGTCCGCCCGCGACGAGCGCGGCGGTCATGGACGCGGCACCGGCCGGTTCGACGCCGACGATCGACGTGGTCGGCGACTTCTCGTGCAGGTAGGCCGCGATGCCGGCCAACAGGCCGCCACCACCGACGGGCACGACCACCAGATCCGGTGACGCCGGCAACTGCGCGAGGATCTCGCGGGCGATCGTGCCCTGCCCGGCGGCGGTGCGCGCATCGTCGAACGGGGCGACCATCGTCGCACCGGTGCGCTCGGCATCGTCACGGGCCGCCGCGGCCGCGGCGTCGAAGGTGTCGCCGATCGGGATGAGTTCGACGAATTCGCCACCGTGGACGCGGATCCGGTCGCACTTCTGCTTGGGGGTACGCGCGGGCACGTAGATGCGCCCCTGGATTCCCATCGACCGGCACGCGTACGCGACACCCTGCGCGTGGTTGCCGGCACTGGCCGTCACGACCCCCGCAGCCCGTTCTGCGTCGCTGAGCTGGGCCATCACGTTGTAGGCGCCGCGCAGCTTGAACGACCGCACCCGGGTGAGGTCCTCACGCTTGAGGTAGACGTTCGCGCCGGTCAGCGCGGACAGACGCGGGCAATGTTCGAGGGGAGTCGGTGCCACCGCCGGGGAAATTCGCTCCGCCGCCGCGTCGATGTCGGCCACGTTCACAACGGGCGTCCGAGTCGGTTCAGCGGTGTGCGGGTAGGTGGTCACCCGTCAATGCTGCCACCCACCTCGCCGATCATCCAAAGCAGGTCACGTGACCGCGGCGATCTGCGCCGACAATCGCTTGCGGATTCGCAGCGCACACGGTCTACTGACGACATGCCTGGGCCGACATGGATCGGGCAAGCCCGATCGGCGATGGTCTTCCTGGTGAGTGCGAGCGTCCTCACCGCCTGCACATTGCTCCCGGACGGCGAGGCATCGTCGACTTCGACGCCTGAGAGCGGCCCGGCGGGATCGTCGTCCGAGGCCGTCGGCACCGACGAGATCTCCCCGCTCGTCATCGGCGCGGTTGCACCCGACCCGATCCCAGTCCTGGGCTCGGACGAACTCTTCCACGTGGCCTACGAGCTGACGGTGCTGAATTTCGCCCCGCGGCCCGCCGTCATCACGTCGGTCGAGACGCTCACCCCCGACGGCGAGGTCGTGGCCTCGTTGAACGAGGACGAGGTCGCCGCTCGGACGATGATCCTCGCCGACTACGGCGGTGCGGAACCCGTCGCGGACGGCGACCCGGCGATCCGCATCCCGGCGGGCAAGACCGCCCTGCTGGTGCTCGACGACACCTATCCCAGCCGGGATGCCGTTCCCGCGACCGTCACGCATCGGATCACCACCACGTTCGGCTCCCCGGAATCGGGCGACGGCGGCATCGCGGTTCTCTGGCCCGACGAGGTGACGCAGACGGGCGGGACGGTGACGATCTCGACCGACCAGCCGGTCGTCGTCGGCGCACCGCTCCGCGGGCATGGGTGGATCGTCGAGAACGGATGCTGCACTCTCAACGCGCATCGCAACGTCCTCCTCCCGGTGGGCGGCCGGATCAACGGAGCCGAGCGGTTCGCGATCGACATGAGCAGGATCGACGTCGCGGCGACCCGTGAGCACGGCTACGAACCGAGCGTCGAGGTCGACGGCGATCCGGCACAGAACGAGAACTACCTCGCCTACGGCACCCCGGTGCTCGCGGTCGCCGACGCCACCGTCGTGGCCGTCCACGCCTCCGATCCCGACACGCCGCCCGGAGAACTGCCCCTCGGGCCGGGCTTCACGCTCGCCAACCTCGGCGGGAACATGGTCGCCCTCGAACTGGCCCCCGACCTCTTCGCCGTCTACTACCACCTGGCTCCCGGTTCTCCCACGGTGGAGGTCGGAGACCGTGTGTCCGAAGGGGAGGAGATCGCCCGGCTCGGCAATTCGGGCAACTCGTCGGCGGCCCACCTGCACTTCCAGTTGAGTCGCACGCCGCTCGTCTTCTCGTCCGACAACGTCCCGTACGTGCTCGACGAGTTCAGCGTCGTGGGCACGCTCGACGCCGAGAGCGGCGAACTGCTCGACGAGCCGAACCCCGGGCCGCGTCGTGACGCCCTGCCGCTCGTGCTGACCGTCGTGGACTTCGACTGAGCGCGCGGGTGATGTGGCGGGCCGTCGGTCCCTATCTCGGTTCGAGGACGAACACGGGTATCTGCCGGTCCGTCTTCTTCTGGTACTCGGCGTAGTCGGGGAACGCCTCGACCGCGCGTTTCCACCACACGGCCTTCTCGTCGCCGTGGACCTCGCGAGCGGTCATGTCCTTCACCTCGGCACCGTCCCGCAGCTCCACCTGCGGATTCGCGACAACGTTGTAGTACCAGACCGGGTTCTTCGGCGCACCGCCCAGCGAGGCCACGACGGCGTAGGTGCCCTCGTGTTCGACGCGCATCAGCGGCGTCTTGCGCAGCTTGCCGCTCTTGGCTCCCCGGGTGGTGAGGATGACCACCGGCCGACCCTGCATGGTGTTCCCCTCGGCACCGTCCGAGGATTCGTACTTCTCGACCTGGTCGGCGGCCCATGTGGCCGGGCTGGGTTCGTATTCTCCGATCAGAGGCATACCGAACAGTCAACACGTTTCTGTGATCCGGCACACCCGGAGCGGAAAGTTCGTTGACCCGAATTCTCGACTGCGACTACCCTGATGACAGACTTTCCAGCACCGTAGGAGCATCGTGATGACCGCACTCGACAGCCCGGCCCGTCGGGCCCGTCGCGTGGCCGGCGTCGACCTCGCCGGCACGGAGTGGCCGCTGTACAAGCTCGAAGCCCTGGTCGCCGGCTTCCTGGTGCTGTTCGCGCTGTTCGTCATCACCGGGTCCGGGCAGATCGCCGTGCTCTCGGCGGCGGCCGCAGCCACCGTGACCTGGTGGGCTCGCCTGGCGCACTACAGCCGCAGCCAGTGTTCGTCTTCTGGAGTTTCGTTCTTCTAGGGTTTCGTCTTCGCGCCGTGCGATCCGGTGTCACCCGGGCGCTGCGCGGCGGTCGCCGCCATGATGCGGGTGATCTCGTCGCGGTCGGCGATCCCGGGCAGGCCCCAGCCCTCCCGGTAGTCGTACAACTCGGCGAAGGTCACCGAATGCCGGTTTCCGTCGGCGACCTCGACGTCCTCGGTGGTGATCAGGCTCGGATGCGCCACGCCGCACGCCTCCGCCACCTTGAACACCTCCCGGCGCAGCGCCCGCAGATACTGCTCGACCCGATCGGCTTTCGACGGGACATCCAAACCTCGTGACAGCCAAGCGTTCTGGGTGGCGACGCCGGTCGGGCACCGGTCGGTATGGCACTTCTGCGCCTGGATACAGCCCACCGCGAACATCGGCTCGCGGGCAACGTTCACCATGTCGCACCCGAGAGCCATTGCGGCAACGGCATTGTCGGGAACACCGAGCTTGCCCGATCCGATGAAGGTCACGCGCTCGGCCAGCCCCGCCAGGGCGAACTCCCGGTAGACCCGGGCGAATCCACTGCGGAACGGCAACGACACCGAATCGGTGAACACGAGCGGCGCCGCCCCGGTACCGCCCTCGCCACCGTCGACGGTGACGAAGTCGACGCCACGCTCACCGTCGCGCATGGCGTCGACGAGCAACTGCCAGAACGTCGGGTCGCCGACCGCCGATTTGATCCCGATGGGAAGACCGGTGGCCGATGCGACCGTCTCCACGAAATCGAGCATGCTGTCGACGTCGTGGAACGCCGTGTGCCGAGACGGGCTCACCACGTCGCGGCCCACCGGCACGCCGCGGATCTCGGCGATCTCCTCTGTGACCTTGGCGCCGGGCAGCAGACCACCGAGACCCGGTTTGGCGCCCTGGCTCAACTTGATCTCGATGGCCTTCACCGGTGCCGATTCGGTGAGCGCGACGAGCCGGTCGAGATCGAAACGGCCCTCGCTGTCGCGGCAGCCGAAGTAGGCCGTGCCGATCTGGAAGATCAGGTCGGCGCCGTCGCGGTGGTACCGCGACAGCCCGCCCTCCCCCGTGTTGTGCATACAGCCGGCGCCAGCCGCCCCCTTGTTCAGCGCCACCACCGCCGGCGCCGACAACGATCCGAAACTCATCGCCGAGACGTTGACGAACGATTCCGGCCGGAACGCCTTCGCACGCCCACGCGGCCCACCGAGGATCTTCGCCGACGGAACCGCCAGTCCCTCACCGCTGTGCGGCGCTCCGGACGGCGGGATCCGGGAGAACGTGCGGTGTTTGATGATCGTGTACCCGTCGGTGAACTCGATGTCGTTGTCCGTGCCGAAGCCGAACGTGTCGTTCTGCCGCTTCGACGCCGCGTACACCCAGTGCCGCTGGTCGCGAGTGAACGGCCGCTCCTCGTCGTTGCGGGTGACGATGTACTGACGCAGTTCGGGACCGATCGCCTCGAGCAGATACCGCCCGTGACCGAGGACCGGGAAGTTCCTCAGCAGCGCGTGCCGACGCTGGAGCAGGTCGTACGACGCCACCGCGGCCAGCGCCGCAGCAGGGATTCCGAGAGCCTTCGACCAGTCCATGGGTCCACGGTAGGTCCGTTGCGGGCAGCTCACGTCGGGATGGCCGATACCGCCCAATCGGTTCGAGCAGCCCGGGCAGGAGTTCGTCCATCGCCTCCGCTCCGGACGCGAGCAGCTCGTGGACGTGCCGTCCCTGCGGCACCCCGTGCCGGTTCTCCGCCCCGAGGGGAGCACGTCCCGCTCGACCACGGTGACCGTGCCGTAGAACTCGGCCAGCGCGCGGGCCGCCGACAGCCCGCCCGTACTGCCCCCGAGAACAACCGCCCGATCGCCGATCCTGTTCATGATCTTCGTCTCGCATGAATGCCCGAGTGATACGCATTCGATGCCGGCCCGACGGTCGCCGAAGCGCGCGAGTACCCGATTTTCGGGACGCTTCCGCGCGTGCGTGTCAGGTTGCCAGGCAGCCCGGGCCGAGGAGCGCCTTGAGATCGCCCATCAACGCCGACGACGGTTCGACCCGCAGGCTGTCGTCGACCTTGAGCAAGGTGACCTTGCTGCCGGAGATCAGCCGCACGTGGACATCCGAGGTGCCCGGATGGCGGGTCAGGACGTTCTTGAGCGCCCCCACCTTGTCCGGTGTGCACAGCCGCGTCGGCATCGACACCGACAGCGGCTTGGCGACACCGATCTGCGAAAGATCCGGTACCGCAAGGTCGTTGGCGATGAGGGAGATCCGGTCGTCGCGGATCGACACGCGTGCCTTGACCAGGACCACGGAGTCCTCGACGACGTCCATCCCGTACACCGAGTAGGACTGCGGGAAGAACAGCACCTCGATGCCACCGGACAGATCCTCGATCTGCGCGGACGCCCAGGCCAGACCGTTCTTGTTGATGCGCCGGTTCACCGAGGCGAGAATGCCGCCGACGGTGACCTGGGTGCCGTCCTTGATGTCGCCTTCGAGGATGGCCGGGATCTGGGTGTCCGCCTGCGCGGCGAGCACGTGCTCGATGCCGTTGAGGGGGTGCCCCGAGACGTACAGGCCGAGCATCTCCCGCTCGAGCGCGAGCCGGTGCTTGGTGTCCCACTCCTCGTCGGGGATCTTCACGTTGAACACCGACGTCACCGACTCGTCGGCGTCGGCGCCGCCGAACAGGTCGAACTGGCCGATGGCCTCGGCCTTCTTGGTGCTCATCACCGCGTCGATCGCGTCGGCGTGGACGAGCATCAACCCCTTACGGGGATGACCGAGCGAGTCGAAGGCACCGGCCTTGATGAGCGATTCGGTGACCTTCTTCGAGCATGCCAGCGTGTCGATCTTGCCGAGATAGTCGGAGAAGTCGGTGAACGCACCCTTCTCCTCGCGGGCCTTGATGATCGACGCGACGACGTTCGCACCGACGTTGCGCACTGCGCCCATACCGAACCGGATGTCCTCGCCGACCGCGGCGAAGTCGACGCGCGAGGCGTTGACGTCCGGCGGCAGCACGGTGATGCCCATCTTGCGGCAGTCCGCCAGGTACAGCGCGGCCTTGTCCTTGTCGTCACCGACCGAGGTGAGCAACGCGGCCATGTACTCGGCCGGGTAGTTGGCCTTGAGGTAAGCGGTCCAGAAGGAGACGAGGCCGTAGCCGGCGGCGTGCGACTTGTTGAACGCGTAGCCGGCGAAGGGCAGAACGGTGTCCCACAGCGCAGTGATCGCCGGCTGGGAGAAGCCGTTGTTCCGCATGCCTTCGGCGAAGCCGTCGTAGGCCTCGTCGAGGATCTCCTTCTTCTTCTTACCCATCGCGCGACGCAGCAGGTCGGCCTGGCCGAGGCTGTACCCGGCGACCTTCTGCGCGATCTGCATGATCTGCTCCTGGTACACGATCAGACCGAACGTGTCCTTCAGGATGTCGCGCAGCGGTTCCTCGAGTTCCGGATGGATCGGCTTGACCTCTTGCCGATTGTTCTTGCGGTCCGCGTAGTCGTTGTGGGCGTTCATGCCCATCGGACCCGGCCGGTACAGCGCGAGGACGGCGACGATGTCGTCGAAGCCGGTCGGCTGCATGCGTCGCAGCAGGTCGCGCATGGCACTGCCGTCGAGCTGGAACACGCCGAGCGTGTCGCCGCGCGCAAGCAGTTCGTAGGTCGGTTCGTCCTCGAGAGGGAGGGTGTCGAGGTCGATGTCGATCCCGCGGTTCTCCTTGATCAGCTCGATCGCGTCGCCGATCACCGTGAGGTTGCGCAGGCCCAGGAAGTCCATCTTCAGCAGGCCGATGGCCTCGCAGGACGGGTAGTCCCAGCCGGTGATGATCGCGCCGTCCTGGGCGCGTTTCCACACCGGGATCGCATCCATCAGCGGCTCGGACGACATGATGACCGCGCAGGCGTGCACGCCGGCGTTGCGGATCAGACCCTCGAGGCCGAGCGCGGTCTCGTAGATCTTCTTCACGTCCGGGTTCGAGTCGATCAGCGCGCGAACCTCGGTGGCTTCCTTGTACCGCTCGTGATTCGGGTCGGTGATGCCGGAGACCGAGATGTCCTTCGCCATGATCGGCGGCGGCAGGGCCTTGGTGATCTGGTCGGCGATCGCGAAGCCGGGCTGACCGAACTGCACGCGGGCCGAGTCCTTGATGGCGGCCTTGGTCTTGATGGTGCCGAACGTGATGACCTGGGCGACCTTGTCGTTGCCCCACTTCTCCGACGCGTAGCGCACCATCTCGCCGCGGCGACGATCGTCGAAGTCGATATCGATATCGGGCATGGAGACACGTTCGGGGTTGAGGAACCGCTCGAACAGCAGACCGTGCGGGATCGGGTCGATGTTCGTGATGCCCATCGCGTAGGCGACGAGCGAACCGGCCGCCGAACCACGGCCCGGGCCGACCCGGATGCCGACGCTCCTGGCGTGGTTGATGAGGTCGCCGACCACCAGGAAGTAGGCGGGGAATCCCATCTCGTTGATGACGCCGATCTCGTAGTCGGCGCGGGCGAGGTATTCCTCCGGCGGACCGCCCGGGAACCTCCGCTCCAGGCCGCGCATCACCTCGTGCCGCAGGAAGCTCTCCTGCGTGTGTCCCTCGGGCACCGGGAAGATCGGCATGCGATCGCGGTGCTTCCACACGTCGTCGTAGGACTGGACGCGCTCGCCGATGAGCACCGAGTTGTCGCACGCGCCGGGAACCTCCGAGTCCCAGATGGCACGCATCTCCTCGGCGGACTTGAGGTAGTAGCCGTCACCGTCGAACTTGAAGCGGGTCGGATCCGAGAGCGTCTTACCGGTCTGGATGCACAGCAGCGCCTCGTGGTTCTCGGCGGCGTCCTTCGTCACGTAGTGGCAGTCGTTCGTCGCGAGCGGAGGGATACCCAGCTTGCGTCCGATCTCGAGCAGGCCCTCGCGGACGCGCCGCTCGATGGACAGGCCGTGGTCCATCAGTTCGAGGAAGAAATTGTCCTTGCCCCAGATCTCCTGCCACTTCGCGGCGGCCTCGAGTGCCTCGCGGTCGTGACCGAGACGCAGCCGCGTCTGGATCTCACCGGACGGGCAGCCCGTCGTGGCGATGATGCCCTCGGCGTGCGCGGCGATCAGTTCCTCGTCCATGCGGGCCCACTTGCCGAGCTGACCCTCGATGGAGGCGAGCGAAGACAGCTTGAACAGGTTCCGCAGGCCCGTCGCGTTCTCCGCGACCATCGTCATGTGGGTGTAGGAGCCCGAGCCGGACACGTCGTCGGATTTCTGGCTGGGATCGCCCCACAGCACACGCTTGGTGTTGAACCGGGACTCCGGGGCGATGTACGCCTCGATGCCGATGATCGGCTTGATCCCGAACTTCTTCGCGGCGTTGTAGAACTCGCTCGCGCCGTACATGTTTCCGTGGTCGGTCATGCCGACCGCCGTCATCCCGAGCCGTTCGGCCTCCTTGAACAGGGGCCCGACCTTCGCGGCACCGTCGAGCATCGAGTACTCGGTGTGGTTGTGCAGATGAACGAACGAGTCAGCCACGCGTGTCACTCCCGGAAGTCAGTGGGCACCGATGAGTGTAGGCCCCCACGGCGACGTGTTCGGTCAGCCACACCGCGCCTGCTGCGGGTCTTCGTTCCCGGCATGGTGACCGTCACACACCCGTGTGTAAGCTGCCCTCTGCGTCGGGGTCGGGGGACCCTGCGATCGGGGTGAACCCGACACCACAGGGGGGCCATGGTGATCTTGTTCTGTTCGGCATGCGTGCGTTTTCCCGGCCGCGGCGGGCGGTCGCGGTGAAGGTCGATCCGGAGATGCTCGCCGCGCTCGCCACCACGCTGATGAACCACGCGGACGAGGTCCGGCGCGCGGGAAACTCCCACCGGACCGGCCCGTGGTACGACCTCGAGCAACTGCCGCATTCGCTGGAGGGGTCGCAACTCGCCGCGGTCTCGGCGGAGGCGGTCGCTGTGCTGGCGGGAGCCTTCGACGTGCTCGCCGGGCCGATCGACCAGATGGCCTACATCGCCGGGGGCGGTGCGCAGGGCTACGTGATCGCCGAGGACGAGTTCGCGTCCCTCATCCGCAATGCCGGGGAGGTCGCGTGACGCCGAGGCAGACGTCCGTGGCGAGGTGGCAACCACAGCACCTGGGCGGAACCGCGGACGCGATCGACGGAGCACAGCGGCGGCTCGCCGCCATCGCCCGCGCGGTGCATCGCGATGTGTCGCTGATGCGCGACCACGACTACTGGGTCAGCGATGCTCAGGTTGCCGCGGAGGAACGCGCCGAGTTCGAAAGCCGCCGGATGCTCCGGTGCGCCGAAGGCGTGGAGACCGTCGGCGCGGCGTACCGGTCCGCACTGGGAAGCATCGGTGCGGCGAGAACCCACCTGCTCGACACGGTCGCCGCAGCTCACGCCGCCGGCGCCTCCGTGGGCGACGACTGGCAGGTCGCGGCCGGGTCCGTCGACGATCCTCAGGAGGTCGACTACTGGCGCTGGCGGGTCGGCCAGGCGGTGACCGCCCTGACCGACGCCGACGCCGAGGCCGCACAGGCGGTCCGGAACGCCCTCGACGCCCTACGCGCGCTCGTCCCCGACGCGCTGGGAATGTCCGGCCTCGAAGCCCGCGAACTCGCGGTGAAGATCACCGGCGGCACGCAATTGAGCGCCGTCGACATCGACAATCTGCTGCGTGACCTGCGCGGGATCCAACCGACCGTCGAACAGCTCGAAGCCCTGGCGCGCGGGGAACAGATCGTGATGTCCCAGGCAACGCTCGACTACGTGCGGGAGCTGTACGGCACGCTCGGGGTCGACGGGTTCGTGAAACTGTCCGAGCAGTTGGGTACGGAAGGGTCCGCCGACGGGCAGCGGCTCCTGGCGAACGGTTTGGCACTCGCCGCCGGACCCGAGACCGGCCTCGGCGGTATGCCGGCAGGGGTGGCGGAGTTCTTCGAGAAGCCGGGCACGACCAACGTCGTGGTGGGTAATCCCCCGGTGTTCCTCACCGCCGTTCCGGACTCGGGTCTGCTCGACCGGTTTGCGCAGTCGTACGGGGCCGGTGACGCGGCGTTGCAGCAGGACAATCCGATCAATCGCGCACTGCTCGAGCGGGCCGGCGAGTTGGCCGCACTCGATCCGGGCCCCCGAAGCGCCATCGAATTACGGGATGCCGGATCGACGACGTTCGACGGGCTCCTCGAGCATCTGGTCGCCGCCGGTGGGCGTGACCAGGAGAGCGTGCACGAGATGGTGGTCGATCCGGGCAGCCGTGAAGAGCGGATACTGCCTCTCCTGCAACATGATTGGTCGGACTCCGGCGAGCCAGCGGTGGCGAGGATGTTCGAGTGGATTGCGGACGATGCAACAGCGACCGGCGACGACCCCGTGTCGGTCGAACGTGCCACGCGTGCAGGCGAAACCGCTTTCGGCCTTTCGCAATTGCTGTCCGGCCACCATGCGGAACTGCTCGACGTTCCCGGGTCCGACGGAAAATCGATCGGTGAGCTGAATCCCGCTGTGACCCAAGGTCTCGCGAAGGCCGTGGCACCCTATCTGGCCGACATGGTCGGCGTTCCCGGTGAGGAGACCGGAACACACGGATACGGGGCACTCGGCTTCCGGAACGCGCCACTGCTCTACGCAGTGCTGTCGAGCGACGTCGACGCGGCCGGGCACCTGACCGCACAGGCGTCGACGTCGGTCGCGTCGCTGGAGCAGGTGTGGGCGACATCCGGTGCGACGAACACCGATTCGCGAATCCACTACGGAGTGTGGGCGGGACGACTGGCCGGCGTGGTCGAAACCGGACTTGCCCTCGAACTGGAGAACCGGCGGAACGACGCCGAAGATGCACTGGACAGGAGAGGGTTGGTGTTCGACAGCGCGAAAGCGGCCCTGTACGGGTCGGCTTCGTTTGTCCCGGTGGCGGGTCCGTTCCTGGCGACAGGAATCGACGTCGCATCGCCATCGGTGCGCGATGCGTACTTGAGCACGGCCGACCGGATCGAATCGATGACGGCGAATGCTTCGACGGATACATCGCGTACGGCCTCCTACTACAACATGGCACTCGGCGCGCAAGCCGCGAATGGGGGGCATCTTCCGATGGATGCGGGTTGGGACGACTACAGAACCGCTGACGGCAGCCTTCTGTCATCGGCAGCGATCGAAGCCGACGACCGCGACACTCGACTGGCCGAATTCAATACGCAAGTGAGAGACACCCTTGTGTCGTCCGGGATGCCGATCGATGCATTCTTCTCCGAATTCGAAAGCGCGCGACAGGAAGTACCTAGATGAACAGACCTACAACGTCGCGATGGATCATAAGCGCCGCACTCGTCACCGCATTCTGTTTGTCGGGCTGTAGTGCTCCCCAACCGACACAACAGCCAGAAGCAGTCCGTTATGAACTTCCCGGTCTCATCCAGTACAACTACCGGTGGAGTGCCGAACCCGGTATCGATCTTTTCGGCTCCCCCGAGATCGCGGTACGCGCCTACTTGGAGTCCTACTACATCGCCAGCTTCGCTCACTCCACCGCAGCCGGCTACCCAGGATTCGAAAAGGCCACGCAAGTCCTCGTCTACGACCCACCCCGGGAAAGAGATATCAACGACCGCACAAACTTCGAAGACCTACCCCACACCGGCACCTTCTACGCACACATCCTGTCCGTGGAGAGATCCGACCAATCATTCCGAGCTGTAGTCTGCCAGGGGAACTACTCGCTCATGACGGCCGTACCAGAGGGCGGATACGTCAACTTCGGATCACGAATCCCCAGCCCCGCAGTGGTAGAGCTCGCACCCGGACCGAATGGCACCACCCAGGACACACGAGCCGCGGAGGGTCCTGCACGAGCACCCCAGACCGACATGTTCGGCGGCTGGACTGTCACGCGACACGCCCTCTCGACCAAGAACTTCGACGACAACCTCACCTGCGTCGACAAGTTCCCGGATCCACCGGAAACCCGCCCACAACGGAGATACGAGACGTTCTCAGCGCCGTACCAAACCCTGCCGCCCTACCCAGGATGGTCGAGCTCCCAGTGATGAGCGATCAGTTGGCGACGCTCGTCTCTGGCCTCATGCTCGCCGAGTACGAGGCCAGAGACGATACGCCGCCGATCAGAGCCGTGGCGTCTCAAAAGATCCCATCAGTCGAGCCGGAGAAGTAGGCCGAACCCGAGGTGAGGAACCCCTGAACTACGGTAAGGAATATTTCCCACAAGGTGGGCATCGGCGGATCCACAAAGCCTGCGGGATGGATGTTGTCGATAATCGCCTGGTAGATGTCGACGTACACGGAGACCTCCTCTGATGTATCGATCGTCGATGTACATCATCGACGTCAGAGGTTCGCAGGGACCGGTCGCAGTCGTTGCGGCTGTACGCAGACGGTCGCGGAAAGCTGCTGGTCGGCAATCCGAATTGATTTGTTCGGACGACGATCGCCGGCGGTCTTGGGGCAAAGGCGAATCAGCGGATGGTTTTCGTGCTTGATCGGGCCCGAGGTACGAACGCACCTGAGCCAGGTCGGAACCGTAATTGTTGGAACGCCAATCAGCTACACAGCCGTGATCGAACAGCATGAATATCCGAGTCCATGCCAAGTCGAGGCGGCAAGGAATATGGGAGTGCGTTCGAGCACCCGACCTGATGGCTAGATGACCACATCTGGGGCCCTGTAGTTTTCGCGCCGAGAACAACGACAATGGCTTTACCAGCGGTGATAGCCTGTGAATTAGCTGCCTGACGCCCGCACGAGGAGGAGGCCGCCGATGCCGATTTCGGCCATGCAATGGACACTCATTTGGTCCGCCACCGGCAGCATCACGAAAGAGGTGAACTTCGCCGCACGCGATGCCGTGGGCCAGATCAGCCTCGGGCAGGCCGACGGCGGCGGGCTCCTCAACTCGGGCATCCGCGGATTCCGGGCGCGCCCGAACCCGTCTGGGCCGGAGGTCGTGACGGACTTCGGCCCCAACTTCTACGACTGGCCGAACACGGTTACCGACGACTTCCTGAGCAGCGTCACCTTCGCGCTCGCGCTCGGCGCCCGCCAGGAAGCCACCGGTGTCTGCAACATCTTCAAATGGAGCTGACCACATGGCGTCACGAGACATCTCCGAAAACTCCGGAGCGCTGGAACCCGAGACAGAATATGTGTTCTTCGTGTACGACAAGGGCGACGGGACAATCCTTCATACTCACCAAGTGGTCAACCTGCCGGGGGCCGAGGCGCCCAGCCGCGAGCAGATGGAGCAGACCGCTCTGAGTTACGTCTCCCCTCAGGCAAGAGAACAGGCGGAAGCCGGTTTGGCGGTCTTGAGCGTCGACCCTCAACAACTGAAACGCGGGCAGTCCTATCGAGTCGATCACGAACGGAAGACGCTCGTGGCCGTGGAGCGGGAACGCTGAGACGACGACTGGCGGATAGCGATGAGCCTCCGGACTTCAATCTCCACGTCGTCGAAGGCATCGTGGCGGTACTTCTGGTCCCAGGACGGAAATTCCGATTCGTCTCGGATCCCCTGCCCGGTTTCGCCATATCCATGCATGGAGGTCCCGCATGTCCATCAAGCTACTTGCCCTCCAGGACGATAACCACCACCTGGTCACAAAGACCACCTTCGAGTCGATGGCCCGGCTCGAACTTGAAAGTGGCGGCTCCTACCTCGTCATCGCCACCGGAACCGTGTGGGCCGCATCGCTCGACCGCAACGAGACGGTGACGGTCCGTTTGTCGATACGGACCGGGATTGTGGCGCAAATAGAATCGAAGACCGAATTCTCGGCAAACCCTTCTCTCTCCTCCACAGGCCACGAATCGTTCGCTCTGACCCTGGCAGCTGATTCAGTGTCTGGATCCCCCGGCCCCGGCCCCGTGATCAGGCCACCTAGCGCATCTCTGTCGGCAAAGAAGAACACGAGCGGCCAGGGTGGTTTCGCCGTCAGCGACATTCGGATCGCAGCGTTGCCGGTCGATGAGATCGTGCTGACAACGATCGCCGAGCAATAGAGCGAGCATCCGATGGGTGCGCCTGATCGCATGGACGCCAAGCCACGGCGGTTTTCGATGATGACTGCTGTTGATGCCGCGGTCGTGGCCGGGACGGTCAACGATCTACGTCTACGTCGTCGACGAGCACGCGGCGGGGTGCACGATGAGCCCGCCGCAGCGCGTCCGCGCTGTAGATCACCAGCGCCACCCAGATGAGCGAGAACCCGATCCATCGCGACGCGGGCATGGCTTCGTGCAGAACCAGCACACCCCACGCCATCTGCAGGCTCGGCGTCAGGTACTGCAGCATTCCTAATGTTGCGAGCGGCACGCGCTGCGCCGCCGCCCCGAACAACAGCAACGGAACTGCGGTGACGAGACCGGCCGAGACGAGCAGAAACGCGTGGCCGGGACCCTCCGTCAGAAATGTTCCGGTACCCGTCGCCGTGAGGAACAGCAGATAGCCGAGCGCGAACGGCACCGCGACCACCCCCTCCCCGGTGAGGGAGGTGCGCGGGTCGAGGGGCACGATCTTCTTGATCACGCCGTACAACGCGAACGACAACGCCAACGTCAGCGCGATGATCGGCGGGCGTCCGTAGTCGACGGTGATGACGACGACCGCGACCGTGGCGAGCAGCAGCGCCGCGATCTGCGCACGGTACAACCGTTCCCGGAAGAACAGCACACCGAACAGCACACTGACGAGTGGGTTGATGAAGTAACCGAGCGCGGTTTCCACGACGCGGCCGGACGTCACGCCGTAGATGTAGGTTCCCCAGTTCACGGCGATCGCCGCCGACGCCGCCGCGACCAGCGCCCACGTTCGAAGACCCAGTCCGCGCAAGGTGCCGAGTTTGCCCAGTACCGCGAGCAACAACAGCATGAGCAGCAGCGTCCACAACACCCGGTGGGCGAGGATCTCGACCGCGCCGGCCGGCGCCAGAAGCCCGAAGAACGCAGGGAACATACCCCAGGCCAGGTAGGCGCCGATCCCGCACAGGACTCCGACGTTGTTGGTACTACGGTCGACGGCGGTCACCCGCCAACCCTATTCCTCCGCGACGGTACCGGCCGACTACGCGACAGGTACCGCCTCAGAGACCGAGGGCTTCGCGAAGCCGCCGCGCGCTCATGACCCCGGGTCGTTCCTCGGCGGGAAGCGTGCCGAGCAGGTGGATCAGGTCGTCGCGGCGCGTCGGGTCCGCGGCGGCCTGCCGCGGGGTCAGCCCGTCGAGCGCAGGAATCTGTTCGTCGAGCCACGCCTGCTCGTATTCGCGGATCCGCTCGTCGAGAATAGCCGCGAGCTCCTCGTCGTCGAGGTCGCCGGGAACCTCCGACGCGGACTGCTGCGCCTGCGCCAACATCTCCGCAGCCGGGGTTCGTGACTCGGTGATCTCACGTGCGTTCGGCGCCGCTGCGACGACCAGTTCGATCATGTCGTCGAAGTCGAATTCGCTCATCGCCTCGACGGTCAGCGTCCACGGCTCTCCCGTGCGGTCCAGGCGCACCACACCGAGTACGCGCTCGCCGTCGGTCCACGCCCACTCGTCACCGCGAGCGGCACCGAAGCGACGACTGAGCTTGCGCCGGAGGGTTGCGGAGGAAGGCACCGAGAACTCGGCGGTGCAGAAGACCATCTCGTCTCCGCCGGCCGTCACGAGTCGAGGCGGCGCGAAACGGGCGCTGAGGAACGACACGAGTTCTTCCGGGTCGGCCTCGGCGTCATCGAGCAGCGCCATCAGCGGTCCCCGCTGCGGCAGGGTGACAGCTTCCGCGCCTCCGAAGATGTTCCAGAGGCCGTCGCCGACGGGCACGATCCGCGTGCAGTACAGCTCCCCCGCCTTGACCTGCCGGCTGGCGGTCCTCTCGGTGACGTCGATGCGATCACCGGTGCGCAGGTCTCGCATCGTGATACCGGATCCAGGCCGGACAGCGTCGACCTCGAACAGGGATCTGCCGACGCGCAGCCATTGCTGCGCGAGCAGCTGTTCGTCGTCGGGTAGCAGTTTCCCCCGGGTCCTCAGAAATTCGGCGAACGCTCCGGTTTCGAAAAGTGCGACATCCCAGACGAAGTCGTCGAGGCCGAGTGACGGGTTCTCGTGACCGCCCGGCAGGTGGGACGCGCGCACCAACGCCAACTCCACGGCCCGGATACGCCAGTGCGACAGCTCCACGAACTGGCCGATCTTCGCGTACAGCCAGCGGGCACGTTCCGCCAGGCTGTAGTCCCTGTTCTCGCGGTAGCCGGACAGCAGCTGATACATCGGATGTTCGCGTCCGTCCTCCAACCGCCCGTACAGATCCAACGCACGTTCGGCGTTGCCACGGTCGGATTCGTATTGCGCCAGGTACAGCAGCGCCGGTCCGAAGTCGCTGTCGGCCGCGAGGGAACGGAGGTAGTGTCCCTCCGCGTCCTCGATGTGCCCGGAGCTTGCGGCGGCCCCGGCGATCCAGTGTGCGGCGGCAGCGACCTGCCGCGGGCCGTGCTCGATCAGCCAATCCGCTGCACGGCCGATCGACTCGGTGTCGAAGGCCTGGAACTCGAGCACGCGGTCAAAGACGGCGGTGACGACAGCAGGATCGGCGAGATCGAGGAACAGGTCCGGACCGTACAGGGACAAGGTCTCGGCGAATCTGTCGCCGGCTTCGGGGTCGCCGCTGCAGCCACCGACGAGTGTCACGAATCCGGTCGCGGCGAGCACCGCGTCCTCGGGAACACCGAGGCTCTCTGCGAGATCCGATGTCGAGGCCCCGAAGTCGTCTGTTGTCATGGGGCCGAGGGTAGAGCCCCTGAGCAGCCTGGGCCACCTTGCCAGCGTTCCCGCCGTCGCGGCTGACAGCCGCGCGATGCGGGCACCGCGCGGCTGTCTTCTGTCTCGGCGGCTGGGCGCTGGGCGCCTGGTGTGCACATTTGGCGGCTCCAACCGCCACAAGTACACACCGAGCAAATCAGTCGTCGGTCTCGTCGAGCACGCCGACGCTCACGCCGTAGGGCAGGAAGCGAACGGATCGACTTGGATCCGTGTTGTTCTTGTGG
>Ga0180215_1002494_pt1 | contig 18474 bp, 19 predicted proteins | sample eDN3rd37CBELigBY_FD_128871 | JGI IMG/M metagenome (GOLD analysis project Ga0180215, IMG submission 128871) | Enriched backyard soil microbial communities from Emeryville, California, USA - eDNA 3rd pass 37_C BE-Lig BY (version 2) (version 2) | ecosystem: Environmental > Terrestrial > Soil >... | reverse complement strand
ACTATTGTCAGATGGGGCAGATATTGCACTTGTCGGTTCAGAAACTTCAATTTATGTATCAGCACAGGGCTCAAAAGATCCAGTTATCAATTTTGCTCAACTCACCCAAACCGATGGGACGTTCCTTGTTTCACGGGAGAAAATTGATAACTTTAGCTGGGATCAGTTAAAAGGCAGTACGTTTCTAGGTCAGCGAAAGGGGGGAATGCCGCAAATGGTTGGCGAATTTGTCTTAAAGAAAAAGGGCATTGATCCAAAGACTGATTTGAATCTTATTCAAAACATAGATTTTGCAAACATACCTAGTGCATTTGCTTCTGGAACTGGTGAATATGTTCAATTATTTGAGCCAACAGCAAGTATCTTTGAAAAAGAAGGAAAAGGTCATATCGTCGCTTCGTTCGGTAATGAATCTGGGAAAGTACCGTATACAACCTTTATGGCGAAAGAAAGCTTTTTAAAAGAAGACAGTGAAACTGCATCTAAGTTCACAAAAGCTATTTATAAAGCACAGCAATGGGTTGAAGAAAATAGTGCAGAAGAAATTGCAGCATCTATTGCCCCACAATTTCAGGATACTGAACAAGATATTATTACAACAGTTGTAGAGCGCTACAAAAAACAAGATTCTTATGCAACAGATCCAATTCTAGATGCAGGAGAATGGATAAATCTTCAAGACATAATGGATGAAGCAGGTGAGCTTCCAAAGCGGATCGACCATGATACCCTTGTAAATACATCGTTTGCTGAGGAAGCAGCAACAAAGTAAGGAGGAACTGGTATGTCTTTCTTGACGGCCCAGAATATCAACCACACACACACATCTATATTTAAAAAATTGGCAATTTTGGCATTAGAAGACATTATTTTTAGTATTGAGGAAGGGGAGTTCATCTTTTTCTCGGCTTAGGTGGCTGTGGAGAAACAACACACCTGTCCATTATTGCAGGACGCTAAGATTAAAAGGTTACGTTTCAAGATTGATTCATCAACGATAAAAAGGTTCATAAACTAGAAAAACGTACAAACTAAAACTCCTTGAAGCGCCAAGGGGTTTTGATTTAGTTAATTTCCTCTAAGAGTTATGTAAACTAATTTTGTATAGGGTATGCACATCAAGCCAGCTTCTAATTTAAAGTTAAAGTGAAAGAGCGCTGGTACTTTTCAAATGACGACTAATAGGTTGGAAAGTTAAATATTCAGTAATAGATTAGTTTTAAATTATGGGGAGATGAGCGCTATCTTGTTTTCTATAAGGGGAATTTTAAAAGAACCCGTAGAATCAATGATTCTACGGGTTTATATGTAAACGTAATACTCACATTTATATTACATTCGTGGATGTATTTTTTGTTGAGAGATTCAAAACGTGCAACAACTATTCTAGGTTGTTCCCAGGTTTCTTTCTAATTTCCACATATAAAGTTGCTTTAGGCACACCAGTAAGTGTCACAATGTCTTTCACACTTAATCCATTCGTGTTTCTACTATTATATAATCGCAGGGCTTCTTCTATATTTTTTCTAGGTTGAGAAGGGCGACCCATGTGTTTACCTCTTGATTTTGCTCTTTCTCTACCTTCAGATGTTCGTTCCACGATTATATCCCTTTCAAACTGTGCAAAAGAACCTAAAACATTGAATAATAAAGATTGGAGAGGGTTTGCTGTTTCATTGACCTTAAACGATAAATTATCTTTGATAAAATGGATATCAACTTGTTTTTCTTGCAGGGTTCCTATAATTTTATTTAAATCAATAATCGATCTGGCCAACCGATCTATTTTTGTCACCATCACTGTATCTCCAGGTCTCACATTTTCTACTAACATATTTAGCTCTTTTCTATTCTTAGTAGTCGTGCCAGTAATTTTTTCTACGTAGATACGTTCGCAACCATTTTCTTTTAAAATTTCTTCTTGAGATGCTAAATCTTGGCCAACTGTACTGACTCTCGCATAACCAATTTTGTCACTTTGGGAGTTATTTTGCCCCTTCTTTAAGTACTATTTTGCACACCCAACATTAAAACCCAGCAACTTTCACATTAGAAAGATCAGCTGGGTTTCTTCATTAATTATGTCCAATCACTAAACTATTTCGTGCAGCCTCTACTACTTCGGTGGTAATTGATGAAAGGTTATTGATTTCAAGGATTCGCTCAATTTGTGTAAATAGACGGTGGATAAGTCTAAAGTTACCATTTGTGACTTTCATAATGTTTTTAAGCGCCTCATAATCGGAAAAGTACTCTCGTTTAATAGAAATACCTAATTCATCCCATTTATATTCTAAAATATGGTGCATCTCGTCTTTACTGAGTTTCTGATATTCATGTGCAAATCCAATGCGGGAATAAAGCTGGGGATAACGTGCTAACCTTTTTTCAATCCCTGGCATCCCTATGAATATCATGGCTAAGTCATGTCGGTCATAGATGTCACGAAGTTGCTCTAAATGTTGTAGTTTCAGACGATCGATTTCATCCACTATAATTAAGTTAATCCCTTCAAAAGCGTTCGAAGTATTTAATTCCTTCTCACCAATACGTACCCGGTAGACATCTTTCACTATATTTAATCGCGACCCTATCACATGAAGGGCACCAGTTAATTTCGTCGCACTAACAGATGGGGCAGTATAGAAAAGCGTATGAGAATCTAGAATTTTTTCGTCTGCATGAGCGTCTATAAATTCAATTTTTTCATAGTTGATCTGCTTCTCGAGGTAATCCCACCGTGCATACTGTCTAGCAGACAATGTTTTCCCCACACCGGGCAGACCATAACAAATTCCCATATATTGATACTTGATACAGGCATCACAAAACTCTGCGAATCGCTTATATTCCTTCGTTTCAATAAATGTTTGTGTGTTATTCATTGAAATACCTCTTCAATTTTGATTTGCTTGGCTCGGATTTCTCCGAACCTGATTCTAATTGGCTTTGTTTAGATTGAACAATTTCTTCAATGAGGGTTTTCTCTGGGATGATTTGCTTTTTTAAAGAACGTTTTCGTGTATTTCTAGCAGAAATAATGTCTTTTAAATCCACTGTATAATCGGAAATTTCAGGAGAAATAGCAGTACATAAATAGTGATCTTCGTAAAAAACTCTTATTTCAGCAAGGTCTCGTGGATCGTAACGAATCACAACCGTTTCACCGACGTACGCAGCAAGTGTGACATCAATATATCTTAGCCCTTGGAAATGAATACCGTCCGAATGTACTTTTCTTGCTTTGGCAACATGTAGCAGTAATAGGTCAAGACTTTCTAAATTTTCCGGCATATTCGGTAAAAATCCTGTATCATTCCAAGCATGAATCGGGGCTTTTTTAGTTGTTCCATGAATACGATGATGATAATTGTACACAATAAAATTGGCTAATTTTTCATCCAGTTCTTTCAACGTCAAAAGGGCATCCTTTGTACCATTTCCTATATAACCAGGAAGGTCTTGTAAAAACAATTGGTTGACGCTTGAAAAGAAGCGTTCAATTTTCCCACGACCTCTTGGAACTCCCACTGCTGAAAAAACGAGGTTCATTTTCAAATCAATGGCCACCTGCTCTAAATGATTCGATGTAAAATCACTACCATGATCAGTATAAAACTGTTCAGGGATTCCACATATTGGCCAATCTAGATTTCGTTTACGCCAAATGGCCTGATGTAATGCGAGTGCTGTTTGGATAGCCGAAGGAGCCTGAAAGGTTAAAAAATAGCCAGCGACTGCCCGGCTGTAATCATCTAAAATAATCGTTAACCAAGGTCTTTCGGGTTGTTCTTTTTCATTAAGCACAAGGATATCAAGTAGCGTATGGTCGGCTTGCCAAATCTCATTGGGGTAGCTTGCCTCTCTGCGATGAATTAAATCATATTGATTTCCGTATGCCTTTTGGCCATCATGTGCTAACTTCTTCAAGCTTTGCGAAAGGGACTGCGATATCTTATACACTTGATAATAACTCGGTTGTTGCCAGCCTTGTTTCTTACATTTCTCACAGATCATTCGATGAATAGACGTCAACGAATTCCTTTTGTATTTCAAAATGAGTTGTTCAATTGACTCGACAATTTCTGGTTCTAAATGTATTTTGCCAGCATCACTTCTTGTTTTTCGAATTAAACCTTTTAATCCAAATTGTTTATAGTCCCGAATCCAGTATTTCAGTGTTCTTTTCGCGATGCCGGTTTCTTCTGTAATGACAGTTAATGTTTTCTCATTTTGAAGATAAGGGGCAATGACTTTATACTTTTCCATGGCTACTTCTCGCTATTTTTCTGAATAAGTTGTTAATGGAGGAGGTTCATTTTGCATAGACATCGACCTTTCCGATTTACTGTTTTTCTAAATAACGATAAATAGTCGTGCGTGAAACGCCCCACTTTTCTGCAACATCTTTAATTGGTGTACCACTTTCAATTAGAGATTTCATCATTTCAATATCTTTTGGTCCATATTTCTCCGGTCGTCCACCAAGACGACCACGCGCTCTTGCAGCTGCTCGTCCTGCAATTGAGCGTTCCTCAATCAGATTTCGTTCAAATTCTGCAAACGCTGCGAATAAGTGGAACATTAATTGTCCAGTTGCATTGCTTTTGTCCATTGTTAGGTTTTCTTGGATACTATGGAAGCCAATTCCTCGTTCATTTAAGCTGTTCACAATTTGAATCAAATCTTGCATGTTACGTCCTAATCGATCCAATCGCCAAACGACAATTGTATCTCCTTCACGAACATATTGAAGAGCTTGTTCTAAACCGGGCCGTTGTTTTTTTGTCCCACTCATCTTATCGTGGAAAATTTTCGTACAACCATGTTGCGTTAACGCATCTGTTTGTAAATCCAAATTTTGTAATCCTGTTGACACACGTGCATATCCAATTAACACCAATTATCACTCTTTCTAATTTTCACTCTGGTTTTATTGTATCATAAGATAAATTACAATAGGTTAATAGACATAGAATAATGAACAGAGTTTTGTTACGTTTCAATTGATAAAAATCGCCCCTTTCGAAGTAAAAAGGAGCGTGTTCAGAAAAGGACGAGTTTTGGAACAAATAATAAAATGTGTGCTTTTACTTTGTTCAGCAATCGGGCCATATTCTGGAGTAAGGAAGGAATTTAATTGGCATACCTAGAAATTGAAAGCTATGCCGTTAAAGGGCAGGATAATTGAAGAATTTATTGAAGGGTGGGGGAATTATGGGTTCAAGAATAATGCACTCGATAATTGGTAATAAAATTGCAGAGGCTTTATCGATTGAAGATAAAACATCATTTTTGCTTGGAAGCGTTGCTCCAGACGCTGTTTTTTCACACGATGAAAAAAACTTATCACATTTCTTTGTAGGTGAAGTACAAGATTATTCAAGAAGTGTTGATTATAAAGGATTTTTACATAAATATAGTTCGCAAGTAGAAAGTAAAAAATATTATATATTAGGGTATTGTGCACATTTAATTGCTGATGATATATGGCTAAGAGGTTTTAATTTGTCCTGGTTAAGGAACAGAATGGATGCTGATGAAGGATTATATAAGTTATACCATAATGATTTCCGATTACTAAATGGAAAATTATTAGAACACTACGGTTTTATAAATGAATTGAGAAAAACGTTTAGTCATTTTCCTACAATTATAGACTTGGAAGAGGTTAAGTCCAAAGACGTTGAAAACTTCGTTCCTTATGTATTAGGCGATATGGAGTACGATAAGGAAGTTTTAAATGAAAAACTTAATGTATTTACGTTTAATCAGATAGTTGGTTATATAGAGACATCAGTTGATGTGGGGTTATTGAAAATAAAGCCTATTCTTACTTAATAGACTTTAAAAATATAATCTTCAACTACAGGGGGCTTTTCTGTAATAAAGCTAATCAGATTCATTCTAAAAACGACTGTGCTCGATGACTAAAAATTAGAGTATATGGAGCTAATATAACTTATTCTTTAAGGTAGATATTTGGTTTGAAAATCATAAATACATAGGGGAGAATTACGATGAATTACGTTATGGATTTAAGGAAGTTAGTTGGCAGCAGACCTTTAATATTAACTGGTTCAGTTGTTTTAGTCTAAATAATAATAATGAATTGTTATTACAGCACCGGACTGATGGTGGTTGGGGCTTACCAGGTGGTTTGATGGAGTTAGGAGAAAGTTTAGAGGATACTGCTAGAAGAGAAGTGAAAGAAGAAACAGGCCTCCTTATAGGTGATTTAAAATTATTTGGTGTTTTTTCTGGTCCTGACTATTACTTTAAAATTTCAAATGGAGATGAATTATATTCTGTCACTGCGGTTTTTGTTACAAATGATATTGAAGGTGATATAAAAACAGATAGAGAGGAATCTATTGATATACAGTTCTTTAGTCTTAATAAGTTACCAAAAGGTCTAACAGAAGAGTATAGAAGCTACATAAATCCTTATCTTGAACAATTGTTGACTAATTGAATTTCTTCTTCAAGAATCGGGCACTTATCTAGAACAAAGATATGTGCTCATTTTTCATTTTAGGGCCATTTTGTTGAGTAACGTATTGTGGTAATAATACGGATTAAAAGGAAATTAGAAGTTTTTTGCCGAATGTCTTATAAAAATACAACCCTGAGGAGAGATAAGATGTTAAGTAAAGAAGTAGTATCAAATCTATTTTCAAATTTCTCTGAAAAAGAATGCAAAAATTCAAGTAAGTTATATGAATTTTTGTCCTTAAAGATTTCAAAAGATAATGAACTACTTGAGATTTGTCTAAACTCCAGAAATAATCAACCCATTCCTAATTCACTTTTTGGTGCTGTACACTACCTTCTTCTAAAAGGTAAAGAACACAAGTTAAAAGCGTACTATCCTAGTATTGTTTCTGAAGCTAAACCATATAACGAATCGTTTGATTATTTTAAAGACTTTTGTTTAATACATAAAAACGAAATAAATTCCATCTTAGAAACGAAACTTGTTCAAACAAATGAGGTACGAAGATGTGCATATCTTTATCCAGTTTTTAGTTTCATTTTTGAGGAAACTAAAAAGCCATTGGCACTTATCGAAATTGGAACTAGTGCAGGATTACAATTATTGTGGGATAACTATTCGTATTCATATAACACAGGTGAAGTTGTTGGAGACAAAAACTCTAAGCTAAACATTTCTTCAGAAATAATTGGAGGTATTACTCCATTTTTACCTCTAAATCCACCACCAATTTCGACAAGAATTGGTATTGATTTAAACATAGTTGATTTGAATGATTATGAAGAATATTTATGGCTCAAATCTTTAATATGGCCAGAACATAAAGAGAGATTAAAAATGTTTGAAAGTGCAGCTAGTTATATTAAAGATTATCCAGTTCAATTAATTGAAGGTGATGGTGTAACATTATTGAGAGAAATTGTTGAAAATGTACCAAAGAATAGTTCGATTTGCATTTTTCATACTCATGTTGCAAATCAAATGCCATTAGAAATCAAAGAATTACTCTTAAACAATATAGAGTCAATTGGACTAGAACGAGATGTTTTTCACATTTACAATAATATTCAAGATAGGAATTTACATTTAGATTACTTTTTAAACGGTGTTGAACATAAGCAAACAATTGCTGAAACAGATGGTCATGGTAGATGGTTTAAATGGTTACTTCAAAGCGAATTGAAAATAAAATAATTATTGTTATGTTTCCTTTTTGAGCTAAAGGGGGCATTTAATGATTATTTTAGAATCTTGGTCAATATGATTATTTTGGAAGTATTTTTCGGCATAAATTCATTTATTAATATTAATCTTAGGGGTGATTATTTGTTTGAAACAAAAAGGTGCATTATAAAGCCCTTTAAAAAAACAGATTATGCTGATGTAAAAAAAATATATATAAATCACAAAGTTAGAAAATATCTTGGTGGCATACGTGAAGAAGATTCGATCAAAGAAGTATTAGATGGAATGCTTACAATGAGACAGGACTCTTATTACTGGGTTGTCCGCGAAAAACAATCAGATAGTTTTATTGGCTTGGTTTCTCTAGACCCTCATCATGAAGGCTTAAATCTAGAAATTTCTTATCAGTTTTTACCGAATTGGTGGGGATCAGGTTATGCAACTGAAGTAATTCGAGTAATTATAAATTATGCTTTAAATGAATTAAACCTCTCAAAAGTAGTTGCTGAAACACAAACTGCCAATACTTCATCTTGTAGACTTTTGGAGAGAGTTGGAATGGAAATTGAAAAAATAATTATTCGATTCGGGGCCGAACAAGCAATATTTTCCATTAGCAAGTGGTCTTAAACTTCTAATATATACCTATAACTTGCTATTAAGTTAACTAAAAATCTATGGCATATCATAACATATGGACACCTTTCTTTTGATAAAATGGAATTAAAAGGTAGTCTTGTAGAATGAAGGAAAAAGTTGAAACTGAAGAAGAATTACGTTCAATCTTAGGTTACCCAAGTGAATTAACTGTTCGTAAAGACATTACATATCTAGATCATCATTGCCGTACATTTATTTCTAAAGCTCCTTTTTTAGTATTGTCGACTTCAAATCAAACTGGTTTTTGTGATGCTTCACCAAGAGGTGACAATCCTGGATTTGTATTAGTAATGGATGAAAAACATCTGGTAATTCAATTTTTATTTTAGGACCATATAGACTTTTGGGGCTTTACTTAAATGAGGGGTAGAGAATTTGTTTTAGATTAAAAGAGGTTAACAAGTATAGATGGAGGAATAGATATCCATATATCGAATGTTTAGAAGGAAAATTAAATATGGGGGATTAGGTAATAAATGGATTATAATCCAAAAAAAATTAGTATAGAAGAAGCTCAGGCAGCTGGGATAGATGTGAATTTTGAACTAATGAATAATGGAGAAAGACGATATAGGTTAGTTAGTTTCGATGGAAGTTCATATTGTCGTACAGTCGGTTCAAAACAAGGTGCATGGCAGAATAGTCATTATCACAAATCTGTTTCCGAGTTCTATGTTATTCAATCAGGTTGGATTGTTTATGCACAAATAAGTCTAAAGGGGGAAGTGGATTTACGTTTACTTAGTGAGGGAGAAAGTGTATCAGTAAAACCATTTGTTCATCACAATATTTTTATGTCTTCTAATTCAGTAACTCATACAATTAAATATGGAGGAGGAGATTCAGAGCCTGACTGGTTTCCTTCGATAGAATTGGATAAATACACAAAGAAACTTTCTGAGAATGATATGCTTGAGTTAAGAAGAGCTAAAGAAAAAGGAGAATAGGATGGATTACATAAAACATTTAAGATCTATGGTTGGTCACGAAAAAGTGATAATGGTGGTTTCGGGTGCATTTGTTTTTGATAAAGAAAATCGAGTGCTTATGCAAAAGCGTACCGATAATGGGCAATGGGGATTTCCAGGAGGTTTTATGGAGTTAGGAGAAACCGTTCAGGATACTGCTAGGAGAGAAGTAAACGAAGAGACAGGCCTTCAATTAGGTGAGCTTGAGTTGTTTGGAATATATTCAGGACCAGAGTATGATAAAACATTTTCTAATGGAGACCAAGTATCTTTGGTACTAATTTCTTATATTTGTAGACAATATAAAGGTAAATTAGTTGAGAGCAACGAGGAGTCGATACAAAACAAGTTTTTTTCACTTGAAGAGCTACCAAAAAATATATTTACAGAACACCAAATGTTGGTCGATGATTTATTATCAAAAAAGCGAATTCCTATTATTGGATAATACATCTGTTTATTTTTCAAGTAACGGGGTCTTTACTTCAATAATGATCTTCAGCAATCAGGCGCGTTTATTTAGAAACGTGTCTTTTTCGAGTATTGGGTCATATTCTAGAGTAAGAAAGGAAATTAGACGGTATATCTTGAATTTAAAGTCATGCCATTAAAGAGGTGTGTCGATGATACATACTATTACGGTTTACTCTTGGGGGGATAGAAATAAAAAGTAAAGTTAAATTAACCTCATTTGAAGAAAATGCAAAAAAGTTGATTACTAAATATAAGATACCAGGAGTTGCAATAGGTTTAGCACACAATGGAAATCCTATTTATGAAAAAGGATATGGATTTCGAAATTTAGAGAATCAACTTCCAGTCACATTAGATACAGTGTTTGGTATTGCATCTGTTACAAAATCGTTTACTTGTGTTGCAATCTTGCAACTTCAAGAAACAGGAAAATTATCAGTTCAAGACCCTGTAGTGAAATATTTACCTGAATTTTCTACTCCGACAGATGCAACAGATAAAATGACAGTACATCATTTTATGACTCATTCAGCTGGGATTCCTCCTCTACCAACAATTTTATATGCTAACAAGAAGAATATTGACACTAACCAATCTCAACATAAAATTAATGAGTCTTATCAAAAGTCAATTGATGATTACGAACAATTGATGGAATTTATCAGCCAACTTGATTTTGAGTTATTGGGTGAACCGGGAACCGAATTTAGCTATTCAAACGATAGTTATGCTTTATTGGGAGCAATTATAGAACGAGTAAGTGGAGTACTTTTTGAAAGGTATATAAAAGAAAATATTCTATTACCTGCTAGAATGGTTAACTCTTGTTTCTTATTTGAAGAACTTCAAGGTTATAAAAATATTACTTCCCTATATGCTTCTAGAAAGAAAGATAATGAGACAGAGATCTATGAAGACTCTATTTGGTTAGATGCTCCAACTATGAGAGCAGCTGGATATCTTAAATCTACCGTTCGGGATATTTTTAATTACACTGAGATTTTTACGAATAACGGGAAAGTGGGAGAAAATCAAATTCTTAACACTAAAAGTGTTCAGCAAATGATCTATCCACATATTGAGTTTTCACCTGGTAAGTATTATGGATATGGATTTATCATTACTCCAAATTATCATGGAGGTACTTTAGTAGAGCATGGAGGAAATTTCAAAGGTATTGCTTCTCATTTATGTATAATTCCTGAAAGAGGTATGGCAGGAGTTATCTTAACAAACCTAGCAAAGGTACCTTCACCAACAATTTTAAAGGGCGCTCTTAATATATTTGAAAATCGAAACTTTTATGCTAGTCCTGTGAGCTATGAAGAATTTGAGTGTACCTTACAAGAGCTTTACGAATATGAAGGAACTTACATATCTATTGCAGGGAATAGATTTACGATTAGCGTTATAGATGGAGGTCTTAAATTTTCAATACCTGATGAATCTATTCCAATTCAATGTATTGGAATAGATATATTCCTTGCTTCTGTAAGGGATCAAAGTGAAGTAGTTCGATTTATCCGCAACGATAAAGGGAAAATAGTTCGACTAGCTTATCATTTTAGACAATACCATAAATCATCTTAGGGGGAGTCAGTTGAGTAAATATAGTTTACTATTGTTTGACTTAGACGATACTCTGCTCAGTTCCTCTTGGTTTAACGATGGATTAATTCAGACTCTTGGAATGCACCCTATAACAAGATCACTTGATGCATCTAAATTTATTGAGAAAAAGTTACATGTCCCCAAAACGTTAATAAATCAATTAAAAAATAGAAAACTAACCCCTTTGGAATTTAGGAGGGCAAGGTGGAGACATGCTTTCTCCTATTTTAATCTTTCACCTGATGTAGACCTCATTGATGAACTTGATGTGCTCTTTTTTAAAACAGCTATGACTTTTATTGGTATAAATAATTCTGTCACATGTTTATTAAATGAATTGAAAGCACATTATCACCTTGGAATAGTGACCAATGGGTTGTACGACCCTAAACTAAAAATTTCTCACATGGGACTGACGAAAGTGTTTAGTGATAACAAAATATTCCATTCAGAGCAGTTAGGTTATAGAAAGCCAGATCCTGAAATTTATTCAGTCGTATTAAATCACTTTACTAAAAAGCCCGAAGAGGCTCTATTTATTGGGGATTCTTGGATACATGATGTAGTTGGACCAATGGAAGTCGGGATGGATGCTATTTGGGTTAATTCAAAAAGAAATACACGAGCTACCTCACATATACCAGTTGCAGTTGTTTCGGATGTCTTAGAAATACGAAACATATTACTGACCAATTAAGTAATATTAATTGGTCAGTAACCTTTTGCAAACTACATTAAATATAGATGCTGTGTTTACTCCATAATCGTGCGCGTATCTTCAGGAACGCGTCTTATTTGTGTTTTAACTCGTATTTGGAACAGTGAAGGAATTTAGAGTCTAAAAGAGAACTTTAAACAAAGATATTCTGATTTAAGTAAAAATAAAATTAGTTAAACCGAAAGAAGTGATGAGAATGAAAAATCAAAAAGTTCTTTATGATGTTATGAATCACCCAGAATGGATACAACCACATAGTGACAAATGGTATTCTCAATTAGGAGGAAGATACAAATATCCTTGGAAATCTCAATTCGAAGAGACAACAGCTGCCATGGTATTGTCACAAAAGATTGATTCACTTGTAGATAAAAATTCTCGTATTCTTGATGTTGGATGTGGACACGGTGAATTTACATATCAGTGGAATTCAAAAGTAAAGGAAGTTGTAGGAATAGATGTAGTAGAGGAATTCATTCAGACAGCAAATATAAATAAACCTTCAAATTCCGTTGGATTTGTAACTGTTAATCATGATGATAATGTACCTTTTCCTAATAATTACTTTGACTTGGTATATACGAAAAAGGGACCTTGGATTTCTCAATATTCAGAAGCAAATCGAATCACTAGGCCAGGTGGTGTAGTGATAGGTCTTTATCATGGAGGCACTGACGGAGGACTAAGAAAACTGTTTCCAGGCTTATATAACCCAATGCCTGTGGATCCTTATGATTTGGAACAATTAACAAATAAATTTGAATTTCATAAAAGTGAATTAACAGATTTTCATATAGAAGTAATTGAAGAAGTAGAATACCTTTCAACTCCAGAAGATGTTTTAATAAAAAAATGCTATGGTCAAAGTCAAAAGTTAAAAGAGGTAGCTTGGCGCGAATGTTTAAGAGATGTTGAAGAAATTTTTTATAAGAATACTACTCCTAAAGGGTTAAAGGTAATCAATTATCATCACTTAGTAATAGCTAGAGCTATATAAGTCACTTTAGATAAGTTTCCTGATCTTCCATTAAAGGGCGCAAGAATTGAACAATGAAGGACTGTTTCAGCAGTCCACTTATTTTAGGACTTAATCAGTTCAAGGTGCAGGATAGTGAAGTTTTGAGGTTGAATTAAATATAAACAGAAAAAGGAGTTGAATGTATTGATCGGAATTATAAAAAAACTATACTTTCACTTTGTAGTTTTGTTTCTGGTGTTATTTTTAGGTACTTCTGCATTTGCTGACCCTCGGAGTTGGTGGAGTATTCGTGAAGTAACAGAGATCCATGAAGATGTTTTTACATCACAATTTTCTGGGATGAAAATTACTTGTTATGCCTTAGTTGCTTTAATTTTAGTTGTTATTCTAAACCAACCTTCGGTAAAAAAAGCAGTTAAAACGATGTTAAAAACAGGAGTAAAAAGGCTTCAAATATTATTAAATACTATTAAGACTTTATTGACTTAACTAGTAGGTTTAGGAATTTTCAAGAATAGGGCGCTATTCTTGAGCAATGCGAACCTTCAAAACACAAATCTTTACCCCAAAGCAATAATATCATTTCTAATGGAATTTGGTCTTAGAAATAAGAAATCGGTAACTTATATCGGAGATATGGAATGATATAGATTAGAAGGTATTAAATAAAACTTCCGTTATGTTATCTACAAGTAAGGAATATATTATAATAAATAGGAGAAGACGTATGGAGCAACAGCTATTACAAAGAGCTTCTTATTTAAATAATCGAGATAAAGACCTATTACTTAAGGCTATGGTCACGGCAAAGAAAGCTCATGATGGACAGTTTCGCAAGTCGGGGGAGCCTTATATCATTCACCCTTATGCTGTTACAAATATATTACTGGACTATAAAGTGGATGTCGCCACATTGATAGGTGCTTTACTGCATGATGTTGTAGAGGATACAGAGTATACCCTAGAGGCTATTCAACATTTATTTGGAGAACAAATAACAACTATTGTCCATGGCCTGACCAAAATCGATAAGAATGAAGTTCCGGAAAAAGAAAAATATGAGGCAGTCAATTTCAGGAACATGTTAGTGGCTGCGCAGGAAGATATACGAGTTGTGGTCATTAAAGTGGCAGATCGTTTACATAACATGAGAACCTTACAAGTGAAAAGAGTTAAAAAGCAAGTTCCGTATGCAAGTGAAACATTAAAAATATTTACCCCGTTTTGTAAAAAATTAGGTTTACTCCGTATACAAGCAGAGTTGGAGGACCTATCTTATGCTTATCTTCACAATGGCCACTATACGCAAATAAAGTCTTTTCATCAAAATTGTAAGGAGTTGTTCAACTCCTATGCGAACAGAGTTCGGCAAGAATTCCAAAAGGCTTCACAAGGTTATATTGACATAGACTCATACACAATACATGATGAAGTGGAGCCCCTTTACACCGCAATGACTTATCCTGACATCATCGATCATATTGGACAGGTTGTCATTTCGGTTCCTGACAAAATGTCCTGCTACTCTGCTATGGGTATTGTCCATCAATTATATAAACCTGTTTCAAGTAAGTTTATAGATTATATAGCCATTCAATCACATCCATTTCATCGATATCTTAGGACAACAGTAGACATAGATGGTAACGAAGTGGTCATATGTATACAAGATATGGAATCAAAAGAGATACGAGACAAAGGGATTTGTTTCTTTCTAACAGAACATAGGGATCATGAGTTACAAACCATTCTTTCAAAGATATTAGGTGAGGTTATTCCCACAAATAAGGCAGTCACAGAAGATCCTTTAGAATTCTTAAACTTTGTTTCTCATGAGTTGCTTGGGAACCAAATAACTGTGTTTACACCTAAGTTAGATGTTATACATTTACCGAATGGAGCAACTGCAATCGATTTTGCTTTTGCCGTAGATGCTGAGAAAGCGAAGCATATGGCAGTTGTACGGATTAACGGGAAAATCCATCCTGTTTCAGCTCCTCTATCCCAATGGGATATTGTAGAGATTTTGATAAGTCAATATCCCGGTGATAAGTCCTGTTGGCTCCATTTTGCATCTACCTCTAAAGCACAATTGGCAATCCGAAAGGAGTTAGGGAAAGAATAGGATGAATGGATTAAAAGAGGTTATTCAAGAAAAGGGCGCTTTTCCGGAGTAACGAAAAAAGTCCAATTTCTCAATTTTAATGCTGAGAAATTGGACTTTTTTATATTTACCTATAGTGCAAAATAACGCTTAAAATAGATGCAAAATAACTCCTAAAGTGACAACAGATTTTTCAAAAGGTAGAAAAAATACTTAAGAAAATGATAAAGCAACAGAAGAAGATTAACTTTAACTCTGTAGCAGAAGAATCTGGGGTTTCAAAGTCATTCCTTTATAAGTACATTGAAATCAGATCTCGTATTGAAACTTTAAGGAAACAAGAAGAAGAATTAGAATCACCAATGAAAGTTAAACGGGATATGACAGAAAAATCAAAAGATGTCATAATTGCATCACTTCGGAAGAGAAATAAGAATTTGGAGGAAGAAAACAGGAAATTGAAAGAACAACTTAAAGTTGAATGGGCAACAATTTATAAAGAAATCAAGTAAGATGGTAGTCTAACTTTAAAGTCATGTATTCAATGAATGAGGTTCGGTAGAACCTCATTTTTTAACAACTTACTGTAGATAAGTGCGCGATTGTTGAATAAAACTTTATTTTACCCCCATCCAAAACAGGACGGGGGTATGTGTGTTGGAAGTACTTAACTTTAACAACTTATTATTACCTTGACATTTCCTTATTGCGGGTGGTGACAGCTTCGCTGGTATTACCCCGTTTAACTAAGATGACATGTTCATTGAAGAAGGAACATTAAATTACCCAGTAGGACAATATAGTGTAATATTTCTTATTTGATTATACGTCTAATAAATAAAACGTTCAAAAGTAAAATGAAATATAATACAGGATAAATTGGTATTGAATACCCTAGTTTCCAACTTACCATAATGAAATACATTAGCTTTAACTATAAGCCATTCATAAAAGATTGCAAAAGCTGACCAGCCAACAATATGAAGACGAGGTAGGTTCGTTACTATCAATAACGGATTGTGTTTGCTGTGCTGCATTTTGATAAAGTGTCTTTGCTTGTTGATTTTCAGTACCTAATGAGAACGTTTCGGAACTAGCTTATGCACTTTTTAATCCAGCTAACACCGTTTGAACATCTTTTGTAACTGTCTGGTGATTCCTCCTTTTAAATCATCGAACAAGATATAGAATGCCAGTTTTTAAAAAAAATATGTCCTCCAATTTTGGTTTATAAAATTATACTTCAAAATAAACTCCTAAATTAAACACTTAAAAAGTTTATATTCATGAAATATTAAAGTCATCTCTAAGTTTTGGTGCTCATGTCATGTTTATTAGAAATATTTAGGTGAATGTCTAATCCCAGGATATTCATGGAACATAGTATAAAATTGTGGTCATTATAAAGGTGAAAAATCACTAAAGTGGAGGTTTTTGAGGAAATGATGGAAATAAAAGAACAAAAACAATACCGTGAAGATTTGTTGGAATGGTGTGATAATATTTATTTTCACTGGGAAAGTATAAAACCGAGGTTTTCAAAACTCTTTGATATAAAAAGCTTAGAGGAATGGGAAGAGTCATACCGCGAATTAAAAGGAAAATTACAGACAGATTTAAAAGTGGATTTAGATGACTATCAGACAGCTAAAAGCCTATATGAACAGTGGGAACTGCTACACAAAGAATCACAGGGTTATCAAGAAAAAGAAGGTGAATCTGATGTGAGAAAGATAGCTGAGTTACCCTCTGATTCTGATAGAGGAATAGTAATGCTAAGTCAGGAGGCAAACGATACAGTAGAAGAACTTGATAAAGAATGGGTTGAACTCATTCATATGGTTATTAACTTGGAAATACCGATACAAGAAATCAGAAATTTTGTATCCGATTATAAACGGTAGTAAGTTGATAAAAAAATGAGAAATACACATAGGTTGCCTATATGGTAGCCTTTTATTTTACATACTTAATATTCTCCTTTCTATCCTAAAAAAACAAACCGGAATTTATTCCAGTTTGTTTTGATTACAAGAAACTTTATGTCAACAAGAATCCCTCTGACAAAAGGTTTTGGGAGATTTCTATAAAATTCTAAATAGATAGATTGACTATGGATACCTTTTTTGAGTTTTTATAAAATGAACAGGAGGGATTTAAAATGAAACATCACCTATTACAATTATCATGTATGGGCGAATCAAAATTTTTTGAGCACTTAAAAGAACTGCCCGCAGGATATTTACCATAAGAAGATTCAAAGCGTTTTTTCTTCCATTTCAGAAGTATTGGTGCATATTTACCTCACCGACACTACATGGCTTGGCGTCATGTCAGGTACAGTTTTGATGAAATTGTAAAGACGGGTAATCAACTATAGAGGAAATGGAAATGATGTTTGTCAACTTATCCGAGCAATTTAAAGCATTCTTTGATCGACTAGGGAATCTAGATCAAGCCATTTTTCCGGAACATACCATCGTGGGAATGTAACAGCTTTGCTACGACAGTTAGGGCATCCCGGTATTATGACTGATTATATTCTATTATTTGTTTGAAATGAAGAAAAAATAGAATTAACACCTGCTAATTTCCGATAAAATTTACTTGTGTAAAATAGGCAGAAAAGAAATATGTTATTGTTGTTCCAAAATCGGGCCATTTTATTAATAAGAGGGTTGCATAAAACCCCACTTTTTTATGTAGCTAACAGGCTTCTTCAGAAACGGAAAACTTTGATTTATCAACGGTGCATAAAATCTTGCATATACGATAAAATAAGAATGGTTACTAACACAAAAAGCGAATCCCTTTTGTACTAAGGGATTCGCTTTTTTTCATGTTTCTTTTCCCTTGTAATACCTGTATATTTTGCAATGTCCTAAAGGTTTAGAATAACTTAATTATTTTAATATTCTTTTGAACACTTCTCATAAGGTGGTTATAGATTTAGCTTCACATAATTTAAAGAGATAGGTGAGAATAGTTCTTAAAATACTAATTGGAGGAGTTAATAATCTAGTTACTGTTCATGATGATGTTAAAAAATAAATACACTATGTTGCTTTTAATTAACATTATCTTCATAAATGGTATTTCCTAAAAAATCTCCAAGTATTAACACAAAAACTAAGTGAAACGGGGTTAACTGATAGATGGATGTTCTGCCTGTTATGATAATGATAATAAATAAAGTTGCAAAACCAACGATGACTTTGATCGTCAGTAAACCAATATTAACTTCTTCCAAAGTTTTTTCCTCCAATTTAAATTTTACTT
>Ga0180215_1002492_pt1 | contig 18491 bp, 15 predicted proteins | sample eDN3rd37CBELigBY_FD_128871 | JGI IMG/M metagenome (GOLD analysis project Ga0180215, IMG submission 128871) | Enriched backyard soil microbial communities from Emeryville, California, USA - eDNA 3rd pass 37_C BE-Lig BY (version 2) (version 2) | ecosystem: Environmental > Terrestrial > Soil >... | reverse complement strand
TTTCGGCGGGGATCGCCGTCCGGTTTTCCACAGGGCACCCTGATCTGCGGATCATACCTGCCTTGCCTTCGGGGATCGCGCGCCCGAGAGTTGGCCCATGCGCGCCGACCCGATCGCCCTCTTTCCCGCCGCCGCAGGACACGCCGACCTCTACCGCGTCGTCCGCGGCGACAGCCTCAAGCTCCTCGCCAACCTCCCCGACGCCAGCGTCGACCTGGTCTTCGCCGACCCGCCCTACCACCTGTCGAACGGCGGCTTCACCTGCAAGGGCGGCAGGCGCGCCAGCGTCAACAAGGGCGGCTGGGACGCGTCGCAGGGTCTGGAGTCCGACCACGCCTTCCAGCTCAGCTGGCTCCGCGAGGCGCAGCGGGTGCTCAAGCCGAGCGGAACGCTGTGGGTCTCCGGCACCCAGCACGTGATCTTCTCCATCGGCTTCGCGCTGCAGAAGCTGGGCTACCACCTGCTCAACACGGTCACCTGGTACAAGCCCAACGCGGCACCCAACCTGGCGTGCCGCTTCTTCACCCACTCCGCCGAGCTGGTGATCTGGGCGGCGCCCCGGCGCGACCGCAAGCTCCTCCACACCTTCAACTACCGGGAGATGAAGGCGGAGAACGGCGGCAAGCAGATGCGAGACGTGTGGAAGCTCGACTTCCAGGTGCCGGAGCCCGGGGGCGAGCAGGTGGTCTGGAACCTCCCCACCCCGTCGAAGAGCGAGAAGGTGCTGGGCAGCCACCCGACGCAGAAGCCGCTGGCGCTCCTCGACAGGATCGTGCGCTGCGCCACGCGCCCCGGCGACCTGGTGGTCGATCCCTTCAGCGGCTCGGGCACCACCGGCGTCGCCGCGGTGCTCAACGGCAGGCGCTACATCGGCTTCGAGCGGGAGAAGGAGTACGTGGAGCTGTCGCGCCTGCGCATCCACGCCGCCGCCCAGGCGGCGGAGGCGCGCGCCGCGCAGGTCGCCTGACGGGGTCCGGCGGAATTCCACGGGAGGAAAGCGGACGCGGGGGGTATGCTGCGCCCGCTGGAGGACGACGTGACGTTCCGCATCTACACCCGCACCGGCGACCGCGGCGAGACCGGCCTCTTCGGCGGCGGCCGCGTGCGCAAGGACGATCCCCGGGTCGAGGCCTACGGCGAGATCGACGAGCTCAACGCCTGCCTGGGCGCCGCCGCGGCGGCGGTGGACGATCCCCAGGTGCAGGCCTGGATCCGGCGGATCCAGGACGAGCTCTTCGTCCTCGGCGCGGAGCTGGCCACCCCCGATCCCGACCAGGTGCGCCGCCAGATCGTACCGGTGGACGCCACCCAGATCGCCGCGATGGAGGCGATCATCGACCAGGTGGACGCGGAGGTGCCCCCGCTGCGCAGCTTCATCCTCCCCGGCGGCCACCCGGGCGCCGCGCAGCTCCACCTCGCCCGCACCGTATGCAGACGGGCGGAGCGCCGGCTGATCACCTTCGCCCGGGCGGCCCCGGTGCGCGAGGAGGCGATCGTCTACCTCAACCGGCTCTCCGACCTCCTCTTCATGCTCGCCCGGCTGGTCAACCACCGCGCGGGGGTGGAGGAGCCGAAGTGGACCCCGCCGCTGCGCCAGGAAGGCGCCTGACCCCCGCGGCGTTCTCCCCGCCGGTGGCTCTCGATCCACAGGAACGCGGCGCGCTCGTGCGCCGGCTCGGCCTCGAGGCGGGCTTCGACCGGGTCGGGATCGCGCCGGCGCGCGCCCTCGATCCCGCGCCCTTCGAGCGCTTCTTCGCCGAGGGGCTCCACGCCGACATGGAGTGGCTGCGGGACGACCGGCGCACCGATCCCCGCCTCCTCCTTCCCGGCGCCGAGGCGGTGGCGGTCTTCGCCCTCTCCTACTTCGATCCCGCCCAGCCGCCGGGCCGCGTGGCCCGCTACGCCCGCGGCACCGACTACCACTCGATCCTCCGCCGCAAGCTGCGGAAGATCCGCAAGGCGCTCGCCGCCGCGGATCCGGGCCTGGGCACCTTCGGCTCGGTGGACTGGGGCCCCATCGCCGAGAAGCCCTGGGCGCAGGCGGCGGGGATCGGGTGGATCGGCAAGAACGGGCTGCTGGTCACCCGCACCCACGGCTCGTGGGTGCTGCTCGGCGCGCTGGTCCTCGACAGGCCGTGCGCGCCCTACGACGAGCCCCACCGCGACTTCTGCGGCGCCTGCACCGCCTGCCAGGGCGCCTGCCCCACCGACGCCTTCCCGCGCCCCTACGTGGTCGACTCGGTCCGCTGCCTCTCCTACCAGACCATCGAGAACCGGGGCGTGGTGCCGGACGGGTTCAAGAGCGAGTGGCTCTTCGGCTGCGACGCCTGCCAGGAGGTCTGCCCCTGGAATCTCCGCTTCGCCCGGCCCACGGCAGAGCGCGGCTTCAGCCCCAGGGCGAACGGGCTGTGGGACGTGCCCCTCGATCGGCTGGTGCGCATGGGCCACGCGGAGTGGGAGGCGCGGGCCCGGGGGACGGCGCTCGCCCGGCCGAAGCACTTCGGTACCGTGCGCAACGCCCTGATCGCTGCGGGAAGCGTGGGCGATCCCGCCCTCCTCGAGGCGTGCGCCGCGCGCCTCTCCGATCCCAACGAGGGGGTCCGGGACGCGGCGGCCTGGGCGGTGCGGCGCCTCGGCGGCGATCCCGCACGCCTCGCGGCGGAGGTGGAGCAGCTCCCCCCCTGCGGCGAGGGGCTCGGGCGGGTGGACGAGGGGCCTGAGCGGACCTGAGTTCCGTCTGAGAAGAGGGCCGCCGATTCTCCGCCGGCCCACGGCGCTGCTACGCTGCGGGCACTTCGCGGGAGGGCAGCGTATGCGTCGTGGATGGATCGTCGGTGTCGCGCTCGGGCTGGCGCTGGTGGCGTGTTCGTCGGAGGAGGAACCGGGCGGCGGGGGCGCCCTGGCCGGCGGGGGCTCCGGCGGGAGCGCGGGCGCCGGGGGGAGCGGCGGCAGCGACGCCCCCGGCGGCAGCGGCGGCGGGGGCGCGGGCGGCTTCGGCGGCGATGCGGGCGCGGGGGGCGGCGGCGGCGAGGCAGGCCCCGCCTGCAGCGTCGAGGACTTCCAGAGCGAGGCGTGCCAGGCCTGCGTCGCCGCGGCGATCCTCCAGTGCGGCGCCGACGCGGGCTGCGCCACCGGGATGATCCAGTTCGCGGCCTGCGCGGCCGACGCGGGCTGCGTGGACGACGCAGGCATCGACTATGTCTGCGCGGCGCTCTCCTGCCCCACCGAGGCTGCCGCTGTGGGCCAGTGCATCGCCGGCTGCGAGGCGATGCGCGACTGCGCCGGCCTCTAGGCCGCTGCCGCTCCGCCGGCGCCGGGAGGGGACGCAGGGCGTCGCGCGCCCGGCGCCGGGAGCAGGCGGCCCCCGCGCCGATCCGGCTGGTGTCCGGTCCCGCACCAGCCGGCGGCGCCCGCGCTTTCTCCCCCCCGCCCCACCCGCTACGATGGCGATCCGATGCCCAACGCCACGATCGCCGTCGACGCCATGGGGGGAGATTTCGCGCCGGAGGAGACGGTGAAGGGCGTGGCGCGCCTCTCCCTGGAGACGCAGCTCGACCTCCTCCTCGTCGGCGACGAGCCGCGGATCTCGGAGCTCCTCACCCGGGTGCGCCACAACCCCGAGCGGATCGGGGTCTGGCACGCGCCGGAGGCGATCGGCATGGGGGAGAAGCCGGCGGAGGCGCTCGCCGGGAAGCCGGAGGCCTCGATCGCCGTGGCCGCGCGCCTGGTGGCGGACGGCGTGGCGGACGCGCTGGTCACCGCGGGGAACACCGGCGCGGTGATCCTCGCCTGCGCCGACGCGCTCCGGCTCCTCCCCGGCGTGCGCCGTGCCGCGCTGGCGGCGGTCTTTCCCACCGCGCTCCGCCACGGCCTCAAGGAGGATCCCTTCTCCCTCGTCCTCGACGTGGGCGCGGGGCTCGAGGCGACCGCCGACGACCTGGTCACCTACGCGGTGATGGGCTCCGCCTATGCCCGGGTGATCAGCCGCAACCCGCGCCCGCGGGTCGCCCTCCTCTCCAACGGCACCGAGGCGGAGAAGGGGACGGCGGCGATCGTCGAGGCGCACCGCCGGCTCGCGGAGCTGCAGGGGATCGACTTCATCGGGAACATCGAGGGGATCGACATCCCCCGCGGCACCGCCGACGTGGTGGTGACCGGCGGCTTCGTGGGGAACGTGGTCCTCAAGATGCTCGAGGGCGTGGCGGAGACGGTGATGGAGCTGGCCCGCTTCGCCTACAAGGAGCGGCTCGCCTGGCGGATGGGGCTCACCATGCTGGGCGGCGGCATCCGCCAGCTCAAGAAGGTGACCGACTGGGAGCAGTACGGCGGCGCGCCGATCCTCGGCTTCGACAAGGTGGTGATCAAGGCCCACGGCCGCTCGAAGGAGCAGGCGATCTTCAACGCGTGCAAGGTGGCGGCGAAGGCGGTGGCCGCCAGCATCCCCGCGTCGATCGCCGGGCTCATGGTCGAGTCGCCGCTGCGCGCGTCGGGGGAGTAGCGGTGGGGGGGATCCGGCACGTCTACCGGTGGGACCTCGACAAGACCTACCTGCGGACCGACTTCGACAGTTGGCGCGGCCTCCTCCGCGCCGCGTGGGAGAAGGCGAGCGCCAAGGTCAACGTCGCCGGCTCCGCGGCGCTGATGCGCGAGCTCAAGGCGCTGGAGGGAGCGCGCGTCTGCGTGATCAGCGGATCGCCGCGGCAGATGCGCCGGACGCTGGAGGAGAAGTTCCGCCTCGACCGCGTCGCCTTCGACGAGTTCACCCTGAAGCCCAACTTCGAGAACCTGCTCCGCGGCCGCTTCCGCGCCCTGCGCGATCAGGTGGGCTACAAGCTCCCCGCCCTCCTCGAGGGCCGGTCGCGCGTGCCGGATGCCGCCAACGAGACCCTGTTCGGCGACGACGCGGAGGCGGACGCCTTCGTCTACTCGCTCTACGCGGACGTGCTCGCGGGGCGGGTCGGCCCCGCGGAGCTGGAGGAGATCCTCCGCCTCTGCTCGGTCTACGAGGACGACGCGCAGCGGACGCTGCGCCTCGCCGCGGAGGCGCGCCACTGCGATCCGGTGGGGCGGATCTTCATCCACCTCGACGGCTACACCCCGCCGGCGCGCTTCGCCCAGTACGGCGCGCGGGTGGTGCCCATCTACAACTACTTCCAGGCGGCGGTGCTGCTGATGATCGACGGCCACTTCGGCCCGATGGCGGTGGCGCGGATCGCCGCCGAGCTCTCGCAGGGCTACGGCTACTCGCTCATCTCCCTCGCCAACTCCTTCCAGGATCTCCTCCGCCGCGGTCTCGCCAGGCGGGAGGACGTGAGCGCCCTGCGCCTCGCCTTCGAGGCGCAGGCGGCGGTGATCGACGCGCTGCGCCCGGCGGGTGAGGTGTTCGAGGCGTTCCTCGAGCGGCTGGCGGTGGTGGCGGGGGTGCGCGAGCGCCTGCCCGAAAAGGTGCCGATCGACTACCTGGAGATCCTCCGCACCCAGGGGCCGCCGGGGACCTGGCGCCACAAGCGCCGGGGCAGGACGCGGCGGGTGGACGATCCCTTCGCCTGATCGGAAGCCGCCTTCCCATCCGCGGCGCGCCCGTTCCCGCCCCGGCCGGCAGCTTCCGCCTTCCTTCCCGTGCAGGCAGGCGATCACCAACGTTGAGGCGAGGAGGCACCATGCGTGCGACCATCGCCTTGAGCCTGTGCGCCCTGCTCCCCCTCGCCGCGGCGGCGGAGGAGACGGCGACCGACGGCGTGATCTCCGGCGAGTGGGGCTACGTGGAGATCCTGCCGGAGGCGCCGCCGCCCGGCACCACCATCGAGCTGCGCGAGGGGTGGATCCGGGTGGAGTCCGCGCCGGACGACGAGGAGCCGGGCTCGGGCTCCTTCGGCGTGATCCACAGCGAGGCGCTGGCGCAGCGCCCGGACGATCGGGTGCGCACCGTGCCCCAGCCCGGGCTCCGCGCGGGCCCCGGCTACCGGGAGGCAGAGCCGCCGCGCCACCGCGAGCCCGCCGGGCCGCCGGCGCTGCGGGACGAGCCGCAGGATCGGCGCGCGCTGCGCGACGAGCTGGTGGCGCGCGATGCGGGCCTCGGTCCCTGCTACGTGGAGCGCGAGAAGTACGTGAAGGAGCTCTTCCGCATCGCGGGAATCGAGGGCGAGGTGGACCACCCGCTGGCCCTCCTCGCCGCGCTGGGCGACACGCCCGGCCTCTCGCCGTGGGTGCGGTTCAACCTCTTCGGCCTGCCGGGCGGCGGGCCGTGGGGCGCGAGCTGGATCGATCCGGTCCGCCCCCTCGCCTGGGACGACGGCCTCCAGTGGGTGGCGCGGGATCTCGAGCGCTGCATGCGCCGGGAGCTGGGCTTCGACGATCGGCTGATCGATCCCGACCTCGAGCGGCGGGAGGGCGAACGGACCGCCGAGCCGCAGCGGGGCGAGCGCCCGGTGCCGCCCCGGCCGCGCGACGGATCGCTCTGAGCGCGCGCCCCGAGAGCCAATTCCACGTTGCGCGCGCCCGCTCGCTCGGGCTACGCCCGGTTCCCGCTCGCGGGGGCCGGGCGTTTCCACGTGGTAATTTGCCCGGCCCTTCCACTGTTGGGACGGTCGTATGTCGCTCCTCCACCTCGAAGACGCCACCCTCTCCTTCGCCGGCGAGCCCGTGCTCGACGGCGTCTCGCTGCGCATCGACGAGCGCACCCGCCTCGGCCTGGTGGGCCGCAACGGCGCGGGCAAATCGACGCTGCTGCGCATCCTCGGCGGCGAGCTCGTGCCGGAGAAGGGCCGCATCCAGCGCCGCCGCGACCTGAGCGTGGGGTGGCTCAAGCAGATCGACGAGAGCGCCGGCCTCACCGTGCTGGAGAGCGCCCTCGAGCCCTTCTCCGATCTCCAGGCGATCGAGGCGGAGCTGCGCCGCCTCGAGCCCGAGCTGGCGAGCGGCGATCCCGCCCTCCTCGAGCACTACGGCCACCTCCACGAGCGCTGGGAGCGGCGCGGCGCCTACACCGCCGAGGCGCAGGCCAAGAAGATCCTCTCCGGCCTCGGCTTCGCCACAAGCGCCTTCGACAAGCCGGTGACCGCCCTCTCCGGCGGCGAGCGGACGCGGCTGGGGCTCGCCCGCCTCCTCCTCGGCGGGCCCGACGTCCTCCTCCTCGACGAGCCCACCAACCACCTCGACCTGGGCGCCACCGAGTTCCTCGAGGACCTCCTCCGCGGCTACAAGGGCGCGGCGGTCATCTCCTCCCACGACCGCACCTTCCTCGACGCCACCGTCGATCGGATCGGCGAGATCGCCCGGGCCCGGCTCACCCTCTACACCGGCAACTACTCCGCCTACGTGGAGCAGCGCGAGCTCCGCCGCGCGCAACAGCAGGAGGCGTTCGAGCGGCAGCAGGAGCTGATCGCCCGCACCGAGGAGTTCATCCGCCGCAACATCGCCGGGCAGGCGACGAAGCAGGCGCAGGCGCGGCGGAAGATGCTGGAGAAGCTCGAGCGCGTGGAGGCGGTGCAGACCGAGAAGGTGGCGCGCCTCACCCTCGACGTGAACGGCCAGTCGGAGACCGAGGTGATCGCCGCGGAGAACCTCGCCCTGGAGGCGGGGGGCAGGCGGATCGCCGAGGGGATCACCTTCACCCTGCGCCGCGGCGAGCGGCTCGGGATCGTCGGCCCCAACGGCGTGGGGAAGAGCACCCTGCTCAAGACGATCCTCGGCAAGCTCCGCCCCGCCGCGGGCTTCGTGCGCCTCGGCGGCAAGGTGAGCCCCGGCTACTACGACCAGGAGCTCACCGTGGTCGATCCGCGCAACAGCGTCCTCGCGGAGCTCCACCAGGCGCGGCGATCCCTGAACGACGGCGCGCTCCGCGCCTGGGCGGGGCGCTTCCTCTTCTCCGGCGAGGAGGCGGAGCGCCCCATCTCCACCATGTCCGGCGGCGAGCGCGCCCGGGCCTGCCTGGCGAAGCTCACCCTCTCCGGCTTCAACCTGCTGGTGCTCGACGAGCCCACCAACCACCTCGACGCGGAGGCCCGCGAGGCGCTGGAGAGCGCCCTCGACGACTACCCGGGGACCCTCGTCTGCGTCTCCCACGACCGCTGGTTCCTGGAGCGGACCTGCGAGCGGATCCTCTGGATCGACGGGGACGGCAGCGGCCCCGCGCGGGCGGAGGACTGGCACGGCACCTTCTTCGAGGTGAAGGAGAAGCGCGAGGCGCGGGCAGCCGCCGCGGCGCAGCCCTCCCCTGCCGCCGCGGCGCAGCCGGGCGACGGCAGGAGCGACCACGAGCGGCGCAAGGCGGAGGCCAACGCCCGCAAGGCGGCCGAGCGGCGCGCGAAGGCGATCGACGAGGAGCTCGGAGAGCTGGAGGCGCAGGTGACGGCGCTCGACGAGCGCCTCGCCGATCCCGACCTCGCCAGCGACTACGTGAAGCTGGGCGCGCTGCAGGCGGAGAAGGACGCGATCGAGGAGCGGATGCTCGCGCTCCTGGAGGAGCGGGAGGCGCTGCCGCTCTGATCCGCCGCGCCCCTCACAGCGCGCGCCGCAGCGCCCGCGCCGTCTCCCGATCGAGCGGCCTGCCGCCGAAGCGCGTCCGCTCGTAGGCCTGCACCGCCGCCCGCACCACGTTGGCCCGCTCCGGCGCCACCCGCACCGCTGCCTCCACCCACTCCTCCGCGGTGGCGCTCTCCGGGAGCGAGACGCCCCGCTGGCGGAGCCGCTTCTTGACCAGCCTGTAGAGCGCCACCGCCTGGCGGTGGTGCGGCGGCACCCGTGCCGCCCGCTCGGCGAGGATCCGCCTGCGCAGGCGCAGGGCGAGCCAGCCCGCCACCGCGAGGCACAGGGCCGCGCCGAGGAAGCGCACCGGCCGCGCCAGCGCCCGCCCCGCCCCCTCGCGCTGGGCGAAGGCGTCGGCGAACGCCCGGGCGATCTCCATCTGGCTGCGCGAATCGAAGTCGAGCACCCAGTCCGCCCAGCGGACGCGGAGGACGTCGATCCACTCCACCACCGAGGCCCACGCGCCGCCCACCTCGCCGGGGCGCACCTGCGCCGGCGTGGCGTCGAAGCGGACCCAGCCGCTCTCCGGGAACCACGCCTCGGTCCAGGCGTGGGCGTCGCCCTCGCGCACCATCCAGTATGCCCCCGCCTCCACCCAGGTGGCGCCGTAGTAGCCCGCCGCCACCCGCGCCGGAATGCCGTTCACCCGCAGCATCAGCGCCAGGGCGGAGGCGAAGAACTCGCAGTGGCCCTCCTTCCGCTCGAAGAGGAAGTGGGCGATGGGATCGGCCACCTCGCCGGGCAGCTCCCGCGTGTAGCGGTAGCCCTGCTCGAGGTGCGCCACCAGCGCCTCCGCGGTGCGCAGGGGCGAGGCGCCGCCGCCGAGGCGCAGGGCGAGATCCCGCACCCGCTCGTCGAGGCCCGCAGGGATCTCCAGGTAGCGCGCCACGTCGGGCGGCGGGTAGGCGCGCGCCTGCCCCTCGAGCTCGCTCGCGTCGGGCCGCGGCGCGGCGGTGATGCGGTAGCGGAGGTCGGCGCCGCCGTCGCTGCGCACCTCGAGCTCGCCGCCCGGCGCCGCGAGGAGGATGGGCGGCTGCTGCCCGCGCTTGATCGGGAAGCGCACCTCCAGCGGCGCACCGGGGCTGGGGAGGCCGGGGAGCCTGCCCAGCACCTCCACCTCCGCCACCACCGCGCCCGCCTCCTTCGGGCCGAAGCGGTAGACGCCATCGGGCGACGGGAGGATGGGCGTGCGCCCGCCGGCGGGGCGGGTCCAGCCGCGCCCGTCCCAGCGATCGAAGGTCATCGTGCGCCAGTAGAGCTCGCTTGCCGGCGCCCCGTCGGGGAAGCGCACCCGGAGCACCGGCGTGGGATCGTCCTTGAGCACGCCGACGCCGCCGAGCTGGATCCTGTCGCCGCCCCCGCCGACGCGCTGCTCGATCGCCCGCCGCACGATCCCCGCGGAGACGCGGGGGAAGGTGACGAAGACCACCGCCGAGCCGACCAGCACGGCGACGGAGAGGAGGGAGAGCGCCCCCACCAGCGAGCCGCTCACGGTGCCGCGCCGCTTGCTGGCGGCGGGACCGTCCACCTCCTCCAGCTCGCGGCGCAGGTGGGAGAGGCAGAGGGCCACGGTGGCGGTGACGGCGAAGGCGGCGAAGGCGACGCCGTAGGAGAGATCGCCGGTGAGGGCAGCGCCTCCGGCGAGCATGAGGAGCGCGGAGAGGAGGAGGAGCGCGTCGTCGGCGGGCCCGCGCCGCCCGAGGAGGCGCGAGGCGGCGAGGGCCACGGCGAAGGTGGGCGCCGCGACGATCACGTCCACCGCACCGGAGAGCACCTGCGCGGCGAGGACCACCAGCGCGCCGAGGGCGACCACGTTGGAGGCGTTGCGCACGCCCTGCGCCGCCCCCTCGCGGAGGACGAGGCCGAGGATCGCCGCCACCACGAAGCCGGCCACCGCCCAGATCGGCAGCTCGCCCGAGATGGCGAGGGAGGCGAAGCCCGCCACCACCGCGGCGAGGAGCGCGGCGCGCTGCATGCCGTGGAGGGTCAATCTGCCGCGCCCGTCGCCCGCCACCGGCTCGTGCACGGGCACCACCCGCGCCTCGGCCAGCGCCGCGGCGCGCTGCGCCGGCACCTCCACCGCGTGGGTGCCGCGGTAGCTCCGCGGCGCGGGCGCGCCGGCGGGGGCGGCGCGGAGGGAGGCGGCGGCGTCCCCCAGCCTGCGCAGGTGGCCGGGCCCGGCGCCGGGCGGAATCGCGCCGCCGTTCCATGCGAGCGCCACCTCGCAGCCCGCCTCGAGGAAGCGGCGGGCCAGCGCCAGCGCCGCCTCTGCCACGCCGTCCACCGCGCGATCGCCGCGCATCCCGCGGGTGTCGACGAGGAGGGTGACGCGGCGGCGCCGCTCCCGCTCGCGCTCCACCACCATCGCCCTGCCCGTGCGCGCGGTGGAGCGCCAGTGGATCTGCCGGGTGTCGTCGCCGCTGCGGTACTCCCGCAGCGCGTGGAACTCGCTCCCTGCGCCGGGGAAGGGCTCGGGCCGCTCCCCCTCGCCCCGCAGCGGACCGAGGCGCGCCGCGGGCGGGCGCACCGGCGCCGGGTGGATCGGCAGCGTGCCCGGCACCCACTGCTCCCGGCTCTTCTCGAAGAGGCCGAAGGGAAAGCGGGTGGTGATCCGCACCAGGCCGAAGGCGCCGTCGCCGCGCCGCGGGACCACCGCCTCGTAGAGCGCGCGGGCCTCCGCGTCGGCGGGCACGCGGGAGAGGAAGACGCGCACGCCCGCGGCGGGCCCGTCCAGCTCGGTGAGCACCAGCGAGAAGGAGGGGAAGCGGCGCTTGTGGTTGCGCACGCGGAAGGCGGCGCGGAAGGGCTGGCCCGCCACCGCGTGGCGGGGGAGCTCGCGGGCCACCTCGATCCCCCGCAGCGCCGTCTCGGAGAGGAGCGCGGAGAGGAGGACCAGCGCGAGCTGGAGGCCGAGCACCAGGTAGAGGAGGTTGTTGCCGGTGTTGATCGCGGCGGCGCCCACCACCAGGGTGAAGCCGACGTAGAACCAGCCTTCGCGGGTGACGCGCTGCATGCGCATCAGCCGCCACCACAGGCGGGCGGTGGCCCGCACCCTGCCCCAGTCCACCCGCTACTCCGGCACCGCGGTCTCGGCGATCACCTCGGCGAGGAGCCGCTCCGCCTCCCCCCGATCCGGATCCCACGCGTCGCGCCCCGCGGGCTGCACGCGGTGGGCGAGCACCGGGATCGCCAGGGCCTTCACGTCCTCCGGCAGGACGTAGTCGCGGCCGCGCAGGAGCGCCCGGGCGCGCGCCGCCGCGGCGAGGGCGAGGGCGCCGCGGGTGGAGACGCCCAGGGAGAAGCGCCCCCCTTCGCGCGTCGCCGTCACCAGGGCGAGGAGGTAGTCGGCCACCGGGCCGTCGAGGCGGACCGCGTCCGCCGCCTCCTGGAGGCGCCGCACCTCGCCCACCCCCGCCACCGGCTGGAGGGTGGAGGCGGGCTGCTGGCCGCGCCGGGTGAGGAGGAGCCCCCGCTCCACCTCCTGCGCCGGATAGCCGAGGGAGAGGCGGAGGAGGAAGCGATCGAGCTGCGACTCCGGCAGGGGATAGGTGCCCTGCTGCTCCTGCGGGTTGAGGGTGGCGATGACGAGGAAGGGATCGGGGAGCGGGCGGGTGGTGCCCTCCAGCGAGACCTGCCCCTCGGCCATCGCCTCGAGGAGCGCCGACTGGGTCCGCGGCGGCGTGCGGTTGAGCTCGTCCGCCACCACCACCGCGTGGAAGATCGGCCCCTGCCGGAAGGTGAAGGCGCCGCTCTGGGGATCCCAGGTGGAGACGCCGAGGATGTCGGCGGGGAGGAGATCGCTGGTGAACTGGATGCGCGCGAAGGGGAGATCGAGCGAGCGCGCCAGCGCCTGCGCCAGCGTGGATTTCCCCACGCCGGGCACGTCCTCCACGAGGACGTGGCCGCGGGCGAGGAGGCCCACGAGGCAGAGCTCGATCGCGTCGCGCTTGCCCTGGAGCGCGCGCTCGACGTTGGCGATCACCCGCTGGCAGATCGCCCGCGCTTCTGCAGGCGCGAGGGGGACCACGGGACGGAGGGGGCGGGCTTCGGGGGAACTCACGTTCCGACGAGTATAAACACGGGACGGGCGCGGCGCGGCGATTCCGTCGCCGCCCACACGCCCCCACCTGCGCGAAGCGGCGGGTCGCTGCCCCGCAGCGCCCGCCGCCCGCCGGCCGGCTCCGCCTCTCGCGATCAGGTCCCGCAGGCGGGCACGTAGGTGATGTCGATCCGCGAGCCCGGCGGCGGCGCCGCCGCCTCGGTGAAGACCACGTGGTTGGTGGAGGAGTCGTAGCTCCAGCCGGTGGAGACGATCTGGCCGTCCACCCGCACCGTCACCCCGCCCACCGGCGTGCCGCTCAGCGGGAAGCGGAGGCTGTAGCCGAAGGTCGACTGGGCCAGGTTGACCAGCGAGCGGCCCCAGTCGGTGGTGCAGATCGACTCGATGGTCCCGCCGGTGGCGGTGATGACCGCGCTGTACCTGTCGCCGTTGCCGGAGGCGGTGCTGCAGCCGTTGCCCAGCACGCCGTGGACCGTGACCTTGTCCGCGTTGGCGGCGCCCTTCAGGTTGCGGAAGAAGTTGGCGTAGAACGACGGCTCCTTGTCGGAGTGATCGTCCTCGTCGGTGACGATGATCACCGAGAGGCGCGCGTCGGGCCGGTAGAAGCCGAGGTTGCCGTCGTTGCGCTGCGTGGTGTTGGGCGCGTCGGCGTTGTCGACCAGCGGCGGGCTCACCGCGCGGTACGCCGCCTCGAGCCCCTCCTCCCACCAGTGGCAGACGCCCACCTGCACGTTCTGCCGGAAGACGTCGATCGCCGCGGGCGTGGAGGGGGTGATGTAGCGGGGCCGCTCGCCGGTGACGGGGAAGAGGCGCCCCGCCTCGCCGCCGTCGACACCGCCGGGGCACGCCGCCCAGCCGCCGCCGGAGGCGGTGATGCCGGTGGTGGTGACGCCGATGTGGTAGTCGATCCCCTGCGAGACGGCGTAGTTGATGAAGTCGTCGAAGGCGGCGCCGATCGCCTGCTGCTCCTCCATCATCGAGCCCGAGTTGTCGACCACGAAGAGCACGTCCACCGCGGAGCGATCCGCCTGGTTGAAGGTGTCGGTGCGCGTATCGCTGCTCGTCCCCTGCCCCGAGACCGGCACGGTCAGATCGTAGACCGAGGTGGTGAAGCGCACCGGCGCCGCGTCGTAGCCGTCGTCCACCGGATCGTATCGCACGGTGAAGGTGGCGCTGTTGCCCGGCGCGACGTTGATCGGCAGCGCCGGGGTGGTGAGCGAGAGCTCGCTGGGAGAGAAGACGCCTTCGTCGAGGGTGGCGCCGGTGATCTGCACCGTGGTGGAGCAGGTGTTGGTGAGGCGCACCGTCCTGCTGGCGATCGGGCAGGAGATCCGCTGCACCCCGAAGTCCACCGCGCTGGGGTTGACCGTGAGGCAGCCGTCGATGGTGGTGGCGGTGATCGGGATGGTCCCCTGGGGATCGGCGGGGTTGGAGACCCAGAAACCCACCGCGCCGCCGAAGCTGCCCACCTGCCGCGCGTCGAACGCCACCGGCACGGCGAGGCTCTCGCCGGGGGCGACGGTGGCGACGCCGATCGGGCCGCCGGGCTGGCTGAAGACGGTGTCGGTCCCCGGCGCGAGGGCGACCGAGGAGAAGACGCATTCGTCGGCGCCCACGTTGCGCAGGCGGGAGACCAGGGTGGCCTTCGCACCCTTGAGTACCGCGCCGAAGCGGAGCGAGGCGGGCTCCACCACGTAGTTGCACGGCGGCAGGTCCCGCGCCTCGCCGGCGAGCGGCACCTGGAAGGCGGGGGTGTCGCCGTCGGTGGAGCGGATGGTGAGGTTCCCCGCGAAGGCGCCCACCGACTGCGGGTGGAACTCGATCTCGATGGTGGCGACGGCGCCGCCCGGCTCGAGGATCGTCTCGGTGGGCTGCTTCACGGTGAAGTGGGCGGGGTTGTCCACCTGGACCCCGAGGATCTCCAGCGGGTCGCCGTCGTCGGTGCCGCCGTTGACCACGAAGACCCAGGCCTTGGCGCGCATGCCGGTGCCGATGCGGCCGAAGTCGACGGAGGTCGGCTGCACGAGGATGTCGGCGCCGCCGCCCTGGCCGGTGAGGCAGACCTGGATCCGGGGGTTGGTGGGATCGTCGGAGCGGAGCTGGAGATCGCCGGCGTAGGTGCCGATGGTCGTGGGAGCGAAGCTGAGGGTGAGCTGCGCCTGCTGGCCCGCCTCCAGCGTCTCGAGCGGCCGCTCCACCCCCTCGACCACCGTCTTCGTGATCCCGAAGACGCCGGAGGTGTCGATGAGCCGGGGCGCATCGAAGGTGACCGTGCGGTTGCCGCCGTTGTAGACGGTCACGGTGCGCTCGGCGACGGTGAGCGGGTTGACGGCGCCGAAGTGGAGGCAGTTGGGCGCCGCCACCAGATCGCTGGCGAAGCCCTCGCCCTTGAGCTCGATCACGTGGGTGGGCTCGAGGGCGCCCGCCACCTCGAGGAGCGCCCGCGCGGTGGCGGGGCCGAGGATGGAGGCGACGTATCGCACCTCCACGAGCTGGGTCTGGCCCGGCGGGACGATCGCCTTGCCGTCCACCAGGTTCTCGCCCACGGTGAATAGCGCGGTGTCCTCGCCCTCGAGGCCGGTCACGCGCAGCTCCGCCTCCACCTTGCCTGCGTTGACGCAGGTGATCCGCAGCACCTTGTCGGTGTTGAGGACGATCCGCCCGAAGTCGAGCGAGTCGGTGCACTGCACCACCGGGCGGGCGCCCTCGCCGGCGAGGTCGATGGTGATCGACCGCTGCTCGGCGGAGTCGGTGTGGATCACCACCTTGCCCTTGTAGACCTCCTCGGCACCGGGCGTGAAGCCGAAGTCGATCGCCAGCTCCCCGGCGATCGGGATCCGCTCCGCCGGCGCCGCGGGGAGCCGGAAGGCGGCGGGGAGCTCGCCCACCGCCTCGATGGCGCCGATCTGCAGCGGCGCGCTCCCCCGGTTCTTGAGGACGACCGACCTGCTCACCGAGCGATCGACCGCGACGACACCGAAGGAGAGGGGCGACGGCGTCGCCTCCAGGTCTCCGGTCACGCTTCCGATCCTTCCGTCGCTGCACCCGGAGAGCAGGAGCAGGGCCGCAGCCATCGAGAGGAAGGCTGCGATCAGCACTCCGTATTCCAGCTTGCCCAGCTCCACGTTTCGCACGTCGCGCGGCCCGCGGGCCTCGCTCCGCCCTGGCACCTGCACGCCCATCTACGGCCTCCTTCACCACCCCGTCGCCCGTCCAGCTCCGCTTGCCTCGCGAGCAGGCAGGCATGCGGAACGCCGAATGGTGGAACGGTGGGGCCGAGGCCGTGGGGGAGCAATGGACGGTGCGGGGCCTAGCGGGGGCGCCTGGGCACCGCCGCCCAGCCGATCGCGCCGACCGCGAGGAGCGCGCCGATCGCCGCGGTGGGCGAGATCCTCTCGCCGAGGAGCGCGGCGCCCAGGCCGAAGGTGAAGATCGGCGTGAGCAGCTGGTAGATCGCGCCCTGCCCCGCGGTGACCAGCCCGAAGGCATGGGTCATCATGAGCTGGGCGAAGAAGCTGGAGACGCCCACCACCAGCGCAAGCGCCCAGGTGGTCGCCCCCGGGTTCTGCCAGGCGGGAACGGCGAAGGGGAGCGCGAGGAGCAGGCCGCCCACCGAGAAGGCGAAGAGGATGGTGGCGGAGTTGTCGTAGGCGCGCGCCGCGCGGATGGTGACCACCGCGCCGCCGGCGATCACCGCGGAGCAGATCGCGGCGAGCTCGCCGAGGCCGAGGTGGATCCCCTCGGGCCCGCGGAGGACGAGGAGCACGCCGAAGAAGGCGACGATGCCACCGGCGGCGAGGCGGAGGCTCGGGCGCTCGCCGAGGAGCCACCAGGCCCCGAGGGTGGTGAAGATCGGGCTGGTGTACTGGAGGAGCGCGGCGGTTCCCGCGTCCCGCGCGCGCGCCAGCGCCACGAAGTAGAGGAGCACCGCCGCGCCGCCGAGGATCCCGCGCAGGCCGAGGAGGCGGAGGTTGTTGGGGCGGATCGCCCCCCCGCCCGGTCCGCGCCAGAGCAGCGTTCCCACCGCCATGATCGCGAAGCGCAGGGTGACGAGCTGCGCCGCGCCCATCTCCGTGGCGGCGCGGGTGGCGATGGCCATCACCGCGAAGAGGAGCGAGGCGCCCACCATCAGGAGGCTGCCGAGGAGCACGGGCCTGCGTTCGAGGGTGGAGAGGGCGTGGGGCGAGGCGAAGGAGAGGCGCAAGGGGGCACCGCCGGAAAGGACGCTGCCCCGATGTAGCGGCGTCGCGGGCGCCGCGCAACTAGCGGCCCGCCGCCACCTCGTAGCGCACCTGCACCGCGGCGCGGATGATCAGCTCGCCGGGGGAGACGGAGGTGGCCTCCGCCTTCATCGCCCGGTCCATCGCCAGGTAGGGACGCGGCGGCTCGTAGCCGCCACCGCCCTCGCGCACCTCGAGGAGGCGGCCCATCCCCACGCCGAGGGCGGAGGCGAGCGCCTGGGTCTTCTCCCGGGCGTTCTCCGCGGCGATGCGCAGGGCGCGCAGGTAGTGGGGCTGGGGATCGGCGATCTCGAACTGGATCCCCTCCACCGTGTTGGCGCCGGCGCCGATCGCCGCGTCGATCGCCTCGCCCACCTTGTCCGCCTTCCCCTGCTCGATCGGGAGCTCGACGCGCACCACGTTGGCGGCGCGGAAGCCGACGAGGATCGGCCCCTGGTACTCCTGGTTGGGCCGCTCGCGGTGGTCGTAGACGGGGAAGAGCTCGAGGCGCTCGGTGGAGATCCGCTCCTTCGGGATCCCGCGGGCGCGCAGGGCGTCCATCACCTTCTGCATCGCCTGGTTGACCCGCTTCTGCGCCTCCTTCGCCTCCGCGTGCTGGTGCTGCACGCCGAAGCGGACCACCGCGCGATCGGGCGCGGCGCGCACCTCGCCGGTGGCCTCCGCCGCGAGGAAGGGCGGCGGCTGCGGAAGGGTCTGGGCAGCGGCGGGAAGGGAGAGGAAAAGGGTCAGGGCGACGAAGAGCGCTCGCATGCGCGGTACCTCCTGCGGAAGGGGACGGCGCTGCTCACGTTCATCTTCAAGCGCCGCGTCGGCGCAGTCTGCCGGCGCGCGCCCGCCCGCGCCACATCAGATGCGGCGGACGTTGGCCGCCTGGAGACCCTTCGGCCCTTCCTGCACCTCGAACTCCACCCGCTCCCCCTCGGCGAGGGAGCGGAAGCCCTCGGCGACGATGGCGGTGTGGTGGACGAAGACGTCCTCGCCGTCGTCCTGCGAGATGAAACCGAAGCCCTTCACGTCGTTGAACCACTTGACCGTGCCCTTCGCCATGCTGGTCTCGTCCTCTCGACCGCCGCCGGGTCCGCCCCGGCGCCCGCCAGGAACGTGGTGAGACCGGGCGCGCCCCGGCAAGCCTCCGCGCCCCGTCAGGTGGCCAGGAGCAGGACGAGGAGCGCGCCGCCCAGGGCCCACCAGAAGCCGGGCCGCGCCGACGCCAGCACGCTCCGAACGAAGACCGAGCTCTCCTCCAGGCTCCTCGCCGCAGCCATCTCCACCGCCCTCCCGTGCGAACACGGGGAAGGTGGGAAGGGCGGCGGAGCGCGGGAACGCCCCGGAAGAGCGCCGGTTCGTTACGGAAGCGGCTCGAGCTCGTCCCGGTCGTCCGCCTCTTCGTCGGGCGTGTCGATTCCCGGGTCGATCGGGTCGACGTCGCCGATCGGGTTGACGTCGCCGATGCGATCGACCTCGCCGAGCGGGTCGACCTCCTCGATCGGATCGACGTCGGTGCCGAGGTCGTCGCCCTCGTCCTCCTCGAGGTCGTCCACCGCGTCGACGCCGGTGCCGGTGAGGGGATCGCGGGCGGTGGTGCCGGCGACGCCGGGGTCGTCGTCGACCGCGTCGGGATCGTCCTCGCCGATGGGATCGACCGGGTTGAGGACCACGTCGCC
>Ga0180215_1002488_pt1 | contig 18498 bp, 18 predicted proteins | sample eDN3rd37CBELigBY_FD_128871 | JGI IMG/M metagenome (GOLD analysis project Ga0180215, IMG submission 128871) | Enriched backyard soil microbial communities from Emeryville, California, USA - eDNA 3rd pass 37_C BE-Lig BY (version 2) (version 2) | ecosystem: Environmental > Terrestrial > Soil >... | reverse complement strand
GATTCAGTCGAGGGAACATCTGAGGCAGATATCGGGAAGGTAACAGTGAACGGGCAAAAAGCGTCATTTATGCTAAAGGGTGATACGTTAACCATAAAGTTAAAACCTGAAATGAAAGATAAAAGAAGACATAATGTAAAGATCGAATATGGATTTACAGTCCCTGACAAAGGCAGCCGCTTTTCAAAAGTAGACACAAACTATTATCTTGCTCAATGGTACCCTATGGCTGCAGTTTATCAAAAAGGCAAATGGAATAAAGAGCCGTATATGGAAGGACTGGAAACATTTCATACAGGCTTCTCTGATTTCAACGTTTCCTATAAGCTTCCGAAAGGGTATTCTCTGGCTTCCACAGCAGACAAAGATCCTGCAGAAGGGAAGAATGAAGGGCATATTAAAGCCAAAAAGGTCAGGGATTTCTTCATTGCTGTCATGAAGGATATGGAAGTTCATGAAACGGAAGCGAAAGACGGCGTGAAGGTCAGATTGTTTTCAAGAAGCAATCATGACAAAGACCCTGTAGCTTCATTGACACTGGCCAAAAATGCATTAACATTCTATCAGGATCATATTGGAGACTACCCGCATGAGCAGCTTGACATCGTTTTAGATGATGGACAATTTATGGAATATCCCGGTATTGTAACCATTAACCCTTATATTGATGATAAGAGATTTTATGATATATCTATTGTTCATGAAATTGCGCATCAGTATTTTTATGGAGTAGTGGCCAATGACCCCTACAATAATGCGTGGATTGATGAAGGAATTACTGAATTTGCCACCTCTATGTATTTCTATGCAGGTCAAAACCAGGCTGAAAGACAGGCATTTGGCATTTCCCATTTTCGAATGGAGGCCATTGAAGAAGCTGGACTTGGAAGGCAATATTCAAATGTGCCGGTTAATGAGGTAAAGCATTCAGGCTATATCTATGGGCAGCCTTCTCTGGAGATTTTACAGATGATTCAGGAAAAATATACCCTAAAAGGAGAATCCCCTAAAGCCGTGGGGATGCAGTTCCTGTCAGATTATTATCAAAATTTCCGTTATAAAGAGGTCGATACAAAGGAGTTTATATCCTTCACAAAAGATTACTTCAGTGTTCCGACCGGTTATTTCAATAATTGGATTGATACATCTAAACTAGACAGCTAATTAGTTCATTTAAACAAAAACAAGCAGTCATTGAGCCTGCTTGTTTTTGTTTAACCAGGCCGCATTAGTGAATTAATTTTACCTGGCTTGCAGGCAGGATCAGCTTTCATCGATTACGATTCTTTTTCCCTGCTGCTTTGGCACCGTGATTTGCAGAAGGCCGTTTTGGTAAACTGCCTTTACTTTCTTTTCATTAACTGGCTGGGGAAGCGGAACGGTCCGGCTGGAACGCTGCATGCTTTGCTGTCTTCTGAAGATTTTATTTTTCTCATCCTCTTCTGTCACCATCTCAGAGGACTTGACAGAAATAGTTATATAATTGTCCAGGATGTCAATTTGTATTTGCTCTCTATTTATTCCTGGAAGTTCTGCACTAATGATATGTTCTTTTTCGGTTTCCGCAACATCGACATGAAAGGAAGAAGAATTTGGGAAGGGATTCTTAAAGAAATCATCCATGGTCTGCAGAAATCCTCTAACGGGTTTTTCATGAAAAAGCTGATTCATCGATTTCATTAAATCACCAAAAGGCTCATTTCGGTCTTTTTTCTTTGGATCCTCCATATACATCCATCCCCTCTCAAACAGGATTTTTCAACATATCCTATGCTGCCAATTGGGTGGATGTTCCTGTTGAGCAAATAAGGTTAAAAGAAAAGCGGAAGCGCCCTTTGGAACAAGTAAAACCGCTTGTTCCTGCGACTGCGAGAACCTCCAAGGAATCTTTCCTTTGGTGCTCACGGCCGAAACCTCGAGGGAGTAAACGCTTGAGCTGGAAAATAGAATAAACCGCATAGGCGGTTTTTAAAAGATTGTCTCTAAGAGCTGATCAGGGTTTATGATTAAATGTCCATCCTGATCTGTTTCAATTAACTTTTCTTTTTTCATTTTGGTTAAAGTCCTGCTGACCGTTTCCCTTGTAGTGCCAATCATATTGGCGAGGTCTTTATTGGTGAAGTCCCCTTTTAAAAGAAAGCTGCCGTTTTCAAGCGTTTTTCCATGCATTTTGGCTAGACGGACAAGTAATTTGATAATTTGTTCATAAGTATTGTTTAAAATTTGCGCTTCCAGCCGCTCCTGAAGATCAACAATCTTCTCGCCCAGAACTTTAAACACCTTAATGCATAGCACGGGATTTTCAATTAGTACCTTTTCAAATTGCGAAATTGGTACAACGACGAGTTGAGCATTTTCAAGCACCTCCGAAAAAGCCGGATATCCCCCTTTTCTGAAAAATCCTACGTGAGGAAACATCTCGCCTTTTGTTAAGATGGCAACAATCTGCTCTTTTCCATTAATATCACTTCTATAAATCTTAACTCTGCCGTTGTTAATAAAATAAACATTATCCAGCGGGTCATCCTGAAGAAAAACATGGCTTCCTTTTTTCCAATCCCGTGAAATTGATATCTCTACCACTTTATCGAGCTCTTCATTGTTCAGTTCTTTAAATAGAGAGAACTGGGAAAGAACTCCCTTAATTTCTTCTGCTCTCATAATCCACCTCTTGCGTCTGTCCTATAAAGCTTATTGTAACAAAAAACATTCTTAACGTTCATATAAAGAAAAGCTTATTTTAAAATCAGTTTCCTTAAAGAAGATAGTCCGGCTGGGACGTCTAAATATATCGGACCTTCTTGGTGAAAAATGATTTTAATCCCTGAGCGAATATATTAAACGTTAAGATGGCACAGGTCATTGCAAATGCTGGGAAGAAAGGAATCCAAATCGGGCCTCTTATATCCTCAAAGGCTTTCATCAGCATCATAGGCCAAGAAATCGAATTATTGACCAATTGCCAATCTCCTCCCATGGATTGAACTAAATCCTGGGAAATAAAAATGCCGACAAACCCTAATTGACCAAGTAAAAACATGACTTTTCCAAGGTCTGTAACCATATATACAAGAAGCTTGCTAAATAGAAAAGGCAGATAGTATGTTCTGAAAAGCCTGTATGGTGAAGCTCCAGCAGCAATCCCTCCATATATATATTCCTTGGAAGAAATCTGATCAAATTCCAGCTTTATCATTTCTGCGGCACGGGGCATTTCTGCCAGACCTATAATTAGGAGCAGGAATAGGGGCCGGTGTTCAGTTAACAAAAATGGCGGAAGCATGGCAAGAAGCATGACAATGATGATGGTCGGAATATATGACAGCAGTCCATTAAGCCATTTAAGGAAGAGGTGTGTACCCATCCATTTTTTGTGCGCAAGAAAGGAGAGCGGAATTGCCAGTGTATATCTCAGGCCAGTTATACAGGCGACCAGCAAAATGGTTTCTTTTGCGCCCAATATAATCAGGCTGAGTAAATCCCTTCCGCTTTTGTCAGTGCCGAATATGTATTCCTCTGATGGCGGATAAGGCGGTATAACGGGCTTTTTATCCTCATTAAGGATGTAAGTAATCTTTGTTAACTCGCGGTCTACAAAAGGAAGATAAGGTCCGGCAAACGTGATTGCCAATAGTAGCATCAGAAAAACAGTTCCTGTGCAAAATAGGGCATGTCTCTTAAACCATATTAAAACGCGCATACTCCATCACGCCCTTCCTTTTGGCATGAGCCAGAATTTTGCTATCTGTGAAAGGATAATAGTAATAAACATGATAAAGAGGAAAGGGAGCATCAGGGACAGTGCCTTAATTTCATCATTAGATGTTATGCTGAATAGAAGCTCCTTGCCTGCCCCATTATAGCCAGCCAGCTTTTCAATGATTGGCAGACTGGATAGGATATAGAGCATCACCAGCTGCGCCTGGTTCAAAATGGGGGACCAGCAATTCCATAGCATATGCAGGAGTGCTTTAAAGTCGCCAAGCCCTTTTGCATAGGTGGTGCGCACATACTCTTCGCCCATTTCATTTTCAAGTGCAGCCGAGGTAAAACGGGACATATGAAGAAATGGAAACACGGATAAAGAAATGAGCGGCAGTAAAAAGCTATACCAATTTTCATGCCCATATAGCTTAAAGTAAGGAAGCCCTTGCTGCATTAACAGAATCAGAAGGTATTGAATGGCAATAAAAAGAAAAAAATCGGGTATGGAAGAAAACAGCCAGGAAAGAAAGTTCTGCAGCTTCCCGGAAAATTTTTTTCTCCTGTAAAATTGGAGTGCACCCATCAGTGTGCCAAGCAGCATGCTGACCATGAAGGCCGGCAAAATAATCTTAATGCTGCGCTTAACAAATATCGCTGATTCCTCACTGACTGGGCGTCCGCTCCTTGCATCACCCAAACCTTTTTCAGTTACTATATAAACAGTGAAATCTTGTATTCTCTCTTTATATAATTCAAAGCTAAAGGGGTAATCCGCTTCAACATGAAACGCCGAAAAAACAGTTATTTCTTGTTCCCGGGGAAGAAGAAGAATCAGGATAAATCCAATTAGAATTAACAAAAACACCGCTGCTGATTTTAAAATGCTGTAAAGCATGGCTTCACCTCTTAAAAAAAAATGAAAAATATACATAATATTGTCCTATATTTAGAACTTTCAGTCAATTTTTCCCATGAAGTCTAATTTAGGGAATTGAGGACGAAGGATTTTAGAGTTTAATAGAATATTTCCATAAAAAGTTAATGGGATTTAAGAGTTTGCTCTGTTAGAACGAACGTTTATTCGCTAGAATAGGGGTATGAGGTGAAATAGATGAAAGTGCGTAAAAATCTGCCTGAAATCATGAAAGAACTTATATCTGAACAGCAATATAAAGATAATATTGTCCATTGGCATACAATAGAAGAAAAAGAGGCTAAGACTGCCGGCCTTCCGGAAGACATACATCCATCTTTAATAGAAGCATTGCAAAAGAGGGGCATTACAAGGCTTTATACACATCAAAAAACATCTTATCAGACAGCCATGAATGGGGACAGTCTTGTGGCAGTTACTCCAACGGCCTCAGGCAAAACACTTTGCTACAACCTTCCAGTCCTGCAGACGATCGTCAATGATCCAGATGCAAGGGCGCTTTATATGTTTCCGACAAAAGCCTTGGCTCAGGACCAAAAAAGCGAAATCAATGAAATCATCCAGGAGTCCGGATTGGATATCAATTCCTATACATACGACGGGGATACACCAGCAAATATTCGGCAAAAGGTACGCAGGGCTGGGCATGTGGTTATAACAAACCCGGACATGCTTCATTCGGCGATATTGCCCCATCATACAAAATGGGTGTCTTTGTTTGAAAATTTGAAGTATGTGGTCATAGATGAACTTCATATTTACAGAGGGGTATTTGGCAGTCATGTAGCCAATGTCATACGCCGCCTTAGACGGATTTGCCGTTTTTATGGAAGTGACCCCATTTTTATCTGTACTTCTGCAACAATTGCAAATCCATTGGAACTCGCAGAAAAGCTTACAGAAAAGCCGATGAAACTTGTAGATAATAATGGAGCCCCGAGCGGGAAAAAACATTTTGTATTTTACAATCCTCCTATTGTCAATAAACCGCTGAATATTAGAAGAAGCGCTACTCTAGAAGCGAGAAAGCTCGCAGGTGAACTACTGAAAAATAAAATCCAGACCATTGTGTTTGCAAGAAGCAGAGTCAGAGTCGAGATTCTGCTGACATACCTCCAGGAGCTTGTAAAGCATAAGTTGGGACCTAAAGCCATTCGGGGTTATAGAGGCGGTTATCTGCCAACTCATAGGCGGGAAATTGAAAAAGGACTTCGTTCAGGGGAGATTTATGGAGTTGTCAGCACAAATGCGCTTGAGCTCGGAGTGGACATCGGACAGCTGCAGGTTTGTATTATGACCGGATACCCCGGTACAATTGCCAGCTCATGGCAGCAGGCTGGCCGTGCAGGCAGAAGGCATGGTGAATCGCTTGTCATCATGGTGGCAAGCTCCAGTCCGCTTGACCAATATGTTATTCAAAACCCTGATTACTTTTTTAATAAAAGTCCTGAAACAGCCAGAATTAATCCAGATAATCTTATTATTCTGGTGGATCATATCAAGTGTGCAGCCTATGAGCTTCCTTTTAATGCCGGGGAACGTTTTGGCACCTTTGAAACTGAAGAGGTATTGGAATACCTGGCAGAAGAAAGGGTACTGCATCAAAATGGAGATAAATTTTATTGGATGAAAGACTCATTTCCTGCCCATAACATCAGCCTCCGTTCAGCATCACAGGAAAATGTCGTTATAATCGATCAATCGGATATCGCGAATGTGAAAGTTATTGGCGAAATGGACCGCTTTTCCGCTATGACCCTTCTGCATGAAGAAGCAATCTATCTCCACCAGGGGACCCAGTTTCAGGTGGAAATGCTTGATTGGGAAGAGAAAAAAGCATTTGTCCGCGAAGTGGATGTAGACTATTTTACAGATGCTAACCTGGCAGTTGAGCTAAAGGTGCTGGAACAGGATAAACTCAGATCATCCACCATTGGGGAAGTAGGGTTTGGGGATGTAAGTGTTGTGGCAATGGCTACGATCTTTAAGAAAATTAAGTTTGAAACACATGAAAATATCGGATCCGGTCCAATAACACTTCCGGAAGAAGAACTTCATACAAGCTCAACCTGGCTTTCGTTTAACAAGGAATCCTTAAATTATAAGCAAGACCGGCTTGAGCAGGGACTCATCGGAACAGCACATGCGCTTAAACATATTGTGCCTCTTTTTGTTATGTGCGATCCTCAGGATGTTCATGTTGTCCCACAGGTAAAAGCGGCCCATAATGAAAAGCCGACGATCTTTTTTTATGACAGGTATCCCGGCGGGGTAGGGCTAAGCGAGAAGATTTTTGGGGGAATAGAACATATCATGCACGAAACGATGGAAATGGTCAGCAGATGTTCATGTGAGCATGGGTGTCCTTCCTGCATTGGAACTGATACCTCTTCAGAAACCGCGAAAAAAGACGTACTCAGGATTCTCAGCTCTTTTAAAAATGGAGTTAATCGAGCAGGTGATAGACTTGTCCATTAAAAACAAACTGAACAGGCTAAAGGGCCATCTCGGTACAGAGAAGGATAAACAGCCATCACCCGTCAAGTTGTCAAAGAATAATATCGATGTGCCATTCAAAGAAGTATGGGAAGCCGAAAGTGTCTATCCATATTATTTTGAAGACTCCTATTGCCTTGTGAGGGAAAAGGAATATAGCCTTGATCAAATGCATGGAATCTATTCTTTTGGCCAGTTTACAGCGGCGGTGGAGGCCTGGAATTCTTCAGGCATCAGGCATCCGCTGTCTGCTGCCGGACATGGGCCGGAAAATCTTTTCTTCTTTGATACAGAGACAACTGGCTTAGGCGGAGGGACTGGAAACACTATTTTCCTGCTTGGCCAAGCCAGTCTGCACGGAAATAAAATAAAGCTGAAGCAGCATATCCTTCCTCATCCTGGAGCCGAGATTCCATTGTATAAAAGCTTTCTTGAAAGCATTGATTATTCAACAATGGTGACATACAACGGGAAGGCTTTCGACTGGCCGCAGGTAAAAACGAGGCATACCCTTCTGAAGGAGCATGTCCCCAAACTTCCTCCATTTGGCCATTTTGATTTGTATCATGCAGCAAGGAGAATGTGGAAGCACAAACTCGAGAGGATAAAACTTACTGCAGTAGAAAAAGATGTTTTGGGGATCGAAAGAAAGGATGATATTCCGGGTTTTCTGGCACCGATGATCTATTTTGATTTTGTGGAAAGAAAAAATCCTGAAGGAATGCTGGGAATAATTAAACATAATGAAATAGATATTTTGTCCCTGATCAGTCTTTATACACATCTTTCTTTCCAAATAATGCAGCTGGATGAAAAACAGACTCCCCGTGAGGTCTATGAAGTAGGAAGATGGCTTTCGACATTGGGTGAATCTTCACAGGCGAAGACAGCCTTTAATAGAATATCTGAAGGAGAGTCTTCTGAAGCTTTGGATGCCAGGTTTGCACTGGCTTTTGAGCATAAGAAACATAAAAATTGGGATGAGGCGGCAAAATTATGGAAGGATATTGCTGAAAAAGGCCTGATGAATAGGAAGGTAATATCATGCATTGAACTGGCCAAGATCTATGAGCATCGCTTAAAGGATATAGGCCAGGCAATTATATATGCGAAAAAAGCTTTTAACATGATGAAAGATATCTCAGGTGGCGAAACAGAAAAGCTGAAAATAAAACAGGAAGAATTGCATCGGCGGATTGTACGGCTTGAACGAAAGTTTAATCGAACTTAAATTTCCCTGTAACATAATTTTAATATACCAGACAAAAAAATCCACTATTTCCTAGTTGTATGTACTTCTTCTTACAGGTAAAATTATAACTTGTGTGGTACTTTTTTAGGAATTTTATATAGTGAGGCTGGTAAAATGTATAAAGCAATCTTATTTTTATTCTTCCTTGTGATTTTCACTACAGCAATCGTTTTCTCCAATTTAAAAGACAGTTTCTACAGCATGCTCTAAGGCTAGTACCTAAAAAATAGGTGTTTTCATTAGTACAAGATTACTCTTTCTCACATAGGTTGTTAATGTAAAAACAATTTGGAAAGGGGATCTTTACATGTTTTGCAGACCAAGACCTTCGCAGGTGATGCCTGCTGTTGTTCATCCGACAAAATGCTGTGTAACTCATTCGTTCCAGAACATTGTGGTTCCACACATTCATCCTACACATCATACTCATGTAAACCACATTAACTATGAGAATCAGCATTCTTTCCCGCATACTCAGTCAAATGTGAACCAGGTGACACAATCAAATGTTAATATGGGACCAAGACCAGGCGTGGCAGGTGCATATAGCCCAGGAATGGGTCCAGGTATGGGAATGGGCCCAGGTATGGGAATGGGTCCAGGATATGGCGGACCAGGAACTGGCGTAGCAGGAGCATCAACCGGAATGGGGCCAAAACAAGGGCCGAGTTTTTCCGGCAGATAATCAACAAGGGCTTTATGCCCTTGTTTTATTTATATAAATATCAAATGGAAACTTAAATGAGTCCCGGCCAGATTTCTTTAAGGAGTTTTTGCAATTGACAAAAGTAGCAGTTATTTCAGGGTATAAGCCTTTTGAAGTAGGGATTTTTAAAAATGATGACCCGGCAGTCGGCTATATAAAAACCGCCATAAGAAAAAGCCTGCTTTCACTGATTGATGATGGGCTCGAGTGGGTAATCATCAGCGGGCAGCTGGGTGCCGAGCTTTGGGCGGCTGAAGTTGTATCTGACCTTAAGCTGGAAGGTTACGAAGACCTGAAGCTTGCATTCATAACTCCTTTTTTGGAGCAGGAAGCATCCTGGAAGGATGCGAACAAAGAATGGTATGAATCCATACTGCTTCAGGCTGATTTTGTTGATTCAGTATCAAAAAAACCTTATGAAAGTCCTCAGCAATTCAGGGTGAAAAATCATTTTTTTGTCGGCAAAAGTGATGTGCTGCTTCTTTTTTATGATTTGGAAAAAGAGGGAAGCCCCAAATATTTGTATGAAACCGCAAAAAAATATCAGGAAGAAAATGAATATGAAATTAGACTAATCACCTTTTATGATTTACAATTGATTGTAGAAGAAGAACAATTCTCTCAGAGAGACATATTTGAATAATACACAGATAAATTGACAAATGTACATATCTCTGGAAAAATAGTATTAATTATGATTGGCGATATACTGAGGTGAGTATCATGCTATCCGATAAAATTAAATTAACTGCAAAAGATATTTTGGAAAAAGAGTTTAAGACAGCTATGAGAGGCTATAAGCCTGAAGATGTTGACAAGTTCTTAGATTTGGTCATAAAAGATTATGAAGCATTCCATCAGGAAATTGAAGATCTTCAGCAGGAAAATATGAGATTGAAAAAACAGGTTGACGATGCTTCACGCAGACCGGCAGCACAAACTGCAGGTACAACCAATTTTGATATTCTAAAAAGATTATCAAATCTGGAAAAACACGTTTTTGGCAGTAAATTGTATGATTGACAGGAATTAACAGTTTTTCCTGTTTAAAACCATTGCTATTCCATCGCAGATTACATATAATATTCTTTGTGATCATTAATAGCGTTCGGGTAATTGCTGCAATATGTTTTATATTGTAGAGGAAAGTCCATGCTCGCACAGGCTGAGATGCCTGTAGTGTTCGTGCCTAGCGAATTCATAAGCTAGGGCAGTCTGAGCTAGCTCTGGCTGACGGCAGGGAAAATGCCTAAGTCCTTCTGGATATGGCATGAATACCTTGAAAGTGCCACAGTGACGTAGCCTTTTCAGAAATGAAAAGGGTGGAACGAGGTAAACCCCGCGAGCGAGAAACCCAAATGATGGTAGGGGCACTTTCCCTGAGGAAATGAACAACGGGAAGGACAGGCAGATGCCTGTAGATAGATGATTACCACCTGAGTACGAGACATTTGTCGCTTGCAGTACTACGGTACAAAACATGGCTTACAGAACGTTATTAGTGAGACAGTATGAGTGTTATAAATTCAAGCTCTCCTTTTTGGGAGAGCTTTTTTACTTTTCTGCCTGCTGTTAAGAAGTTTAAGCTGTTTTCGTAAAGTTTGTTGCTATTTAATAACTTAGTTTAATGGTGTAAATTCGAAGTAGCTTATTCAATGTCCTGCGGGAGGAGGGGGAGCGGGAGACCCCGTAGTCGAAGCTGGGGAGGCTCCCGTTCCTCCCCGCGGAAAGCAACTTCCCGCAGTGGAAATCAACGGACTAATTCATTAGCAAAAACACAAAACTTTTAGAAAAAAGCAAAGCTGAAGTCCAAGATGACCAATCAGAGAACCTGAAAGGCTCATTGCGGGTAAGTAAATAAACAGATATACTTTATATGTTGATTGCTAAGCCGAGTTAGGGTATACATAATAGTAATAAGAATTAGGTTAGGGTGAAAATATGTCTAAATACGATTTAATCGCCACTACGGCCATGGGGCTTGAGGCACTCGCTGCCAAAGAAGTGCGCGATCTCGGATATGAATGTGAAGTTGAAAACGGCAGAATAACATATAAAGGCGATGAAGCTGCAATTGTCCGGTCGAATTTATGGCTGAGAACAGCAGACAGAATACGCATAAAAGTGGGAGAATTTAAAGCAACAAGTTTTGATGAGCTTTTTGAGAAAACAAAATCGCTGCCCTGGGAAAATTATATGCCTGAAAATGCCGAATTTCCTGTTTCAGGAAAGTCTGTGAAGTCCAAGCTTTTTTCAGTTTCCGATTGTCAGGCTATTGTCAAGAAAGCAATAGTGGAACGCATGAGAACAAAGTATAATAAGACAGGCTGGCTCGAAGAAAATGGGCCGTTATTTAAAATAGAAGTTGCTCTTCATAAAGATGTAGCGCTTTTGACCATCGATGCCAGCGGAAGTGGACTCCATAAACGGGGATATCGTACGGGGCAGGGGGAAGCACCCCTAAAGGAAACACTTGCAGCTGCACTGGTTATGCTGACTAATTGGAACCCAGATAAACCATTTGCAGATCCCTTCTGCGGATCTGGCACTATTCCGATAGAAGCAGCGTTAATCGGCCAGAATATTGCACCAGGTTTTAATCGTGAATTCATTTCGGAAGGATGGTCATGGATTCCTGAAAAAGTCTGGGAGGATGGAAGAAACGAAGCTGAAGACCTGGCGAACTATGATCAGCCTCTCGATATTACAGGTGCTGACATTGATCACAGGATGGTGAAAATAGCAGAAGAAAATGCTTTTGAAGCCGGATTGGGAGATTTAATAAACTTCAAACAAATGCAAGTGCGCGATTTTACGACTGCTAAGGAATATGGTGTCATTGTCGGAAATCCTCCGTATGGGGAGAGACTTGGTGAGAAGGCAGCGGTACAGCGAATGTACGCTGAAATGGGGAGGGCCTTGGCCCCTCTTGATACGTGGTCGATTTATATCCTGACTTCAGACGAGGAATTTGAAAATCACTTTGGAAAAAAAGCGACAAAGAAACGCAAGCTCTTCAATGGTTTTATTCGCACAGACTATTATCAGTACTGGGGCAAAAGACCGCCAAGAAATAATTAGATGTAAAAACAAAAGCATAATTCCTCCTGAGGCTGTATAGAATATATCTATCTGATTCTTTTTTCAACATCAGAATCTATATTCTTTTTCGAGAGCTGTCTAGCTCCAGCGCCTACCCCCTCGAGTTCACAAGCCATTCCTCCCAAAAAGGCACAAAACGCCTTTCCGTGAGGCTCGTCTTGTGCATGTCGGGGGTGGGCAAGGCGCTTGCGCTTTTCTAAGGAGGGGTGGCAATGAAACATTCAAGCATTGATTTTAATAAAATTTCCCAGGCGCTTAATGGAACACTTGAAGCAATACAGGGAGACGGTGATCCATCAGCAGAAGCACTGGAGAGTCTAAGAAATGCACAGGACGAATTGCAGCAGGCATTGTCATTTTCTATGTCACGTGTCAACTAATCGTCAATACCTGAGCAGGGGCTGCCTAATAGCACCCCTGTTTTTTTATGTAAAAGATCAATATTCGTTTTTTTATAAATCTTGACAGTTGCAGTATTTGAGATAAAATTATATGATGTTCATTTGATTATTAACAATCTAAATATGAAATACTGATAGAACTGAAATCAAAGCGTCTGGATAAAAAGGCGCTTTAACTTTTTAATTACGGAGGGGTAGCATGTCTAACCGAATGCCTTTTGCCGTATCCAAAAGCGAATCTTTTTACGAAAAGCTAAGCGAGTGGATCGGAGATGTTTTTTACGATATATTGCCTGAAGCAGGATTTGAAATTCGGGATGAACAAATATTTATGGCCTTTCAGCTTGAGAAGGCATTTAAAGACAAAAGTGTTATTTTTGCTGAGGCTGGTGTAGGGACTGGGAAAACGATTGTTTATCTTTTATATGCAATCAGCTATGCAAGGTACATAAACAAACCTGCTATTATCGCATGTGCGGATGAGACTTTAATTGAGCAGCTTGTGAAAAAGGAAGGAGATATTGCCAAGCTGGAGAAAGCATTAGGATTGAATATTGATGTCAGGCTGGCAAAATCACGTGATCAGTACCTATGCTTAAATAAGCTGGATAAGCTCGTAGCGAATGATGTTCATGATCATTATAACCGCATTTTTGATGATCTCCCGGATTTTGTTCAAACAGGATCTTCCATGCAAAAGTTTGAGAAATATGGTGACCGGAAAGATTATCCTGATTTGCCGGATGAGCATTGGAAGAATGTCTCGTGGGATTCAATCCAGGATTGTTTTACTTGTGAGAAGCGCCACCGCTGTGGTCAAACCCTCCATAGGGAATACTACCGGAGCGCAAAAGACTTGATTATTTGTTCGCATGATTTTTATATGGAACATATCTGGACAAAGGAATCAAGAAAACGTGAAGGGCAGCTGCCTTTGCTTCCTGAGAGCTCCTGTGTGGTTTTTGATGAAGGCCATTTGTTGGAATATGCATCCCAAAAGGCTCTGACGTATCGTTTTACTGAGCAGATACTGGAATCCATTTTAACAAGACTCATGGCTAATGATGTACGTGAAAAAACGTTAAATATAATTGAGGATGCCATTTACCAGAATGAGCATTTCTTTTTAACACTTGCCATGTCCGCTTCTGGTGACGCAGGCTCTGACAAGAAAACGATTGAAAAAACTGCCGATGTAATGAGAGAAGGCCGTAAACTCCAGAACTTAATCAATACACTTGAGGAAGAATTGGTGTTTGAAAGCGAAATGTACGTTATTAATGAATATGACTTAAAAATTGTCGAAGAATATCTTGAGCAAATCGCATACTCACTTTCACTGTTCCTAAAGGATTTAAAAGGAATTACCTGGTTTGAAGAAACAAATGGTGAAAGAACCCTGGTCATCATGCCAAGAATGGTGGAAGATATTATGCGGGAAGAAGTATTTTCCCAGAAGAAGCCGTTTGTATTTTCTTCAGCAACATTATCAGAGAATAAATCCTTTGATTATATGGCAAAGAGCCTTGGGGTAGATGAGTATTTATCATTTACCGTAGATTCCCCATTTGACTATGAAGAGAATATGGTTATTCGCATGCCGGAATTTGCAGAGGAATCTGCCACAGCGAAGATGGATTATATTCTTGAACAAATTATGCTGACAGAAGGCAGGGCTTTAGTTTTATTCAATAGCGCTTCTGAATTGGCAGAATTCAAAGCCTTTGCATCAGGAAAATTGAGTGTGCCAATCTTTTTTGAAGGGGATGCAGAAATAAGTACCCTCGTGTCAAATTTCCAAAATGATGAGTATTCAGTACTCTGTTCTGTCCATTTATGGGAAGGTCTTGATATACCGGGAAGATCCCTGGAAAATGTGCTTATTTTTGGCTTGCCATTTCCTCCTCATGATCCGGTCTTTACAGCCAAAAGGGAAGGTTCATCTGATCCTTTCAGAGAGGTTGATCTGCCATATATGATTCTGAGGTTAAGGCAGGGTATTGGGAGATTAATTAGAACACATGAAGACAAGGGCACAGTTCACATTCTAATGAATGAAAATGAAAACGAAGAAGTGCGTGAAACGATAAAAAAGGTTCTGCCTGCAGAGCCATCCATAAAGAGTTGAACAAAGGCAGTGCCCCAAGCGGGCACTGCCTTATTGTTAACCTCTCAAAAGCTGATTTGCTTCAGATGTCATACGGGCAGGGGTCCAGGCTGGTTCCCAGACAAGATTAACCTCAACAGCAGAAAATTGCTTCAGATCTTCAATGCAATATTTCACTCCGCTGACAATACTGTCATGAAGCGGGCATCCGGGTGTTGTCAGGGTCATGGTAATAACTGCCTTGCCATCATCGGGAAAATCAATATTATAAATAAGTCCCAAATCCACCACGTTTATATTTAACTCAGGATCCATAACTCTTTTTAGATTGCTGAGAACTAATTCTTCTGGATTCATGTTCATTCCTCCTATTTTTTTAAAACAGAAATAATTAAATAACAGAAAACAATGGATGCTCCAAGAGTTAAAATCTGGCCGGAAAGGAACAGGGCAAGGTGTTCATATGCAATGGAAACAGTCACACTGAGTATACCGAGAATAAAGGCGGAAAGAACCGGAATGGATGCCTTGTCATTCATCATATCCTTGAGCGAAGGCACACTGTGTTTGCTTATCTCTTTGCTATATCTCCAAGTCCACCATAAGAATGGAACAATTTTAAATAAATAACCCATAATGCTCAATGCTACCCAAAGCAGGAGGTATGCAAATGCCAGATATCCAATGGCACTTTCGAAGCTCCCGGTAAGCGAGCATATGAAAGCTCCCAGGTGGATGGCCAGTCCTGCAGGTATAGCGAGCAGAGCAAAGCGGAATGAATAATCAAGCTTTTTCTTTACTCTTCTCTGCAGGATTTGCAGCATGTGCCAGGTGAAGAATGCAAATCCGCCTGCCAGAATCATTAATGCAATGGTAAAAAGTGAGTTTTTCTCTGTGAAAAAAGACAGAACTGCCGCAGCCAGCCCTGATGCATAAACCGTAAAGACGTATTTGGCCGGCTTCATGCTGTAGCCATGAGACAAGGAAAACATGGGAACCATTTTATAGGAAAATCCAAAAATCAAGAGGGTAAACCAGCCCGCTGTTCCGAACAGTATGTGGCTTTTAAAGACTGCTTGATAATAATCAGAGATAAATCCAGTTTTCATGCTGAAGACCATAAGGATTCCCAGTAGAATTGCAGTTAACAGGCTAATTAGTGCAGTTCCCACGAAAAGAGTCAATACATTGGGCTTCGCCTGCTGCCTTAAAGTCATGAACATTTGCAGCAGAAACATTAAGATCCCCGTTAAAGTAATAAGCCCAGGCAGCAGTGCACTCTCTGGATTATGAAATAAACTATGGGCAAAATATAATATTCCAAAGGCAGTAACCGTAAATTGGATAAAGCCAAACCTTTCATTCCATATTGGTGTCAGAAAAACCACTGGAACGAGCTGATACATGGCTCCCATTGCTGTCATCAGCGCCCATCCCAATATAAAAAGATGAGCGGCTGACCAAATTGCGGGTACACGAAATTGGCTGCTGATGATGGAATCCCCTTTAAAAAGAATAAGGGCCATAGCTCCTATTAAACAGAGCAGGCTGAAAAGTATAAATAAAAATGGAAGTTTGATATTGGTCTCATTTTTTGTTTTGGCGAACATTGGGATCACCTGCTTATTTCTTAATTTCTATTAAAAAGCTTCCATCTTCCTGTTCGGCAGTTACATGGCTGCAGCCCATTTCGTCCAGCTGTTCATAAAGAAACATGGGCCGCCTGTCATTAATGATTAATAAGGTTTCTCCTTCTGGAAGGCTTTCAAGAGCTGCAAGTGTTCTCAGCATGGGCTGCGGCGGCTCCAGTCCCCGGTTATCCAGCTTCATTTTGACTCACCGCTCTTAGTAAAGATCACTTTCCAATGCTTCTTATCAATTTCTTCAGCTTTATATTCAAACCCTTTTGCCTTTAATACTCCAAAAAGAGGGATGGGCTTAAATGGTGCATGCAGAATAAAAACATCTTCGGCATCCAGTCCAGATACCGCGGACATGATTTTCTGAAATGGCTCCAATTTGTTTTTTATATCTTCTCTTACATCAAGTTCAACGACTTTGTTTTTCATTTTGACCTCTCCTTTAATTGGCTGATAGTTTAAAATAGCTGCCAATAACAGTGAATCAACTGCAGTGAGAATAGTTATTAATTGCTTTAAGTTTAACAGCGGCAACTTTTCAAATAAGTGACATATATCATATTTCGAAGAACATTTTTCAAAAGGCATTATAAAGTTATAAAAAAATCATTGGAACAAAAAAAAACCGCAGATGCTTACTCTGCGGATTCTTCCTGTTCTTCAATACATTTAAAACAGATTGTTTCATTTTTTTCGTTATGGACTCCGTTGAAGAATCCATCAAGACAGAATAGGTCTTTGCCGCAAACAGAGCAGCTGCCAACTAATTCCTTCATTTTCGGTCACTCCTGGCTCTCTAATATTTGGGAACTTTGCTTTTTAAAGTATATGAACATCCCGCATACCGTTAACAGTAAAAGCGCTGCGGCGATCAAGAAACCTATATTGAAAGTTACTCCCATTAAACCTAATACGGTGGAGCCGGCTACAACGCCCAAAGAAAAAAAGGCATAGAAGAGGCCAAATGCCTTTCCTCTTGTTTTTTCAGTTGTATGGCTGGCTATAAGGGCATTAATGGAAGGGAATAAAAGAGCAAACCCTGTGCCGTAAAGGACCATGCATAAAAACATGAATGCAAGAGAATAAGCTGAACTTAGCAGAATGAGTGCAATTCCAATGATCAGCATCCCTGAAAGCATGCTATTGTGATGCTTAAATGTATCAAAAATTTTATTAATAGGCAGCAGAAAAATAAGAATTGCGGTTATTCCGAAAGTGCTTAATAAGATTCCACTGTACATTGAATCAAATTGCAGAGCTTCTACCTGAAGGGGGAGAAGGTAAGCAAGTGCCCCTTGAGCAAACATGAGTGAAAAAGCTCCTAAATAGCTTGCTGCGAGCATAGGATTCTTTAATAATGAAAGCATTTTCTCAGAATGAGAGCTTTCTTCTTTAACCTTTTTCAGATTCCCTGATGGCAAAAACACAAAGGCCAGGACTGCACTGCTGATCATCGTTGCTGCTATAATTAAAAAGACCCAGTTTATGCTGTAATTGGAAGCAACCACAGCGCCAAAAGCAGGCCCGATAATGGCAGAGCAGCCAACAGCAGCACCTGATACAGCCATTTTTTTTCCTTGTTTGTCTGATTTTCCGCGGTCTGCGATGACTGTAAAAGCTGCAGGTACCAGAAACCCGCCAAATAACCCATGAAAAAACCTTACTGTAATTAAATGCAAAGGTGTCTCAGCAAATGCATACAGGACTAAAATGGTGCCAGTTAAGGAAAGGCCAGAGACCAAAACTTTTTTTGCTCCGTTTTTATCAATCCAATAGCCTGCTAATATATTGCCTATCATATTCGAGAAGGAATACATCCCAACAATTAATCCCACAAAGGCTGGTGAGGAGTCAAAGGTTTTGGCAAAAGGGCTCATAATAGGGAGCTGGGAAAAGGTATCAATAAATGCTGCGATAATGATAAAGTAAATCAAATATTTCATGCTATCTCACTTTCTCGCGTCCAACGGGCAGTAAGACCTTCACTTTAGGGCTAAAGAGGAATCAAAAGAGGATAAGTGGGGGTCAAACTGCCCATAAGGGCACGATAAGTTCACTTTCCACCATTATAACTCTTTGGCCGGCAGGTTAAAAAGAAAAACAGCAATGGGAAAGAGATTATGTTGACTGCCTTTTCAGAAAAATGTGATAAAAT
>Ga0180215_1002478_pt1 | contig 18524 bp, 14 predicted proteins | sample eDN3rd37CBELigBY_FD_128871 | JGI IMG/M metagenome (GOLD analysis project Ga0180215, IMG submission 128871) | Enriched backyard soil microbial communities from Emeryville, California, USA - eDNA 3rd pass 37_C BE-Lig BY (version 2) (version 2) | ecosystem: Environmental > Terrestrial > Soil >... | reverse complement strand
GCGCGTCAACTTTTCTGATTGGCGAATAGCCGAAGGAAAAGTTGAGTATTCCCATCACCCGCTCCATAATGAAATGACAAAGAACCTGAAGGGTTCTTTTTTTAGCGCTACTCAACGGACTGAATAACGATATGCGAAAATCGGGCGATCGTGAGATAATAATAGTTGGCAGGGTTGTTGCGAAATCTATATTTGATCGTAAGGAAAGGAGCTTGATGGAGGATGACAGCGATTAATAAGGAGCTTTGGATCAATGGCGAGCAGGCGGCTGCAGCTCGCACGTATCCTTTGCATTCACCATATGACGGGGGGCTGATTGCGCATATTGCCAAGGCAGAGCCCGGCGATGTTAAGCGCGCGATTGACGGAGCTCATGAAGCTTTTCAGACGCTGAAGGAGCTGCCTGCGCATAGACGCTCGGATATTTTGTATGAGGCTGCGCGGATCATTGCGGAGAGACGTGAGGAATTGGCTCGCATTTGCTCGGCGGAAGCGGGCAAGCCGATTCGTTCGTCGAGAGCGGAGATCGACCGTACGGTTGCGACTTATCGTTTTGCAGCTGAGGAAGCGAAGCGGCTGTATGGGGAGACGATTCCGATGGATGCGGCTCCGGGAGGCGAGAACCGGCTCGGTTTTACATGGAGGGAGCCGCTCGGCGTCATAACGGCAATCAGTCCGTTCAATTTCCCGTTCAATCTTGTAGCTCATAAGGTGGGGCCAGCTATTGCTGCAGGCAATACGGTCGTGCTAAAGCCCGCTGAGCAAACGCCGCTAAGCGCGCTTGCGATTGCGGAAATATTCCATGAGGCAGGCTTGCCGGCCGGCGCGCTGCAGGTTATAACGGGCAGCGGGCGTGAGCTCGGCGATTCGCTCGTACTTGATGAACGCGTGCGGAAGCTTTCTTTTACGGGCAGTACGGAAGTAGGGCAGGCGCTTAAATCAAAAATCGGTCTGCGCAAAGCAACGCTTGAGCTCGGCTCGAACTCTGCGCTAATTGTGGAGCCGGATGCGAATTTGGAGAAAATGATTCCTCGCTGCGTAGACGGTGCGTTCGCCAATGCTGGCCAAGTGTGCATTTCACTGCAGCGCATTTATGTGCACGCTTCGATTTATGAGGAGTTCGCAAACCGTTTCATTGAACGGACGCTTGAATTGAAGGTTGGCGATCCGCTTGATGAGGAGACGGATGTCAGCGCCATGATTAGCGGCAAGGAAACGGATAGAATCGAGCGATGGGTTGCCGAGGCTGTTGAAGCGGGCGCGGAAATCGGCTGCGGTGGAGGCAGGGCTGGCGCTATATTTATGCCGACTGTGCTGCTGAATGTGAGGCCGGATATGGCAGTCTCCTGCATGGAAACATTCGCGCCGGTCGTATCCATAGTGCCATATGAACATCTCGATGAGGCGATTGAATATGTGAACGATTCGTCCTATGGGCTGAACATGGGGATATATACGAACGATATTCAAAAAGCATTCCACGCTGCCAAGCAGCTTCAAGCGGGCGGTATCGTTATTAATGATATTCCAACCTTCCGGGTAGACCATATGCCGTATGGCGGTGTGAAAGACAGCGGATATGGGCGCGAAGGCATCAAATATGCAGTTCAAGAAATGACAGAGCTTAAATTTGTCACGATTAGCATGAACGGCTAGCATGTAAATAATGGATTTAAACGTATGAAAATGACGAACAATCCGCGCCAAATCTCGTGTTTTGTTTGCTGTTATCTGTTAACGGGGCTTCAACCCTTTAACATTTTGTAGTATTATAATAAAAGTGATTAATTTTGCTTGACTTACGGACGTCGATACGAAGCCAAGCCGTCAATTTGTCAATTTTGTTTCAAACGATCGAAGTAAGGTTTACTTCGTAATAATGAAGCATGTACCCGCGGGGCAGCCATTGTCTCGCGGCGATCGCTTATGCTTACGAAGTAAGTTTTACTCCGGGAGACTGGGCGTATGCTTGATATTACTTCGTAAAACTAAGCAGTCGCTTACGAAGAAAGGCAGTCGCTTACGAAGAACGTTTTACTCTCGTAAAACTAAGCAGTCGCTTACGAAGAAAGTTTTACTCTCGTAAAACTAAGCAGTCGCTTACGAAGAAAGTTTTACTCTCGTAAAACTATTAGGAGGAACAGTATGTCAGAACAATCTGGATCAACAACGACGGGCAATCGTCCGCAAGCGAACAACTTGCTGAGACGGGATGTCCGTTTTCTTGGGAATATACTGGGCGAAATTCTCGTTCATCAGGGCGGGAGCGAGCTGCTGGACATTGTCGAGCAAATTCGCGAAACGAGCAAATCGCTTCGTGCCGACTTTGATTCTGAGCGGTTCGAGCATTTCAAAACCAGCATATCGTCGCTAAGCCCGGAGAAGAGGCATCAAGTGATTCGTGCGTTCGCTATTTATTTTCAATTAGTGAACATTGCCGAGCAGAACCACCGCATTAGAAGAAAACGTGACTACGAGTTTACTGCGGGCGAAACGATTCAAAACGGCTCGATCGAGAGCTCCGTTCTGAAGCTGAAGGATCGCGGCATCTCGGCGGCAGATGTTCAAGAAATTTTGAAAAGCATCTCGCTTGAGCTGTTTATGACTGCCCATCCAACAGAGGCTACTCGCCGTGCAGTGCTTGATATCCATAAGCGCATTGCCGAAGATATGATGGAACTGGACAATCCGACGCTGACGCTTCGCGAGCGTGAGAAGCTGAAAGAAAAGCTGATGAATGAAGTGCTCATTCTTTGGCAGACTGACGAGCTTCGCGATCGCAAACCGACCGTTATCGATGAAGTTCGTAACGGCCTGTTCTTCGTAGACGAGACGCTGTTCGAAGCTATTCCTGATGTATACGAAGAGCTTGAACGGTGCTTGGACAAATATTACCCTGAAATAAAATGGCATGTGCCGGACTACCTTCGTTTCGGATCCTGGATCGGCGGAGACCGCGACGGCAACCCGTCCGTTAAGGCTAACGTAACATGGGAGACATTGACGCTTCACCGCCAGCTTGCCATCAGCAAGTATGAGCAGAAGCTGAAGGAGCTTGTCGACCTTCTCAGCTTCAGCACAAATATCGTAACGATTTCGGAAGAGCTGAAAGATTCGATCTGCAAAGATAAAGAGCTGTTCGAGAACAAAGGCGTTGAACTGTGGAAAAATGTGACGGAGCCATACCGCACGAAGCTTGGCTTCATGCTGGAGAAGCTCTCCAACATGAGCGACGATACGCTTAAAGGGACACCGTTGCGCTACAATCAGGCGTCGGAGCTTCGTGAAGATTTGCTCGTCATCGACCGCAGCCTCCGTTCCCATTATGCGGATTATGTAGCCGATACGATGCTGGCTAAGCTTATTCGCCAAGTAGAGCTATTTGGCTTCCATTTGCTTACGCTTGATATTCGCCAGCACAGCCAAGAGCATGAAAATGCGATGACTGAAATTTTGGCGAAAATGAATATTGTCGAAAACTACAAACAGTTGTCCGAGGACGAGAAGGTGCAATTGCTTAGCAAGCTGCTGAACGATCCGCGCCCGCTTACTTCCGGCCATCTTGAATATAGTGAAAATACGCAAGAATGCCTTGATGTGTACCATACGGTATACCGGGCGCAAAAAGAATTCGGCGTTAACTGCATCAAGAGCTACTTGATCAGTATGACGTGCGGCGCAAGCGATATGCTGGAGGTAATGGTGTTCGCGAAGGAAGTCGGCTTGTTCCGCAAGGAAGCCGATGGAACGGTCCGCTGCACGATTCAATCGGTGCCGCTGTTCGAAACGATTGACGACCTGCATGAGGCGCCGGCTATTATGAAGCAGCTGTTCGAGCTGCCGATTTACCGCCAGGCGGTAGAAGCTTACGGCAATCTTCATGAAATTATGCTCGGCTACTCCGACAGCAACAAAGACGGCGGCGTCGTTACGGCGAACTGGGAGCTGCGCGTTGCAATGAACGAGATTACGTCCGTAGCGAAGGAATTCGGCGTGAAGCTGAAGTTCTTCCACGGCCGCGGCGGCGCGCTTGGCCGCGGCGGCATGCCGCTTAACCGCAGCATTTTGGCGCAGCCTCCTCATACGGTTGGCGGCGGCATTAAAATTACGGAGCAGGGCGAAGTATTGTCTTCCCGTTATTCGCTGCAAGGCATCGCGTATCGCAGTCTTGAGCAAGCGACTTGGGCGCTTATTACGGCTGCTAGACTGGCGAAATATCCAGAAGATAAGCCGACAGCGATTGCCGAGTGGGAAGAGATTGCCCGTTCAATCTCGGAGACGGCACTTGAGAAGTATCAGGATTTGATTTTCCGCGATCCGGACTTCCTGACCTTCTTCAAGGAATCGACGCCATTGCCGGAGGTGGGCGAGCTGAACATTGGCTCCCGTCCTTCGAAACGTAAAAACAGCGACCGCTTTGAAGATCTGCGCGCTATCCCATGGGTATTCGCATGGACGCAAAGCCGTTATTTGCTGCCGGCATGGTATGCCGCAGGCACAGCGCTTAATCATTACGTGCAGGGCGACCCGAATAAAATGGCGACGCTTCGTACGATGTACGAACAGTTCCCATTTTTCCGCACGCTGATTGACAACCTGCAAATGGCGCTTGCGAAAGCCGATTTGCTTATTGCGAAGGAATATGCCGACATGATCTCCGACAAAACGGTGAGAGACCGCATTTTCACGCAAATCGAAGAAGAATATAAGCTGACTTCCGATATGATTTTAAGCATTACGGGTCAGACCGAAATTTTAGATAATGTTCCTGTTATTCAAGAATCCATTAAGCTTCGCAATCCGTATGTTGATCCGCTAAGCTACTTGCAGGTTCAGCTTCTTTCCGAGCTTCGCGCGCTGCGCGACAAGGATCAGGACGATCCTGAGCTGCTTCGCGAGGTGCTGCTCACCATTAACGGAATTGCAGCAGGCATCCGTAATACGGGCTAATGGAATACTAGAAAGGCCAGGCTGGTGCATGCACATGCACCGAGCTTGGCCTTTTTTACTTTTCTACAGAGAACGTCTAGTTGTCCTAATCAAGATGATCGACCGATGCAAAGGATTGTATCGTATAGTTTCCATTATCGTATGTCAGCGCAGTAATTGAGCATTCCGGAATAAGATAGCTTTGCGCCGCCACAAAGTTGGGATGCCATACGTTGAGCTGGTTTTCGGGTATCGAATGAACGAGAAAATCGGTTATTAACCCGCCATGCGTGACGAGGGCGATAACGCTATCAGGCGGCTGTGTATCCGCAATATCAGCGAGAACAGCGGATAACCGTGCGCCTGCCTGCCTCGCCGAATCGCCAACGGGCGGTATGTATTCGGGATCGGCCGTGCTTCGCTCCCACATCGCGATAAACTCGTCAAAGGTCTGTTCGGGCAAATCGCCCCAATTCGCGCGCTCCCGCAAGCGGCTATCTTCTTCTATACCTGCTTTTGTCGTTAATGAAATATATTCGGCAGTTTCTTTCGCTCTTCGGAGCGGGCTTGTAAAGATTCTCGCTATCGAATGGCTGCTTAAATGCCGCGCTGTCGCCTCGGCTTGCTTAATCCCTTCATCCGTAATCGGAACATCTCCCATAGCCTTTTCCTTTAAAGCATGCCTAATCAGCAAAAATGTCATGCTCATCTCTATATCCCCCTCGAATTAATCGCCTAAAATGCCCTATTAGCCAATTTTATATATTTGATCAAACTTTTAACAGTGTATTTTCGCATTTCTTGCGTTTCAAAGATTCGGCCAGCAGTGCTCTTTTCTTATTTATTTTTAGGGTAGGCTTAAGTTTTCTTTAAGGTACTTCCTGCATGATAGAGTCATAGGCAGCAGCGGACATGAGCCGCTCAAGCAGCACAGTGGAGCCATCGGATTCAACAATACTTAAGCTACTATAGAAAGGATGATCGACATGAGCGATTACAACAAATACACAGGAAACGGCAATGACTGCGGCATGAACGGAAACGGAACGAATGAGACGAGCACTTTTTCCTATCAATATCCGCGAAACGCAAACGATCTTAGAGCATCCTATGAGAAGGAGCTGGGCAACCATCTGGATCTCGGCCAAATTACGATGAATGGAGCCAGGAAGAAAAAACGGGGCACGTCGGCTATTTCTTTAATCGCTTCGTTTCTTGTAGGGGCGGTCGTCGTAAGCGGCTCGATGTACATGGCTGACCGGAACAATTTATTTACAGGCGGCAGAGTGGCGACTACAACGGGAACGAGCGGCGCAGGAGCTGGCAGCGGATTGACGACGGTGTCGTATACGGGCAGCGGCGAAGCGGCTTCTCTCTACGAGCAGGCAAGTCCGGCGGTCGTCAAAATCGAGAACTATACGGAAGCTCAGAGCGGCAATTCCATTATGGACGATCCGTGGTTCAGGCAGTTTTTTGGCGGGATGGAAGGGCAGCAGGGGCCGGGCGGACGCGGCGGACAAGGCTATCAGGGCGGCCAGCCGGAGCAGCAGCCGGAGCAGGAGGAGCAGCAAGCGGAGCTGCAACTGAGCGGCACAGGCACAGGCTTCTTCTTCGAGGAGAACGGTTATATATTAACGAATCAGCACGTTATTGCAGGAGCTGCAGAGCTTAAAGTAACGGTGCAGGGCTACGATGAGCCGTTGACCGCTGTAGTAGTCGGCGAGCGGGAGGATTTGGACTTGGCCGTTCTAAAGGTGGAAAGTCCTGATGGCCAGCCGTTCACCGCGCTGCCGCTGGGCGACTCGGATGAGACGAAGATCGGCGATTGGGTCATTGCGATCGGCAATCCGTACGGCTTGGATCAAACGATGACAATGGGCATTTTAAGCGCGAAGGAGCGTCCGATTACGGTATCCGACGAGTCAGGCGAGCATGAGTTGAAAAATCTGCTGCAAACCGACGCCTCCATCAATCCCGGCAATTCAGGCGGCCCGCTGCTTAATGAGAAGGGCGAAGTGATCGGCATTAACACAGCCGTCAATTCGGAAGCGCAAGGCATCGGCTTTGCCATACCGACTTCGACCATACTTGAAGTGCTGAACGGGCTGAATATGGGCTCGATACAAGGCTGATTGATCAAATAAGCAGGCAAAGGACAGCGGATTAGAGGAGCGCTCTAGTTCCGCTGCCCTTTTATTTATTGAGGGACCCATTTTCATTATGCTTGGAAGCGGGTAAGAGTGGATATACTGGCATAATAACGGCGCGAAAGAGCGGCATAACGTATGCTGGATTAAAAATACGGTTTCGGGATGCGCATGTCCTGTCGTTTTCTCTTGCATTTTCACCTCATGTGGATTACGATTTTTCTAGATCGTTCTTTATGAAGGTTTGGAGGAGTAGGAGTGAATGAATTAGAGACGCGTCTTGCGCGATTGTCGCTAAAGGGCGATCAGCAAGCGTTCACAGAGCTTGTGGGCTTGTACCAGGATAAGCTCTTTTATATGGCATTCCGAATGCTGAACAACCGGCAGGAGTCCGAGGATGTTGTTCAGGAAACTTTTCTTCGCGTATACCGGAACCTGGATAGATTTGACGAGACGATGAAGTTCTCGACATGGATATATAGAATTGCAACCAATTTATGCATTGACAGGCTGCGCAAGCGCAAGGTCGTCTACTCGTTGGATGCCGATTCATCGGAACATGAAGGGCTGGACGGCTATTCGATGATTCCGAGCGACAACAGGACGCCGGAGACGGAATTGCTGCTTACGGATACGCAGCGCATTATCCATCAAGCAATCGAATCGCTCCCGCCAAAGTACAAGACGGTTATGACGCTCCGTTATTTGCAGGATATGTCGCTGCAGGAGGTTAGCGACGTGCTGGACATGCCAGTGACGACGATTAAGACGAGGGTGCACAGAGGCCGTGAATTTTTACGGAAGAAGCTTGAGCATAAGCTGTAATGCTAATATGTTTTTTCGCAAAATCTGGCGATAAGGCGAGTTTTAAAAAAGTGAAACATCCTCTCGCATGAAACGTATCTTATAGCAACGCTACAACCAGCACGCTACGCTAGCATTATGATGAAAGGACTGGCTGCTATGAATTGCAACGTCGCCACTGTGTGGATGCACGATTATTTGGACGGCGATCTGTCACTAGAAGACACCGCGAAACTGAAGGCTCATTTGCAGGCTTGCCCTTCGTGTCAAAGCCGATACGAGCAGCTCGAGAAGACTGAGGCTGCTGCGTTCCAGGCGGTTCATTCGCATGACGCCATTGCCCGGTATGACCGCGCAGCATCGGCGCAGCTGACTGAGCGCATAATGGCTCAGTTGCCGAAGAGCAGAAGCAAACAGCGTACAGGCTTGATTAGATATATATACCGTTATCCGGGCGTTGCGGCCGCAGCGATCTTTTTCCTCGTTATGCTCGGAAGCTTCCTAATGAGCTGGCAGGAGGATACGAACCTGATTATTACAGGTCAGGATCTCAGTCAGCTTACGATAGAAGGCAATAAGGTAATCGTTCCTGAAGGAGCGCATCTGACCGGGAATTTAACGATTGAGAATGGGGAAGCTATTGTAATGGGAGAAGTTGACGGCAATGTTACCGTTATTGACGGCACGTTGAATCTGGCTTCGACCGGCCATATCGCAGGACAAAGCAAAACGATTGATCAAGCGCTTGACTGGTTCTGGTATAAGGTAACCCAAACCTTCGGCGGGCTCGCGCCTTGATAGATCAGCCTCCCTTTGCGGGGAGGTGATTTTTTTTAAACAGAATTTGTACGGTTTCAATGAAACGGATGTGCAAATTGTATTCGGGAATTAAAGTTTTTCTCATTTTAATGCCAATTAGAGGATTTCCAATGCCATATCTAGAAAATAATAAGGTTAGAATATCGTTGTTGAATGGGCAGTTGGAGGTTGACATATGAGTTACTTTACAGATATGGGCTGGCAGGACTATGTGAAGGATATTATTGATGTCGGCATCGTAAGCTATATTATTTATCATATGATCTTGCTAGTACGGGGGACAAGGGCGGTACAGCTGCTAAAAGGGATTTTGGTGCTTATTGCAACTTGGGCGGTCAGTACATGGTTTAACCTATATACGCTGAAATGGCTCATGAATCATATGTTCACCTTTGGGGTCGTAACCGTGCTGATCATCTTTCAGCCGGAGCTTCGCCGCGCGCTGGAGCAGCTCGGGCGAGGAAAGTTTTTTTCACGGTCGAATACGCTGGAGCGGGATGTGCTGAACGAGCAAATCGAAGAAATTATTAAAGCCGTCCGCCATATGTCGAACAAGCGGATCGGTGCGCTTATCGTATTTGAACGCAGCACCGGCCTTAACGAGCTATTGGAATCAGGCATTCCGATGGAGTCGAAAATTACGTCGGAGCTTCTCATTAATATTTTTACGCCTAATACGCCGTTGCATGACGGCGCGGTTATTATACGAGGCAATCAAATAATGGCGGCAGCCTGTTATTTACCGCTATCGGAGAATCCATTCATCAGCAAGGAGCTGGGTACGCGCCACCGTGCGGCTATCGGGGCCAGCGAGGTCAGCGACGCGGTTACTGTCGTTGTATCCGAGGAAACGGGGCAAATATCGCTATGCCTTAACGGGCTGATCGTGCGGGATGTGACGGAAGAGTCGCTTGTCTCCAAGCTGTTCGAGGAACTGACGCCTAAGACGGCGAAAACCGGCAAAGAGGGAGTGCGCATCTCTTCCTTGTGGAAGCGGAAAGGGGATCAGAATGGATAAATGGCTTAGTCATCCTACTGCTCTTAAAATTATATCTCTGGCTATCGGGCTGCTCTTATGGGCAGTGGTCCATCTGGATCCGGATACGACGCCGGCTAGCGTAACATCAACGGTTGATGTTAAAGTAATTGAAGCGGCGAAGATTGTACCGAAAGGGCTGGATCCTGAAAAATATGTCCTGACCGGCATGGAGCCGACGGTCGTGCGGATTGATGTGCAGGGCCGCATATCGGATTTGCTTAACGCCTCCTCCGATGAGGACTATGTCGTATCGGTAGACTTAAGCCGGGCGAAGCCGGGCATTCAGGAGCTGCCGCTTGAGGTGACGAAGACGCCGAGAGGCATCTCGGTTATTTCGATGTCGCCGCGCACCGTGACGGTGCAGATTGAGGAAATTGTTACACAGCAGTTCGAGGTGCAGATCGTAACGAACGGATCGCCGGCAAACGGCTATATAACGGGCGTGCCGCTCGTTAATCCGATTAACCGGGTGAGCCTGACGCTGCCTACGGAAGATATGAGTAAAGTAGGGGTCGTTACGGCCGAGGTCAATATTGACGGAGCGACGAAATCGGTCGTTAACAAAAAAGCAAAAATAATCGTATATGATAAAGACGGGAACGAAATGCAAGGCGTCACGACCGTACCGGGCACGCTCGAAATCGAGGTGCCGATAACGCCGCCGTTCAAGTCGGTGCCGCTCCAGCTTGGCATTACCGGCTCATTGCCTGAAGGGCTGAGCCTTGTGTCGGCGTCGGCGGAGAACAGCTCCATCACGGTCTATGCCGAGCAGAACGTGCTTGACGGCATACAGGTGTATGACGGCGCGGTGCTTGACCTGTCCAAAGTTAAAGAGTCGGGCGTCGTTAAGGTGAAGGCGTCGTTGATCGACGGAATCAAATTGCTCGAAATGGACGAAATAAATGTACAGGTCGTCGTAAGTCCGACGACGACCCGCACAATGCCGGGAACGGACATTAACGTGACCAATATTGCTCCAGGATACAAGGCAGTCTTTCAATCGCCTGACGGCGGCAAGCTGGATCTTGTGCTGAGCGGCGCCGAATCCGTGCTTGCAGGCGTTAGGGCAGATGCCATCCGTGTTGAAGCCAACCTGGAAGGCCTTAGCGCAGGCGTGCATGAAGTGCCGCTGCAAATTACGCTGCCTCCGTTCGTAGAAGCTTTGGAGAGCGAGCAGCAGAAGCTTGTGGCAACCATTGAAATTATCGATACGACTGCAGTCGAAGCGCCTGAGGAAGAGGAAGCGATTGAGACTGGAGGAAATGCGACTGACGGATAGCGCCGTAGGCTACGGGAGAAATAAGGGAGAAGAGAAGCCTGCGGTCTATAAAAGAATCGAGTATCACTTCTAAACAAAGGGGAAAATAACAATGGGGAAATATTTCGGAACTGACGGCGTGCGCGGCGTCGCCAATCGCGAGCTGACACCTGAGCTAGCATATAAAATCGGCCGCTGCGGCGGCTACGTACTGACGAATACAGCGCATAAGCCGAAGGTTGTTATCGGCCTTGATACGAGAATTTCAGGCCCGATGCTGGAAGCGGCGCTCATCGCAGGGCTGCTTTCAATCGGAGCAAGCGTTGTTCGTCTTGGCGTCGTATCGACGCCGGCGGTGGCGTATATTACGAAAGAGCTGAACGCGGATGCAGGCGTTATGATTTCCGCTTCACATAATCCGGTTCAAGACAACGGCATTAAGTTTTTTGGCGGGGACGGATTTAAGCTGTCTGACGAGACGGAGCTCGAAATCGAAGCGCTCATCGATGCGGCGACAGACGAGCTGCCGCGTCCTGAGGGCGGCGAGATCGGCACGGTAACGACCGACGAGACAGCGAAGCAGCGTTACTTGGATTATTTGAAAACGACGATTAACGGCAAATTCAACGGCTTTAAAATCGTGCTCGATTGCGCAAATGGCGCTGCTTACGAGCTTGCTCCATCTGTATTCCGCGAGCTGGGCGCAGAGATCGTTACGGTTGGCGCGCAGCCTGACGGCTTGAATATTAACGCAGGCGTAGGCTCGACGCATCCGGAATATTTGCGCGAGCAAGTGCTGGCTCACAAGGCTGCCCTTGGCTTATCGTTCGACGGCGACGCGGACCGTCTCATTGCAATTGACGAGCGCGGTGAAGAAGTCGACGGCGACTTTATTCTGTGCATCATCGGCGACGCGATGAAGCGGGCCGGCAAGCTGAAGGGCGATACCGTCGTCACGACGGTTATGGCGAACATCGGCTTCTTTAAAGGGGCGGAGAAGCTTGGGCTGAAGACGGCTCAGACGGCTGTCGGCGACCGTTACGTCATGGAAGAAATGCGCCGCGGCAATTATAACCTGGGCGGCGAGCAGTCCGGCCACGTTATTTTCCTCGATCATATTACGACGGGAGACGGCATTCTTACGGCTTTACAGCTTGTTGACACGCTTGTCGCATCAGGCAAAAAGCTGAGCGAGTTGAAAGGCTTGATGCGCAAATATCCGCAAAAGCTCGTCAATGTACGGGTAGCCGATAAGAGCTTATATAACGGCAATGCGGCAATTGCGGATGCTGTTAAGCAGGTGGAGATTGAACTGGGCGACAACGGCCGCGTTCTCGTCCGTCCGTCGGGCACCGAATCGCTGATCCGCGTTATGGCGGAAGGACCTGATAAAGAGCAGGTTGAGGCTTATGTCGAGCAAATCGCTAATGTGGTGAAACGTGAGCTTGGTTAATCGTTAAAGGGGTGAATGGATGGCGCTGGGATGGAGCGAGCGGGCTCCTGCGGCGCCATTTATTTTTGCCGACGTTATGCGGAAAGCAGGCTTCTATGAAAATGGTACAAATTGTTTTTCATGAATGAGTTGCACTCGGGAGCAAAAATGAATATGATAGTTAGTATGATTCAAGAAGGAAAGCGAGGATAGAGGTTAATAAGCAATATAAGCGCCAGAGCTTATGGCTTGAATGTATTCTAGGCAATGATTAGCCTGTTAGCAGTGCTAGTCTGCTTGATAGGACATTCATGCGTAAGCTGACGAGGTGAAGGTGTTCGGAACATTCGGCGGGGACCTTCCGGTATACGACAGCCAACCGAAAGCCGTTATGCAAAATGATTGGGCAACCAGTCACACAAACATGCGGCAGGCTGAACTATTTTTATCCCGTATGTCTAAGGGTGCCGCCAGCGGGGCGGGTTCGGGCAGATGGATTGCAGGTTATTGTTTATAGCTATTATTTCAATCATCATGTAGCGGGTTTATTCAGCTGTGGAATTAAAGCATGTAACAGCATCGGATATTCGCTTAAATAATCATTAACTGACAACTTCATAATGCCTGTGCCGCGCTTCGGTTGGCATCCGTATATAACGGGAAATATACCGTATACGGAGGTCTATTCAATTATGTGTGGAATTGTTGGATATATTGGAAAGCGCGACTCGCAGGATATTTTGCTCGAAGGATTGAAGAAGCTGGAGTACCGGGGCTACGACTCCGCCGGTATCGCTGTCTTCACGAAAAACGGGCTGGAAATTACGAAATCCAAAGGACGTTTGGCGGTGCTGGAGGATAAGCTTCGCGATGAGCCGCTAGAGGGCTCGGTTGGCATCGGCCATACTCGCTGGGCTACGCACGGCAAGCCGTCTGACGTCAACTCCCATCCTCACACCGATAATTCGGCGAAGTTCTCGGTCGTGCATAACGGGATCGTCGAGAACTATTTGGATTTGAAGGATGAGCTTGCGGCAAAGGGACACGTATTTATATCGGAGACAGATACGGAAGTTATTTCCCATTTGGTTGCTGATGAGTATGAAGGAGACATCGTAGAAGCGGTGCAGCGCGCGGTCAAAAGAATGCGCGGCGCATTCGCGCTTGGCGTGTTGACGGAGTATGAGCCGGAGCGCCTTGTCGCGGTTCGCTTCGCAAGCCCGCTCGTCATCGGCATCGGCGAAGGCGAAAACTTCATCGGATCGGATATTCCAGCTATTCTCGAGTATACGCGCAATGTATATATTTTGAACGACGGCGAAATGGCCGTTTTGACACGCGGTGGTGTCGAACTGATGACGACAGAGGGCGAATGTATTTCCAAGGAAATATTCCATGTCGACTGGGATCTCGTTACGGCGGAAAAAGCGGGATTCGATCATTTTATGCTGAAAGAGATTTACGAGCAGCCGAAGGCGTACCAGGATACGATGCTCGGCCGCATTTCAGATGACGGCAAATCGGTGCAATTGAAAGAAATTGTGATGTGCGACGAGTATGTGAAGTCGATCCGCAAGGTGCATATTGTCGCTTGCGGTACAGCTTATCATGCAGGTCTTGTCGGCAAATCGGTAATTGAATCGTTAGCTCGCATTCCTGTCGAAAACGACGTGGCATCGGAATACCGATATCGCTCGCCGATCATAACGCCTGACACGCTCGTTATCGTTGTGAGCCAATCGGGTGAAACAGCCGATACGCTTGCCGCTCTGCGTGAAGCGAAGCGTAACGGCGCACGCGTTCTTGCGATTACGAATGTTGTAGGCAGCTCTGTTGCCCGCGAAGCCGACCATGTGCTTATTACATGGGCAGGACCGGAAATCGCCGTCGCTTCGACGAAGGCTTATACGTCCCAACTGATTGCGTTCTATCTGTTCGGCCTGCATTTGGCCGGCGTGCTCGGCACGTTGGATGAGACAACTGCTGAAGAAATTATTGCCGGCCTGCATAAGCTGCCTGAGCAGGTGCAATCGATTCTAGAGCAGTCCGCTGTGCTGAAGCAGGTGGCGGAATCGATGTCGCATCATCGCAGCCTGTTCTTCATTGGCCGCGGCGTAGACTACGCTGTCGCGCAAGAGGGCTCGCTGAAGCTGAAAGAGATCTCGTATATTCACTCCGAGGCTTATGCAGCTGGCGAATTGAAGCACGGCACGCTGGCGCTTATCGAAGAAGGCGTTCCAGTGGTCGCGCTTGTGACGCAAGAAGCGCTGTACGAGAAAACGTTGAGCAATATTAAAGAGGTTAAAGCGCGCGGCGCTCATGTGCTCGCTATCGCGAATGCAGGCAGCGAAGCCGAGGTGCTGAAGTCGGTCGACGAGCTGTTCGCCATACCGAAGACGCTGCCGCTGCTGGCGCCAGCCCTGTCAGTCGTGCCGCTGCAGCTGATCTCTTACTACGCCTCGCTCGCGCTCGGTCACGATGTCGATAAGCCGAGAAACTTGGCGAAGAGTGTGACGGTGGAGTAGGGGGATTCTGTTGGTTGCAGATGCGCATCATTAAATCTGCAATCATCACTTAAAGTTTGCACATAAGCCGAGTGAATTTCAGGTGTCTACCCCTGATTTTAGCTCGGCTTTTTCTTGCTCTTTTTTCTCAGGATTCACTTTTGATCTATCAGGCTTCTTCTTCCTCTTCTTTTCCTTCAAAGCTAAGCTCCAATCCAAAGTATTGTTCATACGTAGCGGAGAATGAGGTAACGTGGTTGGAATGGTTGGACTTAGTCAACTCTATAGCTGCGAAGGTCGAAGGTCGTCCATAGCTGCTGCCGTTCTTTTGTCAGCCATACATATACCAAATTCGCACGGCAGCTCTGAAGGTCAATTGACCCGGCTCAATGGGGCTTGTTGCACCTTCGAGCGGCATAGCTGCTGCCTTGAAGAACACAGGCTCCGCCCCAGGCTGCGCTACTTCCTCGACTTTGCATGGAACCGCGGATAATGAAACGCCGAGTGCCCGGGCGATGGCGGTAGCCTTCGCCTCTGCATCTCGCACAGCAGCAATCAGTGCTTCTTGCCGCGCCTTAGCGGCTTCGCTAGATTCAAACTCTATCGAAGTGACAATATTTGCCCCGTTCGCAACGGCAGTATCGATTAGATGTCCAGCCTCCGTAACATTGTCGAGCGTCACTTGAAGCAGATGGGTGACTCTGTATCCGCGGAACTCTTGCTTTCCATCTATATAATCGTATTGAGGCTCAATTAGAAATTGCGTAGTTTTGATGCTCTCACGGGGAATCCCCAATTGCTCCAGTGCTTTAATAATCGCAGCCACCTTTGTAGCATTGTCGGATTGAACCGATTCCAGCTCTACCCCTTCACTAACGGTTCCCAGTGTAATCAATGTACGGTCTGGAACTGCTGTTACCACACCCTCTCCCAACACTTCTAGCGTAAAATCACATGAATGTTCTTTATACTGAGCCATAGCCGCCATACTCCTCCTTTATTATCGTACCTATCATTAAACTATGACCGCTTATCGCTTGAAATTCAATGCGTCCACCGCAACATTATCGGTCTGGTTACGTTATTTACTGTATTGATGAAAAATATCCCGTTAAAGATCTAAAGCCTATTTATGTCAGTCCCCTCTCCGATGCGATGGATGTAGAACGGCAATTTTACTGCTCTCTCTTTTGCCGGAGTAACACATCCGCTTCGCCTACAATATAATGAGTCTAGAAATCTAAAGAGGTGAGCCAATGGCAGTCGTAAAAGCCAGGGAACAGGATATTAATATGTTGGCGAGGTTGCTTCGAGCAGAAGCTGAGACCGAAGGCGAAATGGGTATGCTCCTTGTTGGAAATGTTGGCATTAACCGAATAAGAGTGAATTGCTCTGATTTTAAAGATATCCGGACAATTCCCCAAATGATCAACCAGCCGCATGCGTTCGAAGCATTGCAGCATGGTATGTACTATCAAAACGCAAGAGAGAGGGAACGCCGTCTGGCGCAACGGGCTGTGAATGGGGAACGGAATTGGCCAGCCAAATTTTCCCTGTGGTATTTCCGGCCAGGATCGTTCGAAAATCCCGGACCATGTCCGCCAACTTGGTATAATCAGCCGCTCGCAGGACGATGGAAGAAGCACTGTTTTTATGAACCGACTGCGGAAGAATGTGAGAATGTATATAATACGTTCTGACAAGAACTTTACCTCAATAAGTGCCGCGTAAATCGCGGCTTCTTTGGGTTTAGTTTAATGGAATAAAGTTGTTGTCGGGTTCATGCGAAAAAACGCAAAAAATAGCTGGATGAAGATGGCGGTGTAATATAAATGAGAGATTTTATTTTTATTATAGGACCCAGTGGTGTTGGTAAAACAACTTTAGCTAAACACCTATTTGCACATTATAAAAGTGTATATATCGAACAAAATATGATTCCCGAATTTCTAACTCTTGATGGTGAAACGGAAATGACAGGGGCGTTTGAAGAAGAAACCTGTTGGTCGAATACAGTCGCATTACTTAAAAATTTCAATAAATTGGGGTATAAAAATGTCATTGGTCTAGATTTTGACGATTTAAGAACAAGAGATATTCCAGAAGTGTTCAAGGGATATAACTACATAACAATAAAACTTATATCCAGTAGCTATGAACAAAACCTAAACCAGATGAGGAATCGTGGAGCTGGAGGCTTAGTCGATACCGAGTTGCTTGAAAAAATGTATTTGAAAATTCCGACAAGAAAACTGCTCATAAATGAATTTGAAATTGATGTTCAGGGAAAAAACCCAACACAAGTCATGCATGAGGCAGTACGCCTTATTGAAAATGGAGTGACAAGTGTAGATTATGAGTATATCAAGCCTTCCAAAGAAGAGTTTTATTCGTGGGTATTTAGCAATGGTTTAAGGTAGCTCATGAGTTGATAGCAGTTCAATCCCAATGAAAATGAACGAGCCTCCTGCCAAAGCGGCGGGAGGCTCGTTCACTAGCAGGGCGATATTTGTGCCGCGCCCATATAATGATGCATCAAGTACCGATAACAGATGCCACTGCCTTTTTCCAGCCGGTATAATGACGTTCCCGATTAACGGGATCCATGGCTGGATGGAAAGTCTTCCCTTGTCCGTCTATACGACGCAAGTCATCTGGCGAGGACCAGATGCCTACCGCGAGCCCTCCCATATAGGCCGATCCCAATGCGGACAACTCGGGTGCGCCTGCACGCATGACGTCTATATCTAATAAATCCGCTTGAAATTGCATTAAAATATCGTTTTCGGATGCGCCGCCGTCCACCCGCAGCTCGCTCAATTCGATGCTTGTTGCATCCTGCAATAAATCGATAGCGTCTTTCACCTGATAGGCGATGCTTTCAAGAGCGGCTCTCGCGAGATGCGCTCTTCCCGTGCCGCGATTCATGCCCGTTATCGCTGCGCGCGCATTCGGCTGCCAGTACGGAGCGCCAAGTCCAACAAATGCCGGAACCAGATATACGCCTTCATTGTCCGGAGCCTGCCGCAGCAGTGCATCGAACTCCTCGAAAGAGTCGAACAAGCCGATGCTGTCACGTATCCATTTGATGCTGTCTCCCGAGGTTCGGATGATGGCTTCTATCGCATACGTTACGGTATCGCCTTGCCCCCAGGCAATTGCTTGAACCAGACCTTTGCTTGAAGCTGCAGGCTTGGCGCCGGTATTCATAAGTACCGATGTGCCGGTGCCGTAAGTTGCTTTGGCCATTCCTTCCTCTAAGCATAAATTGCCGAACAAAGCGGCCTGCGAATCGCCGATGACGCCTGCAATTGGGATGCCGTCAATGAGCGGCGCAGCCCCTTGCGTATACCCATACACGACGTCGGATGGCCTTACTTCGGGAAGCAGCTCTCGAGGAACGCCGAATAGGCCGCAAAGCTCCTCATCCCACTGCAAAGTATGAATGTTAAAAAGCGACGTTCGGCTCGCATTCGTATAATCCGTTGCGTGAGCCGCCCCGCCTGTAAGCTTCCACAGCAGCCAGCTGTCGATAGTTCCCGCAAGCAAATCCCCGGCGGCCAGCTTCTCCTGCGCGCCTTCCGTATGCTTC